>ERZ772920.892-NODE-892-length-16292-cov-5.833528_pt1 | contig 16292 bp, 17 predicted proteins | sample MGYA00511469_ERZ772920 | MGnify/ENA primary metagenome ERZ772920 (study PRJEB29015, sample SAMEA2738069) | human oral metagenome | biome: human oral; feature: human-associated habitat; material: saliva | place: China | collected 2216 ... | reverse complement strand
AGTAGTTCCCTCCCCGAATGTATATATGCGAGTGCCCCGGACTCCTTGATAAAGAGTCTGGGGCACTCATATGTTTTCACAGCTGGCGACCGGCTACATTAAAGGCTCCGGCGGGTTCTGAGATTGTGCGGTTTGCGCTTGTGCTCCCTGAGTCCAAACCGTACTATTCGTCCGGCGGCGTGAATATTCTTGACTCACCATGACGATAAAGACGATGCAGAGAGCTACGTCTATGAAATATAGAACCCAGTAGAGGTACGCCAAGCCATTGGCGTACTGGAAGAAGTCATCCATATGGGTGATCACGTCAATTAGCGTTGCTATTTCTAGAGCTTGAAGGATCAGACCAATAATATTGATGCTCAGAATAAATCCCAGCGCTTTAGACCTGAGATAGAAGATACCGGCGAGTATTTGAAGGCCATAATATGCCAGAAATGCACATGTCAACGCTAAGTGCAGAAAATCTTCTGCATCCCAATACTCGAATCCATACTTAGCCATAAACTCCACGTAGTTATATAGACCCCACACAGACGTCCCCAGGCTCACTATCATGAATGCGATACGCACCCCGTACAGCCAACGGAACGGGAATTTGGGGTCTGCCGTCGTCACGGCTATGGACGCCTCCGTTTGGTTCGCAGCTCCCGGGTGCGCATACTGCCCCGGTACCGTCGAAGCCTGATCGTCGGAAGACTGCGATGCCGCCCAGGGTTTTACCGCATCCTGCGGATTCTGTTCGACAGAGTTTTCTTTCGATGATTGCTCACGCATAAATTCAAAACTATCACGCATATCGTTCACATCCCGCTATTTTTCTGCCTCTTCGTCACTGAGGCTGTTGTTTGAACTTTCCTTACTATCGAGGTTTGCGATATTTAGGGGCCGGGCGGCAGGTTTAGTTTTTGCCGTCCCTGAACCCATCATTTTCACGAAAACAATGCTCACCCCAAGGTCAAAAAGAACCATTAGACACCCAAAGGGGTTATCGTATGCGACGGTAATCATGGTCATCACGAAAGAGAATACAAGACCATAGTTATTCACCTTTTTAACCCAGGGGTAATCTTTGTGCCGTATAAATTTTGCGCAGGCGCGGGTCTGTACGGCCGTAATATATACTGCATAAGGAATCATCAGAAACCCAAGAATTGCTATATGGGATAATGGCCGTTCAACCGATAACAGATTTACAGAAGTTTCTTCGCGATATGAAGTTGAATACCGCGCCATAGAGTTTATCCACGAATAAGCTATAACTACTATCGGAATATACGCCAGAGCTATACGAAGAACATAGAATATCTTGAGATTCTCAAGCCCTAGGGGTTTTGCCGCAGAGACTTCCACTGAATCGTGCGCCTTCTCTGGCGATTTTGCGGGACTTCCTGAACTTGTGGGTTTTTCCGGCTTTTCGGCATCATTTTCCGGCTCTCCACTAGGGCGGATCACGAGTTCCTTATCCCCCAGCTGGCCGTAAAGTGCCGTATACGCAGGAAGTTCATTATCTGCCGAGGCACCATCGACCATACCCGACCAAGGAACCTTGCGGCTGCTTTGAGCGGCAGGTGCATCGCGAACAGAATTATGGGGTGAAAAGTCATGGTCAGTACTCATATTTTCACCCTAGGATTACACCCTGGATATTCTATGAAAACCCCCTGAACATTCTCAATGAATATATTCCTTACATATTTCCTCATACTAAAAAGGCTCTTTACGTCAATAAAGCATCGGAAAACCTACTCCATTGACATAAGCAGATGCGGCAGCTAAAGCGCGCATTTCCACACGGGTAGCTTCCGTTCCCGAATGTTTATATGCGAGTGCCCCGGACTCCTTGAAAAAGTCCGGGGCACTCATGTATTTTCACAACCTCTGAGGAGTACCGGCTACATTAAGGGCTGCTCCGGCGGATTCTGAGTCTGTGCATGCTGAGAATGTGCGGTTTGCACTTGTGCTCCCTGCATTTGTGCTGGCACATCAGGGGTTTGCGGCACATAAGTATGTGGAACCGCCGCGTAAACGGGCTGAGCCTGAGTCGTCTTCATTCTCTGGCGGCGAGAATATTCGCGAATTGTAATGACGATAAAGAATATGCACAGGGCTACGTCAATAATGTACAGTCCCCAGTCTAAGTACGTTGAAGCTTTGGCATATTCAAAGAAAATATCTAAGCGCAGAAGATTCCCAATCAGTTTAGGCAGCGAGGGCAGCTGGACGATTAAACCGAGGATATTCACGCCCAGAATATAGCCAAGCCCTTTGGAGCGCAGGTATAGTATTGCCGCAATAATCTGCATAATTTCATAGACCGGATATCCAATAACCTGCGGTGATTCGATAATTTCTGCGAGGGCGAGCGACACATAACCATCAAGAATCGTGGTAACAAGATTGTAGAGAACCCGTACACTGAACCATAAACTCGCCGCCATAACCACGATACGCACCCCGTACAGCCAACGGAACGGGAATTTAGGGTATGCCGTCGTCACGGCTATGGACGCCTCCGTTTGGTTCGCAGCTCCCGGGTACGTATACTGTCTCGGTACCGTCGAAGCCTGATCGCCGGAAGGCTGCGACGCTGCCCGGGGTTTTACCGCATCCTGCGGATTCTGTTCGACAAAGTTTTCTCTCGATGATTGCTCACTCATAAATTTAAAACTACCATGTACACCGTTCACGACGGCGACTATTTTCGCCGGATTCGCCCGGAGAGCCTCTCGAACACGTACTAAAAAGGCTCTTTATTCCAATAAAGCGGCGGAAAACCCGCTTTATTGGAATAAAGAGCCTTTTTACGCCGGGGCAATCCGGCTAAGCATTACCTACTTGTTCAGCGAGGTGCCTGCCGAGCCGAGCTGCTGGCAAGCCTCAACCACGCGAGCTGCCATGCCCTCTTCAGCCTTAGCGCCCCACACGCGGGGGTCGTATGCCTTCTTGTTGCCGACCTCGCCGTCAACCTTGAGCACGCCGTCATAGTTGGTGAACATGTGACCGGCGACCGGGCGGGTGAAGGCGTACTGGGTATCGGTATCGATGTTCATCTTGATCACACCGTAGGAAACCGCATCCGCGATCTCCTGAGCGGTCGAACCGGAACCACCGTGGAACACGAGCGAGAACGGCTTCTCCTTACCGTACTTAGCGCCGATCTCGTCCTGAATCTGCTTGAGCAGTTCGGGGCGCAGGTGCACGTTACCGGGCTTGTACACGCCGTGCACGTTACCGAAGGTCAGCGCCGCAATGTAGCGGCCCTTCTCGCCCAGACCCAGAGCCTCAACGGTCTTCACCGCGTCATCAACAGTGGTGTACAGGGAGTCGTCAATAGCGCCTTCAACGCCGTCTTCCTCGCCGCCGACGGCACCAATCTCAACCTCAAGCACAATCTTTGCCTTGTTGGTGCGCTCCAGAAGCTCAGCCGCAATCTTGAGGTTCTCATCAAGATCAATAGCGGAACCATCCCACATATGAGAGTTAAAGATGGGGTCTTCGCCGCGCGCCACAGCCTTTTCAGACTCGGCGAGCAGGGGAAGAACAAAGCCATCCAGCTTGTCCTTGGGGCAGTGGTCAGTGTGCAGCGCGATGTTCACGTCGTACTGTTTGGCGATCTCACGAGCGTATGCCGCGAATGCCAGGGAACCAGCGACCATATCCTTCTTCGATGCTCCCGACCAGTACGCTGCGCCACCAGTGGATGCCTGAACAATACCGTCAGAACCAGCCTCAGCGAAACCGCGAAGAGCGGCGTTGAGGGTCTGCGAGGAGGTGACGTTTACTGCCGGGTAGGCGAAGCCTTTTGCTTTCGCATTCTCCAGCATCTCTGCGTAGACTTCGGGGGTTGCAATAGCCATGCTGACTCCTTGACTAGGGTGCGGGAAAACGTAAATTCCCGTGGTTTTGTTGGCGCGTCTGAACGCCATCTACAGAGACTATTTTACCAAGGGGGTTAGGGTTTTCTGTAGACTGAAAGCGCCGGTTTTTCGGCTTATTTCGGGCTTTGATGAGGCATTTTAGCCCGTATTTGAGAGTCATTGTCATCATAATGAGGGGAACGCCGAATGGGTGAAAATAACCCTAAGAACGCACAGCTGGCACGCCTGCAAGAACGCCGCGCAGCGATTCAAGCCCGCATGGATGCGCACATCATTGGAGGCGGACCCGTCGCCAAATCCCTCGCTCTCATTGAACGGATGCGCGCCGAAGGTGCCACCGACCTTGAGATCGACACCGCTCTCGCCAAGAAGAAGCTCCCCTCCGTCATCGAAGTGGGACGCAAATCCGTGCTTCACGTGCCCGGCTGGTGGCTACTGACCCGCCGCAAGAAGCGCCTCGACCGAAAGATTCACGCACTGGGCGGCAGCTAAACCCACGAAAAGCGAGCGCCGTCTCCTCGCATCCTGTACACCCTGCCTGTATAAATACACACATATTTTTCTGTGAGCCAGGGATAATTTTATGTTCCCTGCTATAGCAAGGAATAAACTGTATTTATTAAATTTCAATAACAATTTTCGGAATATTCCCGGCATCACAGTAGTACGTGCATTATGCATTGACACGCATATTATCGGGGTGTGCTCCCCGTAACATTCTTATACTTGGTCTGCTATAGTCTTAAAAAACTCCATGCGGCTTCCGGAATTTACTATATATCCGCGTGGAACAACACCGTATTGTGGCGCTCTAAGAAGGTACACCATCGTTCCCACTGGGCGCTGCAGGTCATAAGGAAAAATATGAGTCTCGATTCACCTAAAAAACCTATGACGCGACCAGACCACGAAGATGCCTTCGCTCATGAGCAGGAAGGTCTGCACAAGGGGCTAGGCGCTCGACAACTTCAAATGATTGCGATCGGTTCCGCTATCGGTACCGGTCTATTCTTGGGGACAGGCGGGCGTCTCGAAAAGGCTGGTCCCATGCTTGCGATCATTTTCGCCGTCTGCGGGTTCTTCGGCTACCTGATCCTGCGCGCACTGGGCGAGCTGATCCTGCACCGCCCCTCCTCTGGCTCGTTCGTTTCGTATACTCGCGAATTCTACGGCGAAAAGGCGGCGTTCGTCTCCGGCTGGCTGTACTGGCTCAACTGGGCCATGACAGCGGTGGCGGATGCGACCGCAATTGCTATCTACATCTCCTGGTTTGGGCGATATAACCAATTCTTTGCCGACCTACCGCAATGGCTCACCGCCTTCATCGTGGTGATTGTGACCGTGTCCCTGAACCTGGTCTCGGTTAAGCTCTTCGGCGAGCTGGAGTTCTGGTTTGCACTCATCAAGATTCTGGCACTGCTGACCTTCATGGCGGTTGGTATTTGGTACCTCATCTTCGGACAGCCCATCAACGGCGTGCAACCCGGTATTCCGCTGATTATGTCACATGAGGGGCTCTTCCCGCAGGGTATTCTTCCGGCATTAATCGTCGTACAGGGCGTTGTGTTCGCATACGCCGGTATCGAACTGGTGGGCACCACCTCCGGCGAAACAAAGGACGTCAAGAAGATTATTCCGCGCGCTATCAACGCTGTGGTGTGGCGCATTGCCATCTTCTACGTGGGCGCCGTAGTGCTGCTGTGCCTGCTCATGCCGTACACCGTCTACAGCGATGACGAGTCGCCCTTCGTGACCTTTTTCGACAATATTGGCGTGACCGCAAGTGCCCCAATCATGCAGCTGGTCGTGATTACCGCCGCCGCATCGTCGCTGAACGCGGGTCTGTATTCGACTGGTCGTATTCTGCATTCGATGGGTGTTGCCGGGTCTGCGCCGAAGTTCGCAACTAAGGTTTCTAAGTCCGGCGTTCCGGTGGCGGGTATTCTGTTGACCGGCGTGGTGGGGCTTTTCGGTGTGGTTCTGAATTTCATTGTTCCCGAACAGGCGTTTGAGGTCGTGCTCAATATTGCGGCCTTCGGTACGATGGCATCCTGGGTTGCTATTTCGCTCTCACACCAGAAGTTCCTCAAGCTGGCCAAGGAAGGAAAGTACACACGTCCCGAGTACCGTGCTCCCGGCGGGCGCTTTGCCGACTGGTCGGTTCTGACTTTCATGGCTATTGTTATTGTGCTGATGGCACTCGACTACCCCGTGGGCACATGGACTCTTATCTCGCTTCTTTTCGTGATTCCGCTGCTCATCATTGGTTGGTTTGTGGTGCGCGATCGCGTGAATGAGGTTGCGCGTGTTCGTGAGGGCTTCACAGGCGCTGTTCCGGTGATTGCGGCTCCCCCGATGGCGCGTAAGCTCTCGAATGAGGGCGTGTACAAGAATTACTTCACGGAACTTGCCGAACACGACGATGATTCGGATGAGGATCGGAAGTAGCTTTTTACACACATTATTTTCCGGATATTGCACACACTACGCTGACATAATGTCATGCATATTGTCAGCGTATTCCGGGGAATATTATATACATCACAGTAATAATCTATACATTTGACCGCTGATATACTGGTTCAGTATTTCATGTCAGCCTCTCACGACTAAGGAGATTTATCGTGACCGACCACAGGGTTGAATTTGTTGATGTTGCATCCATGGCACAGTGGGTTCAGCGTGACGGCGTTGGGAATATTATTGCCGGTATGGTGAATTTCTTGGAAGAAGATTTCAAGAAATGGCAGAGCTTCGATAAGATTCCGCGCGTGGCATCCCACACCCCCTTCGGCGTGATTGAGTTAATGCCGACCTCAGATAACATCATCTATTCCTTCAAGTACGTGAACGGGCACCCCTCGAACCCTGCACGCGGGTACCAGACCGTGACCGCGTTCGGTCTGCTGGCTGATGTGGATAACGGATACCCCGTCTTCCTCGCGGAGATGACCCTGCTGACCGCCCTTCGTACCGCCGCTGTTTCTGCCATGGTGGCTAAACATCTAGCACGCAAGGATTCGCGGAAGATAGCGATGATCGGCGCCGGTTCACAGTCCGAGTTCCAGGCCCTTGGGATGCGCGCCGTCCTCGGCATCGAAGACCTTGTGGTGTACGATGTTGATCCCGCCGCTATCGAGAAGTTCCGCCGTAATCTGGAGCCGCTGGGGTTCAGGATTCATGCCGCATCCAGCGTGGACGAGGCCGTTGCAGATGCCGATATTATTACCACCTGCACCGCCGATAAGCAGCAGGCAAAGGTGCTTCTAAATTCGCAGGTGAAGCCCGGTGTACATCTGAATGCTATTGGAGGCGACTGCCCCGGCAAAACCGAGCTGGAAAGCGAGATTTTGGATCGTTCGACCGTGTTCGTGGAGTTCCCGCCGCAGACCCGCATCGAGGGTGAAATTCAGCAGAAGGACCCGGACTTCCCCGTGGTGGAGTTCTGGAAGGTTCTGACCGGCGAGGAGCCCGAGCGTACCTCGGATGAACAGATTACTCTCTTCGATTCGGTGGGCTTTGCGATCGCCGACTTCTCGGCACTGCGCTATGCACGCGAGGCAACCCGGGGCACCGATCTGCAGCAGTTCATTGACCTGGTGGCAAATCCGGACGATCCGAAGGATCTTTTCTCGCTCGTGAACGTGAACGTTCCGGTGGGCTAGGGGTTCACTCCCCTACACAACACCGCGAGCAGGTGGTTTTTGGTTCGAGCAGGTAGGATTTTCCTACCTTTTCGGCAAAATCCTACCTGCTCGCGGTGTATTTGTTTTAAGGTTTCTGTCCGAAAACGTGGCGGCGCACCCAGGCGTGCATCGCGATCCCAGCGGCGGTTGCCGCGTTCATCGAGCGGGTTGAACCGAATTGCTCGATCGAGAGCGTATCGCGCGCGGCGGCGTGAATTTCCTCCGACAACCCTGGGCCTTCCTGCCCAAAGACCAGCACGCAGTTCTTCGGCAGATCATAGGTTTCAAGCGGCACCGAATCCGGAAAAATATCGATGCCGATAATGTCCAGCCCCTCGCCCTGCGCCCACGCCACAAAGTCCTCAATCGTGGGGTGATGCCGCACATGCTGATACCGGTCGGTCACCATCGCACCGCGCCGGTTCCAGCGTTTCTTACCAATAATGTGCACTTCCTTCGCCAAAAAGGCGTTCGCGGTGCGCACCACGGTACCGATATTCAGATCGTGCTGCCAGTTCTCGATCGCGACGTGAAAATCATGGCGGCGCGTGTCAAGGTCGGCGATAATCGCCTCCATGCTCCAGTAACGGTACTTATCCACCACATTGCGGCGGTCGCCCTCGCGCAGAAGCTGTTCATCCCAATGCTCACCCTCGGGCCACTCGCCCTCCCAGGGGCCGACGCCAACCTCAAACCGGGGAGTTCCGAAAGCCTCGCTTTCGGGGTACTCCTGCGGTGTATTCTGCGGCTCTGCAGACTCGTTCACGCGGGAATCCTGCCCGGAATCTGAGGGGTCAAGGGGGGTCTGATGGCTTGGGGAACTCATGGTTTCTTTCTGATGGCGCGTACATATAGTGCCGGATGCGCGGCGAAGGAATCTGGGTGGCGGGCGGTGCGGCAATGCCCGCACGCCGCTAACTGCCAGCACGCGCGGGCATCTACAAAGCCCCTAGTCGAGCCCTAAATCATCCTTGGAGTAGGCGTAGAAGCAGGGAACCCCGGCAACCTCTTCGATATGTTCTTTCGCCCCGGTTGCACGGTCTACGATGACGGCGACGGCGACGACCTCGGCGCCCGCTGTGCGCAGCGCATCCACGGCGGTTAACGCGGACCCGCCGGTGGTGGAAGTATCTTCGACAGCAACCACGCGGCGACCCTCAACGCTGGGCCCCTCAACCTGGCGACCCATGCCGTAGGACTTTTGCGCCTTACGCACCACAAACGAATCGATAGCGCGGTCCTGATCGCCCGCCGCGCGCATAATTGCGGAACCAACGGGGTCGGCGCCCATCGTTAGACCACCGGCGGCCTCAAACTCGATACCGTTGCGGTCGAGCAGATCGAGCATCACCTGACCGACCAGGCGCGACGCTTCGTGATGCAGGGTAATACGGCGCAAGTCGACGTAGTAGTCGGCTTCTTTCCCGGAGGCAAGAGTCACTTTACCGCGCACCACGGCAAGCTCGGAGATGAGCTGGCGCAGACGTTCGCGGGCTTCTTCGATGGGCAGGGTTTCGGATAGTTTAGTCATATTTCAAGTTTAGCGGGTTACCCCGGGTACGGGCTGGCGGTGGGTGTCCAGGGCTATACCTTAGGTGCCTTAGGGGTGCGTCCCGGCTCTCTGCCGCGTAAAAAAGGCTCTTTATTCACATAAAGAGCCTTTTTAGCACCTACTGCCCTAAATATGCAGGTTAGTTCTGGTACGGCGCCTGGGGCTGAACGGGCTGCGCCTGTACGACTGTGGGCTGGGCCATCGGATTCTGTGCCAGACGGTACGCCTTGGAGTCACGCATAAACCTGTTGGTCCCGGGCAGCCACAAGAAAACAATCAGGGCAACGTTAGCAATAAACAACACCACGTAAATCACAATGAGCGTGGAAAGGGAAGACGTAAAACCGGGCGCGAGCGATGACCTCTCTTCATTCATGCCGCTCAAAGCCGCCGATGTGATAAACATGTGCAAAACAATACCGGCAAGGGCCAAAACAGCAATAACGGTCATGACGATACGCGACCAGTTGTATCCTCGGTAGATGAAAACACCGAACAGGATGTACAGAATAATGCTGAGGAACAGCGGAAGAGAAATAAAGGACACAAACGATTCTAGAGTATTGTAGTTTCTGAGTGACTGCCCGCCATTCATCGCAGCCACAGTCTGCAGAGAGCTCATGGCAGACCTCATGGTACCGAACTCAACGAGGCGTAAGAGCGCGCACGCCAGACTGACTATAAAAGCGGTCATAGCCAACGCCGTAATTTTGGGGCGAGTGGCTGGTATTGAAGGTGCAGCGGCGTAAGCTGTCGGTGCGGGCTGCATCATAGGTTGCTGAGAAGAAGTTTGCTGAACAGACGGGGAATTCTGCGGTTTTTCTTGACCGGACGTAATGTTTTCACTCATCGGTGATGCTCCTTCAAATATTGTGTGCGGAAAGATGGTTTTGTGAAACCACCTCTAGAGCATAGCCGAAATTATGTGAAATAGGGGTATTCTGCGATGATTCGTCGGATTTCAGACTGCACCGAACATGCCGCATCAAAAGAGCCTTGATAGTGAATAAAGCGTTAAAATCCGCTTGATATAAATAAAGAGCCTTTTTACAAGGCGGACGAGGAGGCGAGTACGCGGATGGCGGCGGCGACCGCATCCGGATGCGGGTCCACCGTCAGATCTGCGAGCGGCAGCAAGGATTCATGCGAGCCCACCGCGACCGCATACTGAGCACCCTCAAGCAGCCCTACATCGTTCACATCGTTGCCGAAAGCAATATACGGATCGGGTTTTTCGCCCGGACGCGCGCCAAGCGCCTGCGGGAGAGCCGAAACTTTATGCACTCCCCCGGGCGCCAAGTCAATACTCGTGGTGGCATCCTGGTGCTTAGTCACATGCAGGTTTAGGCTCGCAATAGTCTCTTCAAGCTCGGCGTAAAGATGCGGATTATTGATGTCAAGCAGAATTATTTTGACCGGATTCTCCAGGTCTTTCAAAGAAACTAGGCGGTCGGTTCCCTCGGGGTTTAGCCGTTCCACGAGCACATGCGCATCGGGCAAATCAAAGGCGTAAGAATCCAGGGAGTCCACGATATAGTGCAGCCCATGATGTTCGATAAGATCCCGAATTTTCGCATAACTATGCGCATCTAGGTGTTCCCGCGCCCGCAGCTGCCCGTCCCGGTACAGCAGCGAACCGTTCGCGCCGATCAGCGCCAGCCCGCTATGCGTGCGCACATCCTCAGAGAGCATGGGCAGAATATCGCGCACCGGTCGGGCAGAGGCAAAAACTACGCGGTGTCCCGCCCGCAGCAGCGCATAAATTTCGCTCTCAATGGCGGGCTCGATCACCATGCCATTAAAGCTAGTGGTGCCATCAATATCGAAGACAAAATTCATAATATTCCTGGGCTTTCTCGGTCGGTCGCGGCGACGCTCTGCTTACTCACACCCTTTTCAACGATGCGCCCCACACTCGGCGGAAGCGCCGCACGTAGTTTCGTCAGCATTTCTTCGTACTCGGCGTTCGGGTCTGAATCGGCGACAATCGCGCCGCCGGCGGCGAGGGTTATAAGCCCATTATCGTGTGCAACCAAGGTGCGTATGACAATAGAGAGATTGGCGCCGCCATCCATCGAGAAGAATCCGAGAGCACCCGAGTATACGCCGCGGGGGCGCGCCTCTAGATCCTCAATAATATTCATTGTTGAGGGCTTAGGCGCGCCGGTCATAGATCCGCCAGGGAAGCAGGCCGCGCTGGCATGCACCGCCGAAATTTCGGGTTTAAGGCGCGCAGTGACGGTCGAAACAAGCTGATGCACCGTTGCATAACTTTCCACACCCATGAGTACAGGAACCTGCACACTCGCGGGGTCACTCACCGTCGAGAGGTCGTTGCGCAAAAGATCGACGATCATCAGGTTCTCGGCGCGGGTTTTCGCATCGTGCTGCAGCCAGTGAGCCGCGGCGGCGTCATCCTGAGGATTCGCACCGCGCGGGCATGTCCCTTTAATCGGCTTCGTTTCGGCGTTTCCGTGCGTATCAACCATCAGAAAACGCTCAGGAGACGAAGAAAGCACAGAGAAATCGCCGCACCGCAAATAGGCGGCATAGGGTGCGGGATTGTGCCTGCGCTGAGTGCGGTACAGCTCAAAAAGCTGATCTGGCGTGAGAGGATGTTCTACCCGCGCGGTACTTTCGGCGCTCAGGCACACCTCATAACTATTCCCCTCGTAAATATGCCATTGTGCGCGCTCAATATCTGCGCAATAGCTTTCACAATCCGGGGCTTCAAAAAGCAGATGCTCCACATGCTGGATCAATGGTTTATCGCCACTAGGCGCGTTATTGCTCTGTGCCTCGTCGCGCAAAGAATCTTCCCGCGCCAATTCGCGCAAACGCGGCTCGATTTCCTCAATCCAGGGTTCGTCGCCAAGCAGCCACGCGCGGCGAGTTTCATGTTCATAGACCAGGTACCGCACGGCGGGCATCCAGAGAGAATCCGGGGTTTGTGCCGTGTGCCGGGGTGTGTATCCGATGCGCCCGGGGTGCAGGGCGGCGCGCGCCTCGTACCCGAAATAACCCACGTAACCACCGCGCAAACCTTCGGGCAGCTCGGCAATGTCATCGGGTTCAGGCATACTGGCAAGCGCAGTATCGAGAGCATCCCAAGGTGTCGGGTTTGTTGCCTCGCGTGCGTTTTCGATGCGCAGCACAGCCGCCCAATGCGGGACGACGCCCACATACGAGACGCGAGACATAGGCGATTCTTCTCGTGCGGAATCAAGCCAATAGGCGTACCGAGCACCCGCAGCGATCACGGGGTATGCAGCCTCGGGCATGATCTCAAAGTTGAGGGCGCGCACGTGCAGCGTTGGGTATTGATCGGGCTGAAGAATCACGTTTCCTATTGTAGAGTGCGTTGCCGTCGGTCTTGAGCAGTGTGGCTTCGACCCGAATACAAAGGATGCGGCACCAGCAGCCATTTCGGGGGCTGGGGTGCCGCATCTTTATATGTCGTTTTGGCTATATACACTAGTCAAAATGGATATATTCCAAAGTTTTAGGGTATAGCGTCATTAGTGAACGACGGCAGGTTCCTGCCCATTTTCGCTTTCCATAGGCAGCTTTGCGGTGAACCAAGCACTTGTTCCGCCAGCAATATTTTTCGCCTGGTATCCGTTCTGGCGCAGGTATTCAGCCGCACGATTTGAGCGCCCGCCGCCGTGGCAGATCACATAGAATTCTTCATCTTTGCCGGGCAACTCTGAAAGTCGTTCGGTCAGCGTTCCTAGGGTGATGTGCTGGGCACCAGCAACGTGACCGCCTTCCCACTCGTAGTCTTCGCGCACATCGATGATCTTGGCGTCGGCAGGAACATCGGCAGGGGTTACCTGGGGTACGTTATTCATGGATTCTCCTCTGTAGTCTCGTGAGATACATTATCAACTCTACAAAATTTTGAGGTCATAAGGCACGCGCGCGTGCACGCAATACACCCCAGCCCCACCATTCGATATGAGATTTCATGCAGAGTAAATACGGAATTTATGCCTAATTTCTGCACAAGCTTCTGTATACATATGCACTTCATAGGTATAGACTGAGGAAATATAACCTAGAACACTTCCGGTTTGTGTATTCTTGGGAGGCTTTATGGTAGCCACACAACCAGCGGCGCAGAAGCCGCGAACATTCTTTGGGCATCCGCCGATGCTCGCCAATCTTTTCACCGTGGAAATGTGGGAACGGTTCTCATTCTACGGTATGCAGGCTCTTGCCCTCTACTACCTGTACTACACTATCGAAGACGGCGGATTAGGGATCCCCAAAGAAGCAGCCACCGGCGCTATAGGAGCGTACGGTGCAACCGTTTATCTCATGGCGATCCTCGGCGGTATTTTGGGCGACCGTGTTTTAGGCCCCGAACGTACCCTCTTTTATTCCGCTATCGGTATTATGGCGGGGCACATTGTTCTTGCCGTCATGCCCGGCGCAGCTGGCGTGATCACCGGTCTGCTTCTGGTCGCGATCGGTTCAGGGTGCCTCAAAAGCAGCGCATCGGTTCTGGTCGGCTCGCTCTACACCAAAGACGACCCCAAACGCGAAGCGGGGTTCACGCTTTTCTATATCGGCATCAACATCGGTGCGCTTTTAGGCCCGGCACTAACCGGCTGGGGATGGGGTTGGCTAGGCTTCCACTTCGGCTTCGGAATCGCGGCTATCGGCATGGCGGCCGGGCTTATTCAGTATGCGCTCACCCGCAAGAACCTGCCCGAATCGGTGCACGAAGTAACCGTTCCTTTCACCCCACGTCAGAACGGTATTTTAGCCGGTGTTCTGGCAGGTATAGCTCTCATAACATTCCTGCTGGTCATGATGGGCTGGATGACTACAGGCAACCTCGCCACGTGGGTGGTAAGCGCCGTCGGCATCGGGGCCATAGCTCTTTTCATACAGTTGCTCACCGCCAAGAACGTAACCAACACCGAACGCTCGCGGGTGTGGGCGTTTATTCCCCTCTGGATTGCCAACGCTATTTTCTGGGCGCTCTACCAGCAGCAGTTCACGGTCATTCCCATCTATTCTGAGGAACGGCTCGACTGGCATATTCTGGGCATGGATCTTCCTCCGACCCTCGTCAATTCCCTTGCCCCTATTTTCGTGATTCTTCTGGGGGCGGGGTTCGCCGCCATGTGGACGAAACTGGGCGATCGGCAGCCGCGCACAACCACCAAGTTCTCACTCGCGCTCGTGATTATCGGCCCGGCATACTGGGTTTTCCTCACGCAGGTGGGTGTCTCTCGCGTGGCGGTCTACTGGATGGTTATCATCATGTTTATCTTCACTGTTGCCGAGCTTACGATTTCGCCCACGGGCATGGCGCTGACCACCAGGCTCGCACCCGAAGCGTATAAGGTGAACATGATGGCGCTTTACTGGACCTCGCTGGCGATGGGTACCGCATTCGCGGGCTGGTGCGCACAGTTCTACAGCCAAGACACTGAGGCTTCCTACTTTATGTGGGTGGGTGCCGTCTCGGTTATTGCTGGTATCGTCCTCTTCCTCTGCCGTGCGCCCATCCAGAAACTTATGCGCGATGTGAAGTAGCATTCCGTTTTAGGCATATATAGCGGTGGGTGCATCTTCAACACTTGAAGATGCACCCACTAGTTTTAACGTCTTAGGTTTGACTTGGGTATATGCCGCCTACGTTATATTCCAGGAGGGGCATAGAGCCTCTCACAACATGATTATTCAGCCTGGATGCGCCGCAAATGCGTCGCCAAAATTTGGGGAAGTACAGGCAGATAATGAGAATTTGGAACTCTATTTTCTCATTAAGAATACTATTGAGGAAATAGAACTCTCATTTCTCGTTAGGGTAAGCTACTGCACGCTATTCAGCCAGCATAGATAGCGGGAGAACAAGCACCCCATCCGCACGCCGATACGCTTGGGCTCCCGTTGTAATAACCACCAAGTTTGTAACACTGTCAGGCATTTTATCCCGTAACCACAGGAGATGCCGTACGTCAGTATCGGTAATAACTGGTGCTAACTTAACTTCTATGCCCAAAACTTCGCCCTCGGAACCCTGCACAATCAAATCTACTTCGTGGTCCCCTTTTTTAGTACGTAGATGACTCACCGTTGCCTCTGCAGCTTGCGCGGCAACACGCACGCTGAGAGTAACCAAAGATTCAAAGAGCGGTCCCAACATATGCGCCCCCTGTGAAGAGGTTAGTGTTGATGCCGAAAGCTGCAGAAGACGTGCTGCCAAGGCCGGATCAGCAAGCTGGTGTTTGGGGGATACTGTAAGACGAGTAAACTCATTGCTAGCAGGAGCCCATCCTGGTACTGGATCTAATATCCACAGTTTTGTGAGGAAATTACGATACAAATTAGTAGTGGTCTTAGCAGGCTGTACACTGTCCCCGGCCGTTGTAGCATCTAAAATTCGTGAATACGATGTGGTGCTAGATGAAGCGGCTGCATACGCCTGCATCCAACGTTTCAAAGTTTCGGGGTATCGCACGGAATGCCCAAGCTCAGGTATATCCCTATCGATAATACGTTGCACATAAGCATCTAAGTAGGCACGGCAGACCCTATCAGGCTGACCTAACGTAGCAGGAAACCCCCCTTCAACGATGGCCTTCACATAGTCATTGAGCGTTACGTCCGTAGAGCCTTCTATAACAGGTTGCTCACCCTTCAAAAGACTGCGGAGACTAACTGGATTTAAAGGTCGGTATCGCTCGTAAAACGTTAGAGGCCGCATGCGAGCCGATAAAATCCTGCCTGCCCCACTATGGGTTCCACTCTGGTCAACGGGAGTAGCACTACCAGTCAGGAGAAAACGTTTAGCGGGAGCTCCTTCATCTACATTGCGGCGAACTGAGTTCCAGATTTCAGGTAGCTGTTGCCATTCATCTAACAAGACTGTTCCAGAAGGTAGCGACGCAAGAAGAAAGTCAGCCTGTAGGAATTCTCTCTGCGCTGCGTCATCAAGGTAGTAGACTTGATCAGCCCGTCGGAGAGCAGTAACAGTTTTCCCAACTGCTTTAGGTCCATCAATTGCAATGGCAGGAACGAAGGGGAAAAGCTCATCAAGCTCTAAATCTAGGCTTCTTTTCAAGTAGCTCATACACCTACGCTACCAAAAGTCAGGTGTTTACGCTACCAAAAGTCAGGTGTTTACGCTACCAAAAGTCAGGTGTTTACGCTACC
>ERZ772920.889-NODE-889-length-16298-cov-4.130641_pt1 | contig 16298 bp, 13 predicted proteins | sample MGYA00511469_ERZ772920 | MGnify/ENA primary metagenome ERZ772920 (study PRJEB29015, sample SAMEA2738069) | human oral metagenome | biome: human oral; feature: human-associated habitat; material: saliva | place: China | collected 2216 ... | reverse complement strand
CCGGCTCTCCCGCCTCCTGGCAGGCCTCGACGACGGCTCCGGCCAGGTCGAGGCAGCCCTCGCCTCCCCTGGTGACGGGGTGGCAGACCGCGACCCGGGCTCCGGCGTCGCCGGCGATACGCGTCACCTCCTCGATCTCGGCGTCGTGGTCGGTGGGGAAGACGTTGACGGCCACGACCGGGGTGATGCCGAAGCCCCGCACGATCTGCAGGTGCTTGAGCAGGTTGGCGGCGCCGTCGCGCACGTCATCGACGTTCTCCTGGAGCATCTCCTCGGGCAGGTCCTTGCCGCTGACGAGGCGGTGGCGTCCGCTGTGGGCCTTGAGCGCCCTGATGGTGACCACGACGACGGCGACGCTCGGGTGCATCCCGGAGACGGCGCACTTGAGGTCGATGAAGCGCTCCAGGCCCATGTCGGATCCGAAGCCGGCCTCGGTGAGGATGTAGCCGCCGTCGCGGGCTCCTGCCGCGGCGACGCGGTCGGCGATGACCGAGGAGCATCCGGTGGCGATGTTGCCGAAGGGGCCGGTGTGGACCAGGACGGGGGTGCCCTCGCCGGTGCGCAGGAGATTGGGTTCGAGCGCGTCGCGCAGGACGGCGCACATGGCCCCGGCCGCCTTGAGATCCTCGGCGCTGATCCACTCCCCGCCACGGCTTCGGCCGATGACGATGCGCCCCAGGCGCCTGCGCAGGTCGGACAGGTCCGTGGCCAGCGACATGATGACCATGAGCTCGCTGGCCGGGGTGATGTCGAAGGAGGCCTGCCGGGTGACTCCATCGATCTTGGCCCCCAGGCCGGTGACGATATGGCGCAGGGCGCGGTCGTTGACGTCCAGCACCCGGGGCCAGGTGATGGTGCGCTCGTCAATGTCGAGCTCATTGCCGTGGTGCAGGTGGTTGTCGATCATCGCCGACAGGAGGTTGTGGGCGGCGGTGATGGCGTGGAAGTCGCCGGTCAGGTGCAGGTTCATCCGCTCGGCCGGCAGGATGCGGGCGCCTCCGGAGCCTCCGGCTCCGCCCTTGATGCCGAAGGTGGGGCCCATGGCCGACTGGCGCAGAGTCAGGACTGCCTGCTGGCCCAAGCGGGTGAGCCCCTGGGCCAGTCCGATGGCCGTGGTGGTCTTGCCCTCCCCGAAAGGCGTCGGCGTGATCGCAGTGACGACGACGTAGTGAGGGCTACTCGCCCCACCGCCGCTCACGTGCTGGCTGGATTCCAGCGCCCGCAGGTCGATCTTGGCCACATCGCGGCCATAGGGAATGACGTACTCGGCGGCTATTCCCGCTGAGGCCGCCAACGCGTGGAGGTCGATCGGAGCGTCGGAGCCGCCAGTGGCCGCAATCACCTGGGTCATGGATGAAGCCTAGTCTGAACCTGCTCCCGGCTTCTGTCTTTCGCCATGGAGCCGCCAATCAGTGGAACATTGGTTGCTCCCGACAAAGAGTCATACCTTCAGCACGCCGAACCTCATTCGACTAGTCTGTCGGTTACCCATCGGTCAACCATGGAGGTTGTTGTGAACCGTCGGATCGTCCTCTCCACCCTCGCCGCATCGGCGTCACTGTGCCTTGCTGTGACGGGGTGCTCCGGCACATCGGGAACATCGCAGACCGGCGCCAGCAGTTCTGCGACTGCGTCGCCCGCGGGCCCTGTCGGCACCGTCGATCCGCCGTCGGATATCGAGGGCCTCGACAAGCTCGGCCTGTCGAAGGCCACGATGAGTATCAAAACCGCTCCCGGACTGAGCAACTATGACGAGAAGGGCCTCACCTACGTCGACCCGATTACGGATCCGGCCGCCGATCTCTCGGTCCATCATGTGACCTGGGACGGTAAGGAGACCTGGAAGGCGAGCGTGCCGGTCCCCAGCGGCGCCGATCCCGCCTCGCTGAGTCCTGTGATGAGCTTCGATGATGCGCTCGGCGTCGTCTCTTACTGGTTCACCACCGACCAGGTCGATCCGAAGGACTCCACCCTCCGCCTCCACCCGGTCGTCGGCAAGCTTCACTGGTTCAACACCAGCACGGGACAACAGGGCTCTGACCCCTTCGCCGAGGACGGCAACACCTACTCGTCGCACAGCCAGCTGGTCGGAGGGCTTCAGCTGGGCAACGACGGAGGAATGAGCGCGGTGAAGGTCGTGGACTCCTCGCAGGCCCTTGTGAGTCACTCCGCGCAGGAGCTGGGACTGAGCGGCGGCAGTCGGGGCGAGTTCTACTCATGGAAGGGGCAGGTCCGTTTCAGAGGCACTGAGCCCGCCGACCCCGCAGATCTCCTCCAGCTCAACACCTCCAAACCCATCCCCGACCTCAGCGCCGACGCCCGAATCTGGACCACGCCCACCAGAATCCTGGTTCTGGACCAGTCGGACAGCCGCTTGCAGTCTGTGACCGACAGTGGGGCGCAGGTCCTGGATCTCAAGGGATGCACCATTCCACCCAAGAGCAACCTCACGGTCGGCAGTGGCGACACCTATGACCACCTCGGGCAACTGCGCATCGCCCAGGACGGGACCACGGAGTGCCTCTCCAAGACCATCGGAAACCCCACCGACACCATCAGCACCACCCTGAGCGATGGCAGCATCATCGTTCGTTCCACCGCCGATGAGGGAAAGACCTTCTCCTTCCGCTACATCAGCGCCGACGGCTCCACGAAAGTCGATCTGCCGAAGAAACCGGTCCCCAGCGCCCGCGACAAGCACCTCGTGTACTCCACCTCCGCCGACGGCATCTCAACAGTGACCGCCTTCAGCGAGAAGGATCTCAAGCCCTCGAGCTCCTGAGCCATGGGCCCCCTCGGGGCTACTCCTCGGCGAGGGCCTCGGCGATGGCCCGCATGGTCACGTCCCGGCTGTAGCCCTTGCGCCCCAGCACGGCCGCGGTGCGACGCCGGCGCACCTCCCAGGGCAGGTGGCCGGTGGCGGAGAGCTTCTTGCGAGCCAGCGCCAGCGCCGCTGAGTCCTCGTCCTCGGAGCTGATCTGCTCGAGGGCCTCGGCGACGTCCGACTCACCCAGCCCCTTGCGCCGCAGTTCCTCGGCGATGGCTCGCCTGGCCGCCCCCTTCTCCGCGAAGCGGGTGCGCGCGAGGCGGGCCGCGTAGGCGGTGTCGTCAATGACTCCGGCGGCCTCCAGACGGTCAAGGACCTCGGAGGCTACACGGGAGTCCACCTCCTTGCGCTCGAGGAGCTCGGCCAGGGCGGCGCGAGGAGCCGCGCTGCGGTCCAGGCGGCGCAGGACGATCTCCCGCGCCGCCTCGACCGCCTGCGCATGGGCGTCAGGGATGAGCCAGGGCATCAGAACCCGCCGGCCTCCTCACCGAAGATGGTGTCCGACTCATCCGCCGACGCCTCCTTGGGAGTCTTCACGCTCTTGGCTGCTTTGGCGGTTGCGGCGGTCTTCTTCCCGCGCCCTCGGGCGCTCTTGACCGCGCTCGTGGCGGCGGTGTCAGCGCTCTCCACCGGGACGGCTGCCGCGGCCACGGCGGCCTCGGCAGCAGCGAGCTCCTCAGCCTCCCGGGCCTTGCGGCCGGGCTCACCGATGCCCAGGGCGGCGAGGATCTTCTCCTCGATCTCGGCAGCCAGCTGCGGGTTGTCCTTGAGGAAGTTGCGGGCATTCTCCTTGCCCTGACCGAGCTGGTCCTCCCCATAGGTGAACCAGGCCCCCGACTTGCGCACCACGCCGTTGTCCACTCCCAGGTCCAGCAGGCTGCCCTCGCGGGAGATGCCCTGGCCGTAGAGGATGTCGAACTCGGCCTGCTTGAAGGGCGGCGCCATCTTGTTCTTGACGACCTTGACCCGGGTGCGGTTGCCCACGGGCTGGTCCCCGTCCTTGAGGCCGCCGATGCGGCGCACGTCCAGGCGCACGGAGGCGTAGAACTTCAGGGCCTTCCCTCCGGTGGTGGTCTCCGGGTTGCCGAAGAACACACCGATCTTCTCGCGCAGCTGGTTGATGAAGATGGCGGTGGTGCCGGTGGAGGACAGCGCACCGGTGATCTTGCGCAGCGCCTGGCTCATGAGGCGGGCCTGGAGACCGACGTGGGAGTCCCCCATCTCTCCCTCGATCTCAGCCTTGGGGACCAGGGCCGCCACGGAGTCGATGACGATGATGTCCAGGCCGCCTGAGCGCACCAGCATGTCGGTGATCTCCAGGGCCTGCTCCCCGGTGTCCGGCTGTGAGACCAGGAGGTTGTCGATGTCGACGCCCAGGGCCTTGGCGTAGACCGGGTCGAGGGCGTGCTCGGCGTCGATGAAGGCCGCGTTCCCGCCGGCCCTCTGCGCGCTGGCCACGGCGTGCAGGGCGACGGTGGTCTTTCCGGAGGACTCCGGCCCGTAGACCTCGACGATGCGTCCCCTCGGGAGCCCTCCGACTCCCAGAGCCACGTCGAGGGCGACCGACCCCGTCGGGATGACGGAGACCGGAGGACGGGACTCGTCCCCCAGACGCATGACGGATCCCTTACCGAAGCTCTTGTCGATCTGGGCGAGGGCTGTGGCCAGGGCCTTGGAGCGGTCCTGGGTCTGGCTGGCAGCAGGCATTGTTCTACCTCGGTTCTCAGGGCGGCGCGCAGCCGCGGCGGGCATGGCTGGTCAACTTCGGCGAGGTCCCCTCTCCGGGGCTCACCAACGACGGTATGCCTGACCACTGACATCTATCTCCGCCCCGCATCAGCCCTGTGGACTCACGTGGCGTCGTCGTCGTTCGTGGAGAACAGTACCCGAACACCTGTTCGATCATGACATCATCGTCACGCGCGTGTCGGCGGCTCCAAACCTGTCCCCCGCATCCGCCCTCGTCACCTGGGCTCAGCGACGCGGATCCGAGCGGAAGATCCACCGCTCGGCATCCGAGCGCTCGGTCTCCTCACACAGAAGACCCCAGACCCGCTCCGGTGCCACACCGTCGTCGAGCGCCTGCACGCAGGTCACCCCCAGCCCCGGAAGAACCAGATCCTGGGCCAGGGACCGGCCGTAGGCCGGACCGAAGACCGTCTCGACGGCATTCCAGAACTCCGAGTGCTTCACCACTCCCCCTTTGTCAACAGGCAACCCGGCGGCGAGTCCACTCATTGTGGCCCCACCGCCGGGAAGGTCGGCTCACTGGTAACGATCTGCGCGCCACAAGAGCGGCGCACGCGGAGCGTCAGCGGATGGTCACCGCAGGGCGACCCCCTGCTGACGCACGAGCTCATCGGGAACCGTGTCCGGAATCATGACGCCCTCGGTCAGGGCGATGCGGTCGGAGACCTCACGCAGCACCATGGACAGGGGGGCGTCAAGCGCCTGGCAGATGGAGGCGAGCAGCTCGGAGGAGGCCTCCTTCTGGCCGCGCTCGACCTCGGAGAGGTACCCCAGGGAGACACGGGCCTGCGAGGAGACCTCGCGCAGCGTGCGTCCCTGGTGCTGTCGGACGCCGCGCAGGACTTCTCCGATCTCGCGGCGCAGGACGACATTCTCGTGCTTCGGGGTGTCCACGGACACACCGTACCCTGCCCCGGGTCCCTGGCGCATCGGCATCCGGTTGTTGATCGGGCGAGTGGTGCGGGGGTGAGTCGTGTTGTTCATCGTCTAGCACAACCATTCACGTCGTGGATTCATTCCCGCCACGTGGGGCCAGCTCTCCGGCTCCGGTGACGTTGAGAACCACTCTACCGGCATTCCTGAGAGAAATCTGAAATACGTCTTAGTCTGCGGTCTGTAGTTGGTCAGTCGTCATTGAGAAGCAATCAGGGCTGCGGCCCACACTCGTCCTTCTGTAGGAAGCCGATGGCCAGCTCACACACCTCCATCACGGTGGCGCACCGGATCTGCGAGCGATCACCGCTCAGGTGCAGCTCGCGGTGCCTCTGCCCCCAAGGAGCGACGACGGCGACATGGACCGTTCCGGCCGGATGTCCGTCAGCCGGCCCCGGCCCGGCCACCCCGGTGGTCGCCAGTCCCAGATCGGCCCCGAGGAGCCGACGCACTCCGTGCGCCATCTGCAGGGCGACATCGCGGTCCACCGGCCCGGTTAGCTCCAGGTGCGCAGCATCGACCCTGAGGACCTGCGCCTTGATCCGGGTGGCGTAGGCCACGACCGCCCCCACGAGCACACGGGAGGCGCCGGGAACCTCCACCAGGCTGGAGGCGACCTGCCCACCCGTCAACGACTCGGCGATCGCCAGAGTCATTCCGCGCTCCTCTGCGGACTGCAGGAGAGCCCTCGCCGCGCGGACACGGTCCTCGGCGCCGGACGCACCCTCGATCACCACGGCCCCCGGGCGGTCACTGGCCGCCCCGCCCGTTCTGACGGCTCAGCAGCATCGCCTGGCGGACGTAGTCCAGGCCGGTCACCACCGTGACGATGAGCGCCGCAGCCACAATGACGTAGGCCGCCTTGGTCAGGAACGCGGCCGGCCCCGCGGGCAGCATGAGCATGGACCACGGCGTGAGCAGCCCGACCAGCCCCACCATCTGCAGCGCCGTCTTGATCTTGCCGCCGCGCGAGGCCGCCATGACGGCACGGCGCAGCATGAAGAAGCGCATAACCGTGATGCCGAGCTCGCGCACGACGATGAGGATGGTGACCCACCACCACAGTCGTTGGTTGACGCTCAGCAGAACGAAGGCGGACAGAGTCAGCGCCTTGTCCGCGATCGGGTCGGCGATCTTGCCGAAGGAGGTCACCAGACCCCACGAGCGCGCCAGCTGGCCGTCCAGGCGGTCCGTGAAGGCCGCGACGACGAAGACCACGACTGCGGCGAGCCTGGCCCGGTCCCCGGGCAGCAGGGCGAGCCAGATGAAGACGGGCACGAGCAGCAGGCGCAGCACCGTCAGGACGTTGGCGATGTTGAGCAGCGGCGCCTGCTCTGACGGCGCGGCGCCATCCGGGGCGGTCGGGGCGTTCATCAGGTCCAGCCTAGTCGCGGACGACCTCCCACCGACGCAGAAACCTCGATCCATCTTCTCAACGGCCTCGCATCCGAGCAGCTGCACCGTACGCGTCATGCTCCATCGCAGACGACACGCGGCATAAGATCCGTTCTCGCCCGCGGTTCACGCCGGCATCCGGGAGCCTTCCCCACACCACTGGAACGAGCACGAACCGCGCACACACTCTTAAGGTTCACTTCATACATTCATCATCATGCACCCCTCCACTCCTCCACCATCATCGTCACCGGACTCCGCCAGCCTCACCCGCAGGTCACGGGGTCCTGGCCTGCTGACCGCCGTCGTTCTCACCGCATCCGTCGCCATGAACGGTTGCTCGACGAGTTCCGATCAGGCTGTGCCGGCTCAATCGCCGACTCCGTCCGCCTCCGCCAGCGTCGGCGGCTCGCAGGACGTCCACTTCACCGTGGGTTACGCCGGCGACGTCCTCATGCATATGCCGGTGATGGAGTCCACTCCGGCAGGCTCAGGGGATATCACCGCCAACATCGCCGCTGAGACCCCCTGGGTCGAGGGCCTGGATCTGGCCCTGTGCGGGATGGAGGTGCCTGTCGCTCCGGACGGGGTCTACTCGGGCTACCCCGCCTTCGGCACCTCTACCGAGGTCGTGGCCGCCTTGGCGAGATCCGGCTGGGACGGCTGCGCGACCGCCTCCAACCACGCCGCGGACCGGGGGGAGGCCGGCGTCGTGGCCACCTTGGACGCCCTGGACGCTCACGGGTTGGGCCACGCGGGCACCTACCGGAGCCAGCAGGACGCCTCGGTGCCCTTCGCGCTCTACGAGCTGGAGCGGGGCGGGCGCACCGTGACCGTCGCCCAGATCTCCACGACCATGGACCTCAACGGCCTGGAGGATCCCACCGGATACTCCGTGTCGCTCAACGACATCGGCGCCATCACGAAGGCGGCGAAGTCGGCCCGTGCGGCGGGTGCCGATCTCGTCGTCGTCCATTCCCAGCTCGGTGAGGAGTACGAGACCACGCCCAACGACAAGCAGGTCTCCTACGCCCAGTCCCTGGCCGACACCGGGCAGGTCGACATCTTCTTCGGCGCTCATCCCCATGTGCCTCAGCCCGCCGAGAAGCTCTCCGGAGGAGTCGGGGGCAAGGGGATGTGGGTGTCGTACTCGGCCGGCAACTACATCTCCAACCAGGATGAGGAGTGCTGCGCCCCGCTGTCCGACGTCGGTCAGCTGGTCTGGGCCGACGTCACCTCCCACGCCGACGGCTCGGTGAGCGTGGACAAGCTGAACTGGCACCCGTTCACCATGGATCTCGCCGGCGGCCACAAGATCAGGGACCTGGCGGCGCTTCTCAACGGCGAGCAGCCTGCCGGCCTGGGGCTGAGCAAAGAGCAGATCGACCGGCGCTGGAGCCTGCTCACCTCTCAGGTCAAGGACGCCTCGACCATGGCCACCACACCGCCCAAGCCCACCGGACCGGCTCCGACGATTCCCAGTCGGGAAGAGGTCATCACACGGGCAGGGGCACACCCGGCCCCGCAGGGCGCGGCGTCGGCCTCCGCCTCACCACGATGAGCCGCGGCCAGTGAGCGACCAGGCGTCCTCGGAGTCCTCATCGGCGGAGGTGTCGTCCCAGGACTCCGACTCCGGCAGGCTGGAGGCGACCTCCAAGGGATCCGTGCTGTAGCGGTTCGACGGCATGACCGCAGTACGGGGCTCATTCGCGGCCGGAGCCGACGGGGCCTCGGAATCGGGCTCGCCTTGAGACGCGTCAGGGGCCTCGGGACTCTCCGCGCTTCCCGGCGCACCGCCCTCGCCCTTGATCCAGGCCAGGGTCTCCTCGAGCTGCTCGGGCTGGACGAGGACGTCGCGGGCCTTGGATCCCTCCGAGGGGCCGACGACCTCACGGGACTCGAGCAGGTCCATGAGGCGTCCGGCCTTGGCGAAGCCGACGCGCAGCTTGCGCTGGAGCATGGAGGTGGAGCCGAACTGACTGGAGATGATGAGCTCGGCGGCCTGCAGGAGCAGGTCCATGTCATCACCGATCTCCTCGTCGATCTGCTTCTTGACCTCCGGGACGACGACGTCCTCGCGGTACTCGGGCGTCAGCTGGGACTTGACGTGCTCGACGACGGAGCGGATCTCGGACTCGGTGACCCACGAGCCCTGGATACGCACTGGCGTGGAGGCGCCCGGGCCCAGGTAGAGGGCGTCACCCTGGCCGGTAAGCGTCTCGGCCCCGTTCTGGTCGAGGATGACCCGGGAGTCCAGCTGGGAGGCCGTGGCGAAGGCCAGGCGCGAGGGGACGTTGGACTTGATGAGGCCGGTGACCACCTGGGCGACGGGACGCTGGGTGGCCAGCACCAGGTGGATCCCGGCAGCGCGGGCCAGCTGGGTGATGCGCTGGATGGAGGCCTCCACGTCCTTGGGGGCGGTCATCATGAGGTCGGCGAGCTCGTCGACGACGACCAGGAGGTAGGGGTAGGGGCTCAGCTCTCGCTGGGATCCCGGCAGGGGCTGGACCTCGCCTGCGCGCACCGCCTTGTTGAAGTCGTCGATGTGCTTGAAGCCGAAGGAGGCCAGGTCGTCGTAGCGGGCGTCCATCTCGCGCACCACCCACTCCAGGGCCTCGGCCGCCTTCTTCGGGGAGGTGATGATCGGGGTGATGAGGTGGGGGATGCCCTCGTAGATGGTCAGCTCCACCCGCTTGGGGTCCACCAGCACCATGCGCACCTCCTCGGGGGTGGCACGCATCATGATCGAGGTAATCATCGAGTTGACGAAGGAGGACTTACCCGAACCGGTCTGCCCGGCCACCAGCAGGTGCGGGGTCTTGGCCAGGTTGGTGACGACGTAGTCGCCCTCGACGTTCTTGCCCAGCCCGACCACCAGCGGGTGCGCCTGCTTGCGCGCGGCCTGGGAGCGCAGGACGTCGCCGAGCTTGACCATCTCCCGGTCGCTGTTGGGGATCTCGATGCCGATGGCGCTCTTACCCGGAATGGGGGTGAGCAGACGGATCTCGTCGGAGGCCACCGCGTAGGCGATGTTCTTCTCCAGCCCCGTGATCCGGGAGACGTTGACCCCCCGGCCCCGGTGAACCTCGTAGCGGGTGACCTGGGGGCCGCGCGTGTAGCCGGTGACCGTGGCGTCCACGTTGAACTCGGCGAAGACGTTCTGCAGGGACTCCACAATGGCGTCGTTGGCGGGGGTGCGGGTGGAGTGGCCCGGGCCGGGACCGAGCAGCGCGTCATCGGGCAGGGTGTAGGTCGATCCGTCGGGCAGAGCCATGTCGCTCATGGCGATCTGGTCGGCGAGGTCGGGCTCCTCCAGCGCGACCTCGGGGGTCTCCTCAGTGACGGCGTCGAAACCGGAGGGCGACTGCGGGGTCGGCTGCGGTGCGCTGCGCTTGGCGGATGAGGGTTTGCGCTGCCCTCCTGCGGCCGGGCCGGAGGCCACGGAACCACCTGCCGGGCCGGCGGGCCTGCTCCGGGCGGGAGAGGAGGCTGAGGGCGCCGGGGAGGCGATGACGTCGGTCTCCTCGCCCACGTCCGGGATGACGAAGTCCTCGCCCTCGGAGTGAGCCCCGTGATCGGCGCCCGGCTCGAAGAGCTCGGTGATCGTCGTCTGCTGGGCCTGCCGGTCGGCCGAGCGCTTACGGCGGCCACTGCCCCGTTTACGTGAGGCCGACTCCTCCACCTCCAGGGCGGAGCGGAAGGGCTCGTCGCCGTCATAGGAGTCCAGGAGCGCCGTCTGATCCGGGTCCTCACCCGAGGCGGCGGCTCGCCCAGCGTTTCCACGCGCGCGTCCGAGCAGGCGCCGAGCCAGGGAGTCACCGATGCCACCGGCGCCCTGGGCGGGGCTGTCACCCTCTGAGGCCCGGCGCTGCTCCAATAGCTCACGGATCTCGGCAACAGTCTTGCCGGACAGGACCAGGGCGGAGAACGCGGTCAGGAGGAGGAACAGGATGAAGGCCCCCACGGAGGAGAACAGTGCCGCCAGCGGGTAGCCCACCAGCCCTCCCAGCAGCCCTCCGGCGGCCTCCAGTCCGCCGATGTTGTTCTTGAGGACCGGGTTGCCGCTGCCGACCTGGATCATTCCGGTCAGAGCCGTCAGCAGCCCCAGGCAGCCCACGGAGACCCGCGCGTGCACCGCCCCCAGGCTGTGGACCCGCAGCATGGCGATGCCCAGCGCCGCCAGGAGCGGGGGCACGAAGACACCCAGGACGCCAACGGGGCCCGCGGCGATGTGGTGCAGGAGATCGCCTGCGGCACCGGAGATCCCGAACCACTCGCGCAGTGCCAGCACCGCTGCGAGGGCCAGGATGAGGAAGGCCCAGCCGGTACGGCGGTAGCGTCCGCCCGAGGGCCCGGTTCCAGGCGCAGAGAAGGGAGCGGCCCCTGGAGCGGAGCCACCTCGATTACGCCCTCTGCCGGTTCCTGATGAAGACGCAGCTGTTCTCGTGGTGCGACGATTGGCCATGATGCTCTAGAAACTATCGGATTCTCGGTGTCATTGGCCTTGCCACGCCGCCTACGCCGGCCGGAGACACGTCACCTTCTCGGTGCCGCGGCCCGGTACGGGGACTCATCCCCTGAGGGCAGAGGCAGCCGCGCCCCGGGCCCCCGTCAGGACCTCTCATCGTCGGCGCGGAGGAACTCATCGATCTCCTCGCGCAGCGGGGCCTGGGCCGGGCCACTGCGGGCCACGGCGTGGGCGGCGGCCGCGTTGGCTCGCCTGGCCGCCTCGACGACGTCGAGCCCGCCCAGGAGGCCGGCGACCAGGACACCGGTATGCGTGTCTCCCGCTCCCGTCGTGTCCACGACCTCACGCACAAAACCGGGTACCTCGATCGGCTCACCTCCCACCGGGTGGAGAACACAGCCGTTCACGCCGGTTCGGTGGACGATCAGTGCTTCAGGGCAGGCCTGCCGGATGGCACCGGTGCCGCCCAGTCGCTTCTCGAGGCGCCCCATCTCCAGGTCGTTCCCGGTCAGTATCGTCGCCCTCCTCAGCAGCGGAAGGAGCACCTGGTCGGGGATGTCGGGCTGGACCGGGCCGAGGTCGATCACCAGCCCGACGCCGTCGGGGATCGACAGGAGCCAGTCGGCCAGGATGCCGCGGCTCGTGTAGTGGGCCAGGTCGTAGCCCGTGGCGTAGACCCAGTCCCCGGCCCTCAGGTCGATGCTCTCGAGATCCTCACGCTGAGGCTCGCCCTCAACACCCGCGGTGGTGATGAAGGTGCGTCGGCCGGAGGGCTCGATGAGCGTGGTGCAGGTGCCGATGTCCCCGACGAGCTCCTCGACGAGCAGCTCCACCCGGTCCAGCCGCATCGACTCACGCACCCGCGCGGAGTTGGGTCCGGTTCCCAGGGTGGCGGCCAGGGCCGTGGGAACACCCTGCCGGGCTGCGGCCGAGACCACGGTGTACCCGCCACCGACGACCGGACCCGACGACGCCCCGGTGATCGCCCCTCCCGGCGTCGGCACACTGCTGACGTGGAGGGGGATGTCAATGAGGATGGATCCGGTGGATATGAAGCACGCGGGCCGGAAGAGAGTCATGCAGTAAGCGCCCTCCCGCTATGCCTCGATGACGACCGGGACGATCATGGGACGGCGCCTGAGGCGGCGCCCGATCCAGCGCCCCAGGGTGCGGCGCATGACCTGCTGGAGGGAGTAGGCGTCCGCCTTCCCGGTCTCCAGCGCAGCCGACAGGGCCTCGGTCACATCGGGAAGAATCTCCTCGAAGACCGAGTCGTCCTCCGCCACGCCCCGCGCCTGGATGTGGGGGCCGGCCAGGATCGTGCCAGTCGTGGTCTCCACCACGGCGTAGACCGAGACGAAGCCCTCCTCCGCCAGGATGCGGCGGTCCTTGAGCTCGGCCTCGTCGATCTCCCCCACCGAGGAGCCGTCGACGTAGATGTAGCCGCAGGGCACCTGGCCGGCGATACGGGCCACTCCACCCTCCAGGTCGACGGCCACGCCGTCCTCACACAGCATGACCCGTTCCGGGGCGATTCCCGTCTTGACGGCGAGCCCACCATTAGCCACCAGATGACGAATCTCACCGTGAATGGGCATGACGTTGCGGGGCTGGACGATGTTGTAGACGTGGAGCAGCTCCTCGGAGGAGGCGTGCCCGGAGACGTGGACCTTGGCGTTGCCCTGGTGGACCACGCGTGCCCCCAGCCTCATGAGCTGGTTGATGACCCGGAAGACGGAGTTCTCGTTGCCGGGGATGAGGGAGGAGGCGAAGATGACGGTGTCCCCGGGCTCGATGGTGACGCTGCGGTGCTCGGAGTGGGCCATCCGGGACAGGGCCGCCATGGGCTCTCCCTGAGAGCCGGTGACCATGAGGACTCTCTCGTGCGGGGGCAGCGAGGTGATGTCCCGGGCATCGATGAGGACACCTGCGGGGACCTTGAGGTAGCCGCGCTCGGCGGCGATCCCCATGTTGCGCACCATGGAGCGCCCCACGAGGGCGACCCGCCTGTCGTGCAGGGCGGCGGCGTCGAGGACCTGCTGGACGCGGTGGACGTGGCTGGCGAAGGAGGCCACGACGATCTGCCCGTCGGAGTCGGCGAAGACGTTGTCCAGGACCTGGCCGATCTCGCCCTCATGGCCCACCATGCCCGGGACCTCGGCGTTGGTGGAGTCCACGCAGAACAGGTCCACGCCCTCCTCACCGAAACGGGCGAAGGAGCGCAGGTCCGTGATGCGCCCGTCGATGGGCAGGGAGTCCATCTTGAAGTCACCGGTGGCCAGCACGTTGCCGGCATCGGTGCGGATCATGACGGCCATGGCGTCGGGGATGGAGTGGTTGACGGCCACGAACTCCAGGTCGAAGGGGCCGTAGGAGACCTCCTCGTGCTCGATGACCTGGCGCAGCACCGGGCGGATACGGTGCTCCTTGAGCTTGGCCTCCACGAAGGCCAGCGTGAGCTCGCTTCCCACCAGGGGGATGTCGTCACGCAGGCGCAGCAGGTAGGGCACACCCCCGATGTGGTCCTCGTGCCCGTGAGTCAGGACCAGGGCGACGACGTCGTCGATGCGGTGCTCGATGGAGGAGAAGTCGGGAAGGATGAGGTCGACGCCCGGCTGGTCCTCCTCGGGGAAGAGCACACCGCAGTCAACGATGAGCAGCTTGCCGTCCAGCTCGAAGACGGTCATGTTGCGGCCGACCTCGCCCAGGCCCCCCAGGGGAGTGATGCGCATGGCGCCATCAGCGAGGGGGCCGGGGGTCTTCAGCGCGGGAAAGTTCGTCACGCGGGCATCCTACCGAGGATGTCTCGGATATCGATTGATACGGCGCGAGGCAGTTCGACGCCGTCGTGGTTCTGCAACGTTCCGACGGCGAGTTCAGGGGCTTGCCGGGTTCGCTCTACGATATGCCGGTGACGACCACGAGCCTGCCGGATGACGGAACCAGGGACACCGCACCCTCTTCGTCAACCGAGTCACAGCCGAGTCCCGCTCCTCGTGAGAGCCGGCGAGGCCTCCTGGGAAGAGCCGCCCTGGCAACGACGGCGGGCGTGCTCGGCGCGGGCGCCGGCGCAGGAGCCACTCACTGGCGGGAGACCCACCTCTCCCCCACCGCCAGAACCGCCCCTCGCCCGGCGGGCCCCGGCAGCGCGCTCGGCACGCGAGTGGTCTTCCAGACCGACGGGAAGTCCGGAAAGCTGGCGCTGACCTTCGACGACGGGCCGGACCCCCGTTGGACTCCACGGGTGCTCGACATGCTGGCGAGGCTGCACATACAGGCCACCTTCTTCGTTCTGGGCTCCGCGGTGCAGGCCCACCCCGAGCTGATCGCGCGACAGGTCGCCGAAGGACACGAGGTCGGGGTCCATAACTGGGTGCACACAGACGTCTACGGCGTGAGCTTCTCCGAGCTGAGCGACTCGGTGGACCGCACGTGTGAGGCGATCGAGGCGGCAGGCGCCCCATCTCCGCGCCTGTGGCGGCCTCCCTACGGCCGGGTTGACGCGCCGGCCATGATGGTTGCCTCGCTCAAGAGGATGGACCTGCTGCTGTGGAGCGTTCACACGCCAACGGCGGCCGCCGCCGACGCTGTCAAGGACGATGCTGGCGCCGGATCGGTGGTGCTGTGCCACGACGGGCGCACGCAACCCTCCGAGGGCCTGTTCTCCGCCCTGGAAGGAGGTCTGCGCTCACTGCTGGAGCGAGGGCTCACCGTCACGACGGGCAGCGACCTGCTGGCCTCCGCCTGATGGACCACTGAAGAACCCTCACCCGCATGAGCGCGGTTCACCGCGGCGGCATGGGGCGAACAGATGGGCGAGTACACAAGGCGCCCGCTCCACCGTGCGGTAGAGCGGGCGCCTGTTCCTCGTACCCCCAGCCGGATTCGAACCGGCGCCGCCGCCGTGAGAGGGCGGTGTCCTAGGCCACTAAACGATGGGGGCCACAGATCATGAGATCCGCTGGGGTACCAGGACTCGAACCTAGAATAACTGAACCAGAATCAGTCGTGTTGCCAATTACACCATACCCCAAAGGGCTTCACCCCGGAACGGATCACGTCCGAGGCAGCGGGCAGTAATCTACACGCCCACCCTCAGCCCATCAAATCGCCAGGAGGTGAAGACCGACACACAACGGACGTCTCGGGATCGTCCCCCTCCATCCTCCCACTCGCCGCCTCACAGGACCCTGGCAGCCGGCACCGCAGCCCCTCCTGAGCGCTCACAACCAAGCGGAGCTCCAGAGGCATCCCCTACACTCCCATCTAGTTCCTGCCCACCCCACCCTTCTGGGAGGCAATATGCCCACCCACCTGCGGCACCGTCACCGCCTAGGTCACGGCCCCTGCAGCACTCGCCTCCGCGCCCTTGGACCGACCCGGATCGCCGCCCTCCCCCTGGGCGCCTGCGGCCCCGCACACGAAGGACAGCTGAGCGTCGAACCCACCGGCGCCTCTACCAAGACCGTCCCCTCCGGCTCACCAGCGCCGTCCACAACACCGCCCCCGACGCCGTCGGCAACACCTTCCGCGACAGCCCGGACGGCCCCGAACGTCACGATCTCCCACGACCGGGCCGGCACGTGGCTCCGGCAGGACGACATACTCAAGCAACCGGTCACGACGTCGACAGAAATCGGCCAGGCCTACGACTTCGACGCAGGAGGATGTCCAGCCATTATTTTCTACGACGCAGATCCGTCGATCGACAGCGAAAGAAAAAGGGGTGGAGACAACGCAATCTCTTCCATCAAGGTACGGCAGACGATGTCCAACCACACCTCTTTCGTGGTGACCTCAGGGCCGACTCCCGTCGAAACCATACCGGACGAGCTCGCCTCCACCGATGCATGGCATCAGTTCCTGTCCTCGACACGAGTGGCGGGACTCGATGCTGGGGGCATGGAATAAATGAGTTTCAGTACC
>ERZ772920.884-NODE-884-length-16372-cov-5.655268_pt1 | contig 16372 bp, 16 predicted proteins | sample MGYA00511469_ERZ772920 | MGnify/ENA primary metagenome ERZ772920 (study PRJEB29015, sample SAMEA2738069) | human oral metagenome | biome: human oral; feature: human-associated habitat; material: saliva | place: China | collected 2216 ... | reverse complement strand
ATAATTGTACATTTTTATTTTGTCACTTTTGTACATTTTTATATTGACATTTACAGTTAATATTTCGTGTGTAGAATATACGAGGAAATATTTGCCTAGTAAAATATTCTAAAAATTGTAGCGAGATATGAAATTAAAAAATATGTATGGTAAGGGCGTAGTGGTTCATCTCTATAGTAGAGATATAAAGTGGCTATTTTAAATATTTCTTAAAAAATTTGAAAAAAGTAGTTGACATAAATTTAATATGGTGTTAAACTTATACTTGTATCAGATACAGGAACAAGTTGAAAAGTTATATTAGAATAATTTTAGAAAAAGGCAGTTAAAGGAGAAAAATATGGATACAAAATTTTCAGTAACATTACACATACTAATATATATTTCAGAAACGGATAAAGTAGTTTCTTCGGAGCTACTAGCCAAAAGTGTCAACACTAACAGTAGTCACATTAGAAAGATTTTGGCAGTGTTAAAAAAAGGTGGACTAATAGAAAGTCAACAAGGAAAAACTGGAATAACATTGGCAAAAGAGCCTAAAGACATTACATTATCAGAAATTTATCAAATCATTTATCCTGATAAATACTTAGTAAATATCCATGAAGGTGCTAATAAAGAATGCCCAGTTGGTTTAAATATCGAAAATTTATTACAGCCAGTATTTAATGAAGCACAAGAAGCTTTTTATAAAAAACTTGAAAGTAAAACATTAGAAAAATTAATTAAAGAATTATACATAATAGGAGAAAAATAAACAATGAAAGCAGCAGTACACACAAAATATAATAAAAATAATATAGAACTTGAAATTAGAGAAGTAGCAGTACCTACAATAAATGAAAATGAAGTGTTGATAAAAGTTACAGCAGCTGGAGTAAACCCACTAGATAACATGATTTCACGAGGTGAAGTGAAGATTATCGTACCTTACAAACTTCCACAAGTTGCAGGTAATGAAGTAGTAGGTATTATTGAACAAAAAGGAAGTAATGTAGCTAATTTTGAAATTGGAGATAGAGTATTCTCTAGATTACCGTTAGATAAAATCGGAGCTTTTGCTGAATATGTAGCTGTTAACCAAGATGCAATCGCTAAAGTACCAGATTATCTAACTGATGAAGAAGCAGCAGCCGTTCCATTAACAGCATTAACAATTATGCAAGCTTTAGAACTTATGGGGGCAGAATCAGGAAAAACAATCTTCATCTCAGGAGGAACAGGTGGAGTAGGTGGTATGGCTATTCCTATCGCTAAAGCAAAAGGATTAACAGTAATTACTAATGGTAGTGTAGAAAATAAAGAACGTGTTGAAAAATTAGGTGTTGATAAATTCATCGACTATAAAATAACAGATTACACTAAAGTATTAAAAGATGTTGATTACGTATTGGATACTCTTGGTGGAGCAGAAACTGAAAAACAAATGACTATTATGAAATCTGGAGGTAAATTAGTTTCATTAAGAGCTATGCCAAATGGAAGTTTTGCTAAACGTATGAACTTAGCTTGGTGGAAACAATTTATCTTAGGATTAGCTGGAAGAAAATTTGATAAAATGGCAAATAAATACGGAGTATCATATGACTTTATTTTCGTAGAATCTAATGGTAAACAACTTCAAGAAGTAGCTGACATTTTCACAAAATTAGAAATTAAACCATCTGTAGATACTGTATTTGACTTTAAAGATGTAAATAAAGCATTAGATAAAGTAGCGAATGGACGTTCAAGAGGTAAAACAGTTTTAAGTTTTAAATAATATAAAAATATAGAAATAATAAGAGATGCGAGCGGCTAGAAAATTATGGTTTCTTAGTAATCAAATTTTCAAAGTCGCTCATATTATTTCAAAATATCAACAAACATAATAAAGTTAGGAGACAATCATGTCATATATAAATAAAAGAAATGAATACATTAATGTTAATGGATTAAAAATAGCATATAGAGAAATTAATAAAGGTAAATCAGAAAAATCATTAGTGATGTTAGTACACTTAGCGGCGACAATGGATAATTGGGATCCGAAATTTATCGACCTAGTAGCAGAAAAACATCATATTATCTTATTAGATTTACCAGGAGTTGGAGGAAGTGAAGGAAAAATAGCTACAACAATTCCAGGGATGGCACAACAAGCAATAGATGTTATTAAAGAATTAGGTTACAGTAAAATTAACTTACTAGGTTTATCAATGGGAGGAATGATCGCTCAAGAAGTAACAAGATTAAATAATGACTTAGTAGAAAAATTAATATTAGTAGGAACAGGACCAAGAGACGGAGAAGGAATCGGAACTGTGACTAGTACTACTTTTAAATTCATGCTAAAAGCAGGATTAAATAGGGTAGATCCTAAGAGATTTATCTTCTATAATCACGATGAAAAAGGAAAAATTGAAGCGAATAAAGTACTAGATAGATTAGCAAATCGTAGTAAAGAAAATACAGATGCCGATATGAAAGTTCCTAGCTTCTTAAGACAATTAAAAGCAATTAAACGTTGGAGTACTGTCGGATATGATGATTTAAAATTTATTACGCAACCTACACTAATCGCAAATGGTGATAAGGACTTAATGATTCCTACAGTTAACTCATATAACATGCATCAAAAAATAGAAAATAGCAAATTAATAATTTATCCAAATGCAGCACACGGATCATTATTCCAATACGCAGATGAATTTTCAAAAGAGTTAATAGAATTTTTAGGAGAATAAGAAGCCAAACTAATTAAAAGTAGCTTATTAGAAAGTAATTATACTTAAGACACACGGTTTATAAGCTTTAAAACCTAGAGGAACTAAGTAGCATTTTAAAGAGGGAGTGATTCGAAAATCGATTTTGTCGAATTGCCTTAACTAATAAAAATAACAAACACATATTCAGCATAGAGTGATTAGAAAAACAATTATAAAAATTAATGATTTTTCACTCACTCTAACATTTTTTACAAAATCCTTGACAATAACGGACGTTTAGTATAATATAGACTAAGTAAACCGTAATATAAAATATTAGTAAAGAGACTTTTATTTCATGTTTTTTTAGAAGAGAGTTTAATCCAGAGGCTGAAAGATTAAATAATAATGATTGAAATAAGCAACACTCTTTATAAAACCGAATATAAATTGAAAGGTATCAGGAAACTGATATGAATTCGGGTGGCACCACGAAACTAGTAATCGTCCCATGTAGTTAAATGACTATATGGGGCGTTTTTTTATTTCAAATTATAAGAGGTTTGCTAATATTAGAAGTTAAAATTGATAAAAATATGGAGGCACTTATGACAACAATTACGAAAGAACAAGTAGCTCACATCGCTCATCTTTCTAGATTAGAAATCCAAGAAAGTGAAGTAGATGGGTACATCGAAAAATTAGAAAAAGTTGTAGATTTATTCAATACAATCAACAGCGCACCAACAGAAAATGTAAAACCAACTTATCACGTTCTAGACTTAGTTAATGTATTTAGAGAAGACGTAGCTCATGACGGAATGGATAGAGAAGAAGTTCTTAAAAACTCTAAAGAAACTGAAGCAGGACAATTCAAAGTACCTACTATTATTGAATAAAATAAGGAGATAATTTAATGAGTTTATTACATGAATCAATTGAAAGTTTAGAACTTAAACTTAAAAATAAAGAAATTAAACCAAGTGATTTAGTAAAAGAATCACTAGACAGAATTAAAGCTACTGATGAAAAAGTAGGTTCATTCATTACAGTAACTGAAGAAGTAGCATTAAAACAAGCTGAAGCTTTAGACCGTGCTCAAGAAGAAGGACGCGTTGAAGGTAAATTATTCGGTATCCCAATGGGAATCAAAGATAACATTGTTACAAAAGACATTCAAACAACTTGTGCATCAAAAATCTTAGAAGGATTCAATCCAATTTACGATGCAACAGTAATGAACAAACTTAACAAAGAAAACCCAATTCTTTTAGGGAAATTAAACATGGACGAGTTTGCAATGGGCGGATCTACTGAAACATCTTATTATAAACTTACTCGTAACCCTCACGACTTAGATGCAGTACCAGGAGGATCAAGTGGAGGTTCAGCTACAGCGGTAGCAGCAGGACAAGTTAGCTTCACTCTAGGAAGTGACACAGGTGGTTCTGTACGTCAACCAGCTTCTTACTGTGGTGTAGTTGGATTAAAACCAACTTACGGACGTGTATCTCGTTTTGGATTAGTAGCATTCGCTTCATCATTAGACCAAATCGGACCAATGACTCGTACAGTTAAAGATAACGCTCGTGTATTAGAAATCATCTCAGGATTAGATGCTAACGACATGACTAGTGCACCTGTAGAAGTACCAGAATTCAGCAAAATCATCACTGGAGACATCAAAGGTAAGAAAATCGCTCTTCCTAAAGAATACTTCGGTGCTGGAATTGACGAAGAAGTTAAACAAGCAGTACTTGAAGGTGTTAAATACTTAGAAAGCCAAGGAGCTATTGTAGAAGAAGTAAGTCTTCCAAACACAGACTACGCTATCTCAACTTACTACATTATCGCTTCTGCTGAAGCAAGTTCAAACCTTTCTCGTTTCGATGGTATTCGTTATGGATACAGAAGTCCAAACGCAACAAACCTTGAAGAAATCTACAAAAAAACACGTGGAGAAGGATTTGGAGCTGAGGTTAAACGCCGTATCATGTTAGGAACATACGTACTATCTTCAGGATACTACGATGCATACTACAAAAAAGCACAACAAGTTCGTACATTAATTAAACAAGACTTTGATAGAGTATTCGAAGAATACGATGTAATCATTGGACCAACTGCTCCAACAGTAGCATTCAACATTGGAGAAGAAGTAGGAGATCCAATTAAAATCTACGCTAACGATATCTTAACAATCCCAGTAAACATGGCTGGATTACCAGGTATCAGTATTCCATGTGGATTCAAAGGTAACCGTCCAATCGGTATGCAAATTATTGCAAAACCATTCGCAGAATCTACACTATACGATGTAGCGTACAACTTCGAACAACACTACAACTTACACGATAAAAAAATAGAATTATAATAGGAGAAACAAGATGCATTTTGAAACAGTAATTGGACTAGAAGTCCATGTAGAATTAAAAACAGATTCAAAAATATTCTCACCATCTCCAGCTCACTTTGGTGCAGAACCAAACACTAACACAAACGTTATCGACTTAGGATACCCAGGGGTACTTCCAGTAGTAAACAAAAGAGCGGTAGAATGGGGAATGAAAGCAGCAATGGCGCTTAACATGACAGTAGCTCGCGAGTCAAAATTCGATAGAAAAAACTACTTCTATCCAGATAACCCGAAAGCATACCAAATCTCACAATTTGACCAACCAATCGGGGAAAACGGATGGATCGATATCGAAGTAAACGGAGAAACTAAACGTATCGGTATTACACGTGCTCACCTTGAAGAAGATGCTGGTAAATTAACTCACAAAAATGGTTATTCACTAGTTGACCTTAACCGTCAAGGTACACCACTTATCGAGATCGTATCTGAGCCAGATATCAGAACTCCAGAAGAAGCATATGCTTACTTAGAAAAATTACGTTCAATCATTCAATATATCGAAGTATCTGACGTTAAGATGGAAGAAGGATCAATGCGTTGTGACGCGAACATCTCTATCCGCCCTTATGGTCAAGATGAATTCGGTACAAAAACTGAGCTTAAAAACTTAAACTCATTCACTTTCGTTAAAAAAGGATTAGAGTACGAAGAAAAACGTCAAGAACAAGTTATCCTTTCAGGTGGAGTAATCAACCAAGAAACACGTCGTTTCGATGAAACAACAGGAACAACTAAACTTATGCGTGTTAAAGAAGGTTCAGACGATTACCGTTACTTCCCAGAGCCAGATATCGTACCTATGATTATCTCTGATGAATGGATGGAAGAAGTAAGAAAAACTATTCCAGAACTTCCAGATGCTCGTCAAAGAAGATACCAAGAAGAACTTGGATTACCAGCATACGATGCACACGTTCTTACATTAACTAAAGAAATGTCAGACATGTTCGAACAAACTGTAGCTTTAGGAGCAGATCCAAAATTAGCTTCTAACTACTTAATGGTAGATGTGAATGCATACTTAAACAAAGTTCAACAAGAACTTAAAGATACAGCATTAACTGCAGAAGGTTTAGCAGGAATGATTAAATTAATCACTGACGGAACAATCTCAAGTAAAATCGCTAAAAAAGTATTCGCAGAACTTATCGAACACGGTGGAGATGCTGCACAAATCGTTAAAGAAAAAGGTCTTGTACAAGTATCAGATAGTGGACAATTATTAGCTTGGGTTAACGAAGCATTAGATAACAATCCAAAATCTATCGAAGACTACAAAAACGGTCGTGACCGTGCGATTGGTTTCCTAGTAGGTCAAATCATGAAAGCCTCAAAAGGACAAGCCAACCCACAAATGATCAACAAAATGTTATTAGAAGAAATCGCAAAACGATAATAACGAAAATAATAAACGAACTCGAAGCAAGGAGAAATCTTTGTTTCGAGTTTTTGTTGTATTTGGTAAGCGACTTAAATATAAATAGAGCAGGAATTAGTTGGAAAATTAGATTTTAATATAAAAAAAGAGCGAATGTCGGGAAATAAAACTGGACATTTCCCAAAAAAAGTGGACATTAGGGAGTAAGACTGTACTTTCATGGTTAAAAAAGTGGACATTGGGGAATAAGACTGGATGTTAGTAGTTAAAATAGCAGATAATTGAAAATATTCAATTAATGCAGAATATATTTTGAGAAATGGAAGTAATATTATTGACATACGTATAAATACGTAGTATAGTTAAAGTGTCAGGAGGTTTAATATTATGCCGATGACACAAGAAGAGATGGTTAAGCTGTTGAAGAAGTACGGTTTTACGTTATGTAAAGGCGGAAAGGGTTCTCATATAAAAATGAACAAACCTGGACAGAAAAGACCAATCATTATCCCAAAAGGTGAATTGAATAAATTCACAGAGAAGGGAATATTAAAGGATGCTGGATTATTATAATCCAGCTCCGAATTAATGAGGTGATATAATGTTAGTAAGTTATCCAGCAATTTTTTATTTTAACAAAGAAAGTGAAGAAAAAGAGATTTATAATGTTTATTTTCCAGATTTAAAAGGAAGTGGAACACAAGGGATAGGTATAGCAGAATCAATGAGTATGGCATCAGATTATTTAGGATTAGCTCTTAGTGATTATTTGGAAGATGGAGAAAGATTACCTAAGTCGAGTAATATAAATGAGTTGTCAATAGAAGATAATTTTCCTTTTAAAGATGATCCTGAGATGATGGATTATTATATTCTTAATAAATCCTTTGTATCAATGGTTGTTGTGGATTTAAGAGAATATTTAGATAGTAGTACTCTAATAAAAAAGACATTGTCTATTCCTAAATGGGCAAATGACGTTGCAGTAAAATACAATATTAATTTTTCACAATTATTAACGAATGCTATAGCAGAAGAAACTATTAAGTATAAGTAGAAAATATGCGATTGTAATTTTTGAAATGTTTTACAATTTAAATTAAAATAATAGTTTTAAATGTTGAGAATAATATAAAATTAAGATGTACCCAAAAATAATAAATTTGAGTACATCTTTTTTATATTTAATTTTTACTATTTACTCTTCACAAACTCAACAATTTTATTAATAGCAATATCTGCTTCTGGTATTGGGAAGGCAGGGTATACGTGGTTTAAGTTTTTACCGATTTCGAATTCAGTCTTAACATTTGCTTCACGAAGTTTTTCAGCTAATAATGCTATGTCAGGATATAATAATTCACGTGTTCCTGAGAATAACAATACCTCTGGTAAATTTTTCATCTCACCGTATAATGGAGAAACCTTCCAATCTGATAAGTCTGCATCACCAGCCCAAGATTTAGCATCAGCTAGTAAAGTATCTACGTGTAGTAGAGGATCTTTTTTGATATATTTTTTAATATCAGGATTTGACATAGTTAAATCAACCCATGGACTTAGTAAAATCAGACCTTTAGGTAGTTTAATATTATTTTGAACAAAATCTTGAACTAATCCTAGAGCTAAGCCACCACCAGCACTATCTCCCATAATATAGACATCTTTATCTGGATTCTTAGCAACGTAGTCTGTATATAATTTTGTTAGTAGTTCATAGCTATCTTTATAAGTATAGAACGGAGCTAGTCCGTAATCAGGAATAATAACCTCAGCATCAGCTTCTTGAGCAATTTTATCAGCCATCTTCCATTGAATATCTACGAATTCATGAACGTAAGAACCACCATGAACATAGAAAATAGTAGAGTTAGAATTATTAACACTATTTAAATGCCAAACTTGTCTATCAGAAACAATTCTAGTATAGAATTTAGACTTAGTATCGAATTCATATACATTTACAGTTTCTTCGTTCTTATCTTCTTTTTGTTTTTCTAGTCTTTTAGTTTCATCTATATTTCTTAGTTTCTTATATTTATTACCAAGATATAACTCGATTAAACCAGCTTTAGCACTACGGTTATAACGTAATTTTTGATACCCTGCATAGCTACCTACTAATGCAGGTAATGTTGCGGCAATTGAAGCTACTGAAACAACTTTTTTATTAAATTTTCCCATTTTAATCTCCTCTTATTTACATAAATGTAAGTATTTTATTTATTTACAATTATAGTTTATCAGAAAATAAAGTGATTGTAAAAATAAAAATCTGAAGAAATGGAATAAATAAAAAAGAAAGTTGGAAGTTTACTTCCAATTATAGGTAAAAAAGATAAAAGTAGGAAGTGAACTTCCAATTCAGGGTAAAAAAGATGGGAGTTGGAAGTCTGCTTCCAATTTAATGTGAAAAAGGTAAAAGTTGGAAGTCTACTTCCAATTAATGAAAAAATATGGTATGATAATGTTAATATGATAATCAATTTAACGAAAGGAGAAAAAAATGTATATAAGAGATAATTATTTAAGTAAACTAATTTCGTTCAAAGATACAGATTTTATAAAAGTTATCACTGGAGTTAGGCGTTCAGGGAAATCGGTCTTATTAAAACAATATAGTAATTATTTATATGAACAAGGAATAAATAAAGAAAATGTAATTTATATAAATCTAGAAGCATTTGAGTATCAACATATAAAAAATTCTGAAGAATTCTCAGAGATTCTAAAAGAGTTGTTACCAAATAACGGAAAAAAAGTATATTTATTAATAGATGAAGTTCAATTTGTTGATGGTTGGCAAAAAGTAATTAATGGTTTAAGAGTTAGTTTTGATATAGATATAGTAATAACTGGATCAAATGCAAAACTGTTATCGGGTGAATTAGCTACCTTACTTAGTGGAAGATATGTAGAAATAGAAATATATCCATTTTCATTTAGAGAGTATTTAGAAATAAATAACATTGACATTAATTCTAGAATTGTAGATTCTGCGTATAAAGATTATGAAAAATATGGAGGATTCCCAGGAGTTGTATTGTCACCTGAAGCCATAAAGACAACTATTTTATCAGGAATTTATGATTCGATATTATTAAACGATATAGCAATAAGAGGATCTGTGAAAGACACGTTAGTTTTAAAGAGAGTGGTTGCATTTTTAGCTGATAATGTAGGTCAATTAATAAATCCTACAAAAATATCAAATATGCTAAAACAAGAAAAATTATCAATATCTAATCATACAGTAAATAGATATCTAGAATTATTACAAGATGCCTATCTATTTTATGAAGCTAAGCCGTATGATATTAGAGGTAAAGGGTATTTAAAACAAAACTCTAAATATTTCATAGCTGATAATGGACTTAGAAACCATGCTGTTAGTCATAAAGATGGTAATTTAGGAAATCGATTAGAAAATATCGTATATTTAGAACTTCTGAGACGAGGATATAAAGTTGATATAGTTAGATTAGATGATAAAGAAATAGACTTTATCGCTAAAAGAGATGGGGTAATTGAATACTATCAAGTAGCATATCAAATTCCAAATAATTCACATGAAACTGATAATTTATTAATGATAAAAGATAATTATAAAAAAATAGTAATTACAGGTCGATATGAAGAAATAGACCATATTGATGGTATAGAAATTAAATATATTGTCGATTGGTTAATTGAGGAAGAATAATATCTAAAATTTTTGAATTAAAGTGTAAATAAAAAATAAAACTCAAAATTCAGTTGTGGAATTTTGAGTTTTTATTTTGGATATCCTTTTTAAAAATTTACTAGTCACTTATTACTATCTAATTAAATAGTAGTTTGTGATATATGCATTCACGATATCACGTAGTTGTTCATCAGATAGTCGTCTTAATGCTGGGAAGGCGATTGTAGATAATTCTACTAGGTTATCAATATTTTTTTCTGTGAACTCTTCTTGATCAATCTCTTCAGTATTATTAGAAAATAGAATGAATAATTTACTAGCTTCATCATCTGTAAGACCTCTATTTTCACATGCTAGATAAAATGAAGGTTCTTCGTTGAATCTATCTTTTATGTATTCATTAATCTCATATACAGCTGATTTAATAGTGAAGTGACTAGAGATAAAATCAGGACTTTCAACGAATTTTGTTTGTTTCACTTCAAAAGGTATACCACCTTCATTAACAGCTTTTGTAAGGAACATGCTAATAGCAGTTTCCAAATTTAATCCAAGACTAAAGAATAAATCTTCAGCATCATTTTTTAATTCATCATCAATAGTTAAAACAATTTTCGATTCACTCATTTTTAAAACTCTCCTTATTTAATACATTAATTTTAACGTAGAATGATTAATTTTTCAAGAGAACTTTATACAAAAAAGTTAAGTTCAAGGATATATACAAGAATAGTATAAAAGTTATAAAGAGATATAAGAATTACTAGTAAATATGTTATAATAGAATGTAAGAAAATTAGGATTGAGAGGATCTTTATGAAATTAGAATTATTACAAAAAGCGATAGAAGAAAACTACAACGCATTATCGGAAGTTAATAACGCAGCATATAGTTTAGAACCTGCATCAGATGAAAGATTAGTAGAAATCGCAAAAAATGTAAATGAACAGTTAGGATATGAACTTTATGATAAACTAGATAAAGAAAGTTTAGTAGCAGACTTCTCAACTACATCAAGAGAAATGTTTAAATATACTCTAGATAAATCAAAATTCTTAAATGATAGACTAGAAAAAGCATTAGTCGAACATTGTGACGACATATTAGTAGATGTAGTAAAAGCACACGAAAACTTCGATTCAATGGAAACATACGAACTATACACACTAGCATTCGAAGTAAATGAAAAACTAGGATATAGATTATTCAGAGATATCTATTCTTATAGCTTAAGACGTGACTTTGAGAGAGTAGCAAAAGCAGTAGAAACATACAAAAAAGAAGGTAAAATAACGAAGTTTATTAAGTAAAAGGGAACGAGATTTTATGTAATGGTTGATATAATCGTTACGAATATAATAGATTTACAAAAGCTTCTTAAAAGTAAAATGAAAGATATATTTATAATTATAAAAAGTAAATATAATTTTTGCAAAATAATAAAAATAAAAGACGTACAAACCAGATAAAGATTTCCGTATTTAAAAAAAACGGAAATCTTTACAGTTATAGTGAAATGTGATATAATCAAATAAAAGAGTATTTAAAGGAGAAAATTATGAAGTATAGCACTGATAAACCTATAGAAAAACAAGAAGATGATTTATTAGGTAGAGCATCTTTCTCAAATCAATTAGGTAAAGCTATCTATGGGTATGAAGAGAAATCTAGTTTAGTAATAGGTTTATTTGGAGAATGGGGAACGGGAAAAACATCAATTATTAATATGGTTGAGAATGAAATTTTAAGACTTTCTTCGAATGGTAATAAAGAACCGTTCATTATAAGATTCTCTCCATGGAATTATACGGATAAGGATAACTTAATTAGTTTATTTTTTGAAAGTATACAAACAAAATTAAAAGAGTTCGATACGAAGAAAATATATAATAGTGTTCGTAAAGCATTATGTGATTATGCGAATGCTTTAGATATATTATCTTATATACCAGGAGTGAGTCCTAAGGTAGTTGAAATTATCAAAGCTATAGCAAAAGGGCAAGGAGAACAGCTTGAGGATACGCCTGATTTAGATAAGAGTCGCAAAAATTTAGAAGAAGAGTTAATAAAAATAAATAAGAAAATTATTGTAATAATAGACGATATAGATCGTTTAACTAATATACAAATAAGAGATATTTTTCAATTAGTAAAACAGGTAGCAGATTTTCCAAATGTAATCTATATTTTAGTAATGGATAGAAATGTTGTTCAGAGTGCATTGACGGCTGTTCATGAAATTGATGATGGTAATGAATATTTAGAAAAAATTATTCAAATTCCTTTGGAAATCCCGCAATTGAGTAAGGAGAAATTAAATAATATATTTCTTAATCAACTAGAAACTATTTTAAAAAATACATCTATTGAAGTAAAAATAGATAATAGTTATTGGAATAATATATTTGCTAATTGTATTAGTCCATATATAAATAATTTAAGAGATGTTAATAGGATATTAAATACTTTTCAATTTAAGTATGGGGTATTGCAACAAGAAACTTCATTTGAAGATATGATTGCTATTACAACATTAGAAGTAATGGAGCCTAAATTGTATAAATGGATTTCTATTAATAAAGATACTGTTTGTGGAGGTGGGTTTAAAAGAATATTAGAAACTTTTAATAATAAAAAAATTGATTATCGTGAATTATACAGTAATGAATTTAAAAAAATGGGAATAAATTCAGATATTACAATAAAATGTATCTCAACAATATTTCCACAGTTTTCAAGAGATGTTAATGAACATATTTATTTTGAAAGTACTAATTCAGATTTATTAAAAAATATGAGAATAGCTAACAAAGAAAGATTTGATATCTATTTTTTGTGTGATTTAAGTGATATAAAAGTTTCTAGAAATGTAATTAATTCATGGGCGTTTGAACTTGAAAGAAAGCAATTAGAATGTGTATTTAACAAAATTAATAGAAACGGTGAAATTGAATATTTTTTAAATGAAATTGAATCTCTAGTTGAAGAAATACCTTACAATAGACTTTCTTTAATAGCGTCGGTATTAATAATATTAAATGGTAATTTATTTACAAAATCTTCAAATAATATATTAGTAATAACGGCTGAAGATAAAACCAATATAATCATAGAAAAAATATTGGATAGACTTACAACAGATAATGAAAAGTATCAAACTTTATATTTATCATTACTTAATATTAATCAAGAAAATATTGGAGCGTTTTCTAAATTACTTATTAGTATAGGGCAGACACAGGGTAGGTTTGTGGAAAATCCAAAATCAATAGAAAATAAAATAATTAGTCGGGATTATCTACAAAAAATTGAGGAAAAGTATATAGAAAAAGTAGAATTTATTACTTCATCAGTATCAATTTCAGAAATAAACGAATTTCGAGCTGTATTCTTTTTATGGAAATATATTGATGAAAGAGGTTTATCTGACTATATAGGTGAACTACTAAATTCTGAAATAGATAAATTGAAATTTATATCTACATTAGCATGTAGATGGACAGGAACTACAACTGGTTGGTCATATTATTCAAATGATTATGAAAAATTCATTTCAAAAAAAGACATATATGATAGTATAATGAATATAGATAAAAATATGCTATATTTATTCACGGAACTAGAACAAGTCAAATTAGCATCATTTGTTTGTAATTACAATAAAGGAGAATTTGATCATGTGAGTGAAGAAGAAGCAAAAAAATTGTTGGAAAAATGGAAAAAAATGAACTTGTAATTTAATATTCATTAAAATGGCTAAATATAAAAATTGAGTCCCTGGACTTAATTTTGTATATAGTGTATAATATAATTATAATAATTATAAACAGAGGAGGGAACAAAATGCCGTATGCTATTGATTTATTTTGTGGAGCTGGAGGATGTTCTGAGGGATTAATTCAATCAGGATTTCATATATTATTCAGTTCAGATATCAGTGAAATGGTTGAAAAAACTTATGTGAATAGACATGAACAACTAGGATTAATACAGGGGTACAATACATGGTTTGAAAGAAGAGATATAAGAGAGTTAAAAGGAGAAGATATACATTATTATATTTCAAATTTAGAAATATTTAAAGATAGAGAAATTCCAGATATTGATTTAATTATGGGTGGGCCTAGTTGTCAAGGTTTTTCAAGAGCTGGCAGAAGAGATAAGTCTGACCCAAGGAATATGTTATTTGGAGAATATGTTAGACTTGTTAAAGAAATAAAACCGAAATATTTGGTATTTGAAAATGTTGAAGGTTTTATGGATATGCAATTTATAGGATATAAAGGTATTACAGGTATTGATTATCCAGATGGAAGTGTTACACCAGATATTTTAAAATCTGAATTAAATGAGATAGGTTATGATTGTCTTATTCCGAGAATATTAAATGCTGCTGACTATGGAGTCCCTCAAAGAAGAAATAGAGTTATATTTATTGGATATAGGAAAGGAATGACTCCACCGAAATACCCTGAAGCGACAACTAAAGAAACTGAATATTTAACATTAAAAGATGCAATTGGTGATTTAATTGTAAATGAAAATTTAAGAAATAAAATAAATATAATGCTAAGCGATTATCAGAAAGATAGTATAAATGGAAGAACTCCTAGAATTAATGGTTTACCAATAAAATCAGAAAAAATTTATAATTGCGAACTATCGAATCAATCAGAGGTTGTAAAGGAAAGATTTTCGTTGTTTAGAGAGGGGGAAACTGGTTTTGCTTTGAGAAAAAGGATTTTAGATGAAGGGATAAACCTCACTGGGAAAAAGGCATTATTATCGTTATGTTCTGAAAAATTTAATTTAGATGAAAAAAAAGTTATAAAACTTTTCATTAACAAAGAAATGACGAATGAGCAATTGGATGTATTATTAACAAAGAAAAATATTCGTCAAAGATGGTCGGGAGATTTGCCTTCAGCTACAATAGTGACAATCCCTGATGATTATATTAGTCCTTGGGAAGATAGAACATTTAGTGTTAGAGAAATGGCACGTTGCCAATCATTTGATGATTCTTTTGAATTTTTAGGTAAGAGAACTACTGGAGGATTGAGAAGGAGAGTAGAAGTACCTCAATATACACAAGTAGGAAATGCTGTGCCACCGCTATTAGCAAAAGCGATTGTAGATGAAATAAAAAAGGTTCTAGAAGGCTAGAAAATATAATTAAATAGAACGCTTATATAAGTTAATTTTCTTAAACTTTTATAGGCGTTCTTAAATTTAAAGATTAAAATATGAATAAGTTGTTTTTAGATATGGGATAGACAAATTAATAGTTTTAAAAACACTCTTTTGATTTCCAGATTTAAGATTTCTTTCAATTAGTTCTTTTATAGAACTAGCGATTCCATCTTTGGAAGGTAGCCCCCAATAGTTCCCTCCGGATAAGCCGGCCACTCGCAGTACAGCGGTAGAAGTGATTTTATAAGTAGGATTTCCATTTTTTTCTAATGTATTTGAAGGTACTGTAACAAATGAATATGTGAATCTTTTAATATCATGAATGGAATAGCCATCAGTACCAACAGAGATATTATTTCTAAAGTTATTAGCAGAGTATACAGCATCCCATAACATTGGAATTTGCGAATTATCATTCCAGTTAGTCTTACATTGAATAATATGGATTTCTAGTTCAGAAAAGTCTCTTTCAGCAAGAGCATTTATAATTGGAAAAAAGTTGAAAGTTGATTTTTTTGTAGGAATTACATTACCATTTGTATCTTCTACTTTAATATCAAATTTATTGATTATATACTCTGGTTTATCTGGAAAAGTGATAGCAATTAAATCAGATTCTGTATTGGATCTAAAATTTCCGTAATTTACAGTGATTGCTTTACTTATTGAAGTAGGTATTAGTTTTCTATTGTGTTTTATTATAACTGTTCTTCTTCCAATAGTGCATATATTCAAGTACCAGCAAACCAGTGCTTCCCAATTAGCTCCCCCTGAAGCAACATCACTTTGTGAGCGACCAGCTACTCCAGTAGTTTTAAAAATATTTCTTAATTCATCACCTAAGTTTAATATTTGTTGTTGTGTAGGATTATTAATATTTATTAGTGAAGAAATTTTTTCTTTCCAAATTGGCCAAGACTTAGAAAAACCATTTGTAATAAATAATTGCTTTACAGAAAGTTCTCTCATATATTCAATAATAGTTTGTTCCATAGATTCTACTCCTTTA
>ERZ772920.879-NODE-879-length-16405-cov-3.553639_pt1 | contig 16405 bp, 13 predicted proteins | sample MGYA00511469_ERZ772920 | MGnify/ENA primary metagenome ERZ772920 (study PRJEB29015, sample SAMEA2738069) | human oral metagenome | biome: human oral; feature: human-associated habitat; material: saliva | place: China | collected 2216 ... | reverse complement strand
ACGGGGACCCGAATGCTGACGTGAACGGGGACCCGAACGCCAAGCCCAGCGCTGACGCGAGCAGCTCTACCGCTGCGGGTGACTCGTCGTCGGCCGGTGCACCTGCGCCGGGGACGCCCACCAACTCGGCGGCGCCGGCCCCGGCCGATGGGGCGCCCGGCGGTCCTGCGGGGGGCCCGCTGGCCAGCACTGGTGTCAGGATTGGCCTGCCTCTGGGCATCGCCGTGGTCGCCGTGATGGGAGGGGCTCTGCTGGTGAGCCGCCGCCGCGCCTGACGTCGGCCGCTAGTTCCCACCTCTCATAGGGACAGGTCCCCGGGCCCCCCTGAGTTCAGAACTCAGGTGGGCCCGGGGCTTCTTGCGCTCCAGCAGCGGCACAGGCCGGACAGGGGAATAATCCCCATCCCGTGCGCCGGGGGTGAGGTCCTACGGTGGCGCCATGGCTCATCGTCGACGCAGCATCATCCGGTTCCTGTTCATCGCGCTCTTCCTGGCGCGTTCGGGTGAGTCGGTCCGATTGTGACGGGGCTGGCGGGAGGAAAGGCCCTCCCGAGGCGCACGATTCTGGTCGGTGCCGGAGCGTTGGTGCTGCCGGCGATGTCGGGCTGCGGGTCGCTGGCTCCGGAGAATGTCCAGGCTCGTCATCAAATCGAAAAGTCGTTGAAGAGCTTCCCTGCCGTCAAGTCAGTAAATGTGGAGCTGGATTCCAATTTCACCGCAGGTGACTCCTGGTCGGTCCTGATCCTCCTTAACAAAAATCCTGGGCGAGAAGAGACTCTCACCGTCCTTAAAGGCGCTTATGATCGGGTTGTGCAGGTGGTGGGGGAGGGCTTTGCTAGCGTGACGGCATCATGGGTGCAGAATGGCGCCTCTGTGTCGTGGCCGATCTCAGCGAATGAGCCGAATGGGGCGGAACTCGATTATCTGAGAGAGCTGGCGAAGCCCGGCCGCGGCGCCATGAGTGCTGGGCGTGGTCGTATCTCGGTAACTCGAGGAGTGGTGAAGGAATTTCCGGCTGACCTTATCGTGACGCCACGATCCGGAGTGAGTGTGAGTGACAGCTTTGAGCTTGATGGTATGTCTATTCGGGCGGTTTCCGATACCGTTGACCTCAGTCCCATTCCTCTCCGTAAGGTTGTGGAGGCTATCGACTCTAAATATCGGGAGGGAGCTGTAGTTGAGCTCACAGACAACGATATCGTGAGTGGAAGCATATCGCTCGACGTTGCTGCTTTTGGAAAAGAGTCTGACGGACTCGTCACCGCGGCAGCGAAAGTCCTCAACGTTGTTTCAGGAAATCAGCTGCTTCAAGAGCTTGGCCTCACGACCGCATGGAACACGAGCGTTGCCAGCCGAGAAGGCGTGTTCTTCCATATGAAAGCGGGTGCCTTCGATGCCGGAGACCCACCTGAGGAGGGTGCGAAGATACTTGCTGCAGCACAGAAGTCTGCTTCGGCTTCGTCGTAACGGGAGCATGAATCTGATGGTTCCCTGTGACAGGAGACTGCGCCAGGTGTTGTCGACGCGACGGAGTGACGTCTGATGAGTGTGCGACGTCGTCAGGTCCTGGCCGTAACGGCCGCATCCCTTGCTCTCGCAGTGGCCGGGTGCTCGCCCATGGCCATGGCGCGCAAGAGACGGAAGCGGAAGGTGCAGCAGTACCTCTCCGGGCTCGACGCCGTGGCATCCGCACGGGTGGAGGTGCACCCGGAGTTCTCAGAGCCGGATCGTTGGATTGTGGACGTGCGGCTCAAGGATGATCCGTCTGTGGGATCGGTGTCGTCAGTTGTGCGGGACGCCTACGCCGAGGTGCTGCGCCTGACCGGGGCCAGTGAGGTGAGGATGGTTGTCACTTGGGCCCAGGCTAAGGCCTCCGTCTTCTGCTACCTGCCGATGAAGGATGCTGACAAGGCAGCCTCCGCCACGGTGGAGGCGGTGTCGCCCGGCATGGAGCGAGTCCAGATCGAGGAGGAGAGAATATCCTTCGAGTACCGGACTACTGAGACTCTCCCGGATCACTTCATCCTGTCGCCCACCTCCCCAGTGCTGCGCCTCGGCTCCCTGAGGGTCGAGCAGAGTATCCTGGTTGGACGGTCTCACTGCTTCATCTCCCATGCCAAGGGTAAGGACCTCACATCCGTGCCGATCAAACGTGCACTGGAAGCCATTCCTTCCGATAAGCGGTACGGAGCGGTCCTGAGCCTGGAGGCGGAAGACAAGAACAGCCACCAGGCCCGTCTCATATTCAAGAAATGGGCGAATGACTGGCAGGATGAGGATGTTCAGCCAGATGCCGCGGTTCTTGCCACAGTCCTCGGCAACCAGGCGCTCCGGCGGGTGGAGCTGAGTACCTCGGTGGAAAGCAAAGTCCAGCCCAGGGTGGTTGGCTTTGACATGAAGTCCGGCGCTGTGGTCGGCCAGGGGGACCCGCCCGAGAAGGGGGCGCCCATCCTTGCCGCCGCCCAACAGGTGGTTGCCTCTGCGTCCTGATGGGGAGCGGACTCCAAAGCGTCTCTGCCTGACGTGCACATGCAAGCATGATGAAGGGAAGGGGAGTGAGGTTGATGAGTATTCGACGTCGTGAGGTGCTGGCACTGGGTGCAGTGTCTCTTGCTTTCGGAGTGGGCGGGTGCTCACCTTTCGCTCTGGCTCTCAGTAAGAAGAAGAGGAAGGTGCGCAAGTATTTGTCCGGTCTTGATGGTGTCACGTCCGTTGAGGTTGATGTGGATCCGGGGCTCGTGACCGATGATCGCTGGGATGTGATCGTCAACCTCAAGGGTGATCCCGGACAGGATTCAGTCCTCGCCATCATTCGCAATGCTCGAAACGAAGTAGTGAATCTGGCTGACTCCGACAAGGTGGAACTTGACGTCACATGGACCCAGGGCGCGACGTCGATGTCCTGTCATCTGCCGATGGATGACTCCGAGAGGGCCGTGCCGGCTGCCATGAAGGTGGTCTCCTCGGAGGTGGAGAGCGTGGAGATCTCCTGGAATGAAATCCGGCTACGCTACCAAGGCGTGAAAACCCTTCCGGATAACTTCATTCTTCCGCTAACATCTCCGGTTGTCGGTGTGGGTTCGCTCAAGACCGAGCAGAGTATTCATGTGGGCTCATCCTATTGTCACGTCACTCACTCCAAAGGCGTTGACCTCACCTCCGTGCCGATCAAGAGCGTCCTTGATGCCATCCCGGCAGATAAGCGAGTCGATGCGACGGTGGACCTGGATGCGCATGATGATATCAACCAGGTGACCCAGTTGAGAGTGTGGGGACTCGGTGAGTACGGAAAGGGTGTGGAGGTTGACGCCGCAGCGCCGGTTCTGGCGGCCGTCCTGGGAAATCGGACTCTTCAGAGGGTTGAGCTGGCCACCGCGCCGAACGACGACTACGACTCTGAGGTCGTCGCCTTCGACATGAACGGCGGTGCCGTGGCCGGTCAGGGTGACCCGCCTGAGAAGGGGGCGCCCATCCTTGCCGCCGCTCAGCAGCCGGACGCTTCGTCGTAAGGTATCTGCGAGAGGGCTTGCATCCTTGGGGCGTGCCGACCGTTCTCCCCACCAGTGCCAATGACGACGGGCTGCACGCATCGAGACATCGATGCGTGCAGCCCGCTTTAAAGTGTTGTGCTCAGCGCTTGAAGTGCTCCTTGAGATCAGCGACTCGCTTGTCCCATGCTTCTTTGCGCTCTTCGCGGCGTTTGTCGCGAATGGTACGGCGTGCCTCGCGATCCGCTGCTTCTGCAGCTGCTTCGGCGGCCTCGAGTTCGGCCAGCACCTCGGAGACGGGGCGGCGGGCCACAGTTCCACCCAACTTCGTTGAGATGTTGTCAAGCACCTCGGGCGTCACCTCAGATACCTGGGCGAGGATGGCCGTTGTTCCGGGAGCGACGCGGGCGCTGAGGTCGCCGAGGATGGTCTCACGCTTGTCAGCATGGTCGATGTCGCTCAGGCTTCCGATAACGGAACCTGCACCCCATCCCAGGAGCATGCCGAGTGGGCCGCCGAGCAGACCGACAATCAGGCCGATGAGGCCCCCAGTTGCCGTGTCCTCGCCGATCGTCGCGTCCGATCCCTCCGCCATGTGCAGGTGTCCGTCCTCCTCGCGTTCCGCGATGAGTGCTGAGACGACGTCGATCCTCCCTTCCGCGGAGGCTTGGCGGAGGTCACTGAGAACTTCGTACGCCTTGGAGGACTCGGTGAAGGTAATGACGACTACGCTCTGGTCGGTCAAAATGCTCTCCTTTTGTGGTGCAGTCTGATGTCGCCATCGTATCATGGCTCTTCGTGTTTGAGGGTGTTGTAGGTGGGGCTTGTCGGCTGGTTTAGGTGGTTGTTGTCAGGTGGTCTTTGAGGCGTCCGGTGTGGATGAGGCTGCGGATGGTGTAGTGCGTGAGGTTGCGGAATCCCAAGGCGATGCCGCGTAGGTGCTCCAGGCGTCCGTTGATGGCCTGGCGTGGGGCCGTTGGAGGTGCGGGGGTGGTCGAAGTAGGCCAGGATGTCGGCGGCTCTCTCGGTCAGGGGTCTGGCCAGTGTCTGGATCTCCTCAAGCCCTTCTGGGATGGCCTGCCTCAGGGAGTCGATGAGCCGTTGCATCAGGTACTTTCCCAGGCCCGGGTCGTCGGCGCGGTAGGCCTGGATGAGGCGCTGGTAGACGCCCCAGGAGGCCTGGACCGCGGCGTGGCGATCATCAGCGAACAGGGTCTCGAGACGCCTGGTCTGGGTGTCGGTGAGCAGGCCGGCCCCGGTGTGCAGGGTGCGCCGGGCCCGGTAGAGCCGGTCACCCGCTCGGCCCCGCCGGCCCGTGATCGCTCGTTGGACGCGACGGCGGCACTGGTCGAGCTTGTCTCCTGCTAGGGATACGACGTGAAAGGGGTCCATGACCGCCCGGGCCTGTGGGAGCTCCTCGCCGGCGGCGCTCTCGGGACCCGGTGAAACCGCCCCGTGGCTACCACCTCGACCCGCCCACGCCAGTCCTGGTCGCGCTGGGAGAGCCAGGTCTTGAGGACCTTCTTGGACCGGCCTGGGACCACGTCCAGAAGCCGGGCCGGACCACTGCGGTCGCGTACGGGGGTCAGGTCGATGATGACGGTGACGTACCGGTCGCCTCGCCTGGTGTGGCGCCATACGTGCTCGTCGACGCCGAGGACCTCCACGCCATCGAAGCGGTGGGGATCGTCTAACAGCGTGGCCTGAGCGCTTGTCAGGATCGCGTTGTTGGCGGTGTGCCAGGAGATCCCCAGGGCGGCTGCCACCCGGGAGACCGACATGCACTCCAGGGCAAGGGCCCGCAGCCCCCACTCCACCGCCGAGCGGGTCAGCCGCGCCCTGGGCTCAGCCAAGCTGGAGGTGTCCTGTCTCCACACCCGGCGGCAGTGGGTGCAGGCGAAGCGCCGCAGGCGTACCAGCAGCTGCGTGGGTCTCCATCCCACCGGTACGTGGGCCAGGCGCCGGGCCACTGTCCCACGAGCCTGCCCCTGGGCGCCGCAGGCCTTGCAGAACGGGTCCTCAAACCCGATCGGCATACGGCACTCGATCACCGCGCGCTCCGCCGTGAGGTGCTGGCCCACCGCGGTCAGCCCCAGGGCGTCCAGCCCCAGGAAGGTCGTCAGATCAGGGCCGGTGAAGGTAGTCTCAGGCACGTCGAGGTCTCTCGTGACGGTTGTGTAGCAGCTCCCATCATCGGGGGACCTCGACCCCTACCCGGCGTAACGACGCGCCCCCCGCCTACGCACTTCAATAGACCCCGCCTACAACACCCTCAAACACGAAGAGCCCGTATCATACAAGTGGTTTGAATCTTGATGGCCCCGGCGCGGCGGGCACCACAGCCCTCTTCGGGCGGGCGTCACTGCCGGCCGGCGGTCTCATCGGTAGCATGAGGCCGGATCACCCAAACCCCGGGAGGAACTGATGCACGAGCCCATCAAGCTGGTCGACCGCGTCCAGGCCATCAACTGGAACCGCCTGACCGACGACAAGGACCTCGAGGTCTGGGACCGCCTCACCGGCAACTTCTGGCTGCCCGAGAAGGTGCCGCTGTCCAACGACGTGCAGTCCTGGGCCACCCTGAACGAGGCCGAGAAGAACATGACCACCCGCGTCTTCACCGGCCTGACGCTGCTGGACACGATCCAGGGCACGGTCGGCGCGGTCTCCCTCATCCCGGACGCCCGCACCCCCCACGAGGAGGCGGTGCTCACCAACATCGCCTTCATGGAGTCGGTCCACGCCCGCTCCTACTCCTCGATCTTCTCCACCCTCATCTCGACGGCGGAGATCGACGAGGCCTTCCGCTGGAGCGAGGAGAACGCGAACCTTCAGCGCAAGGCCCGCATCATCCTGGACTACTACCGCGGCGACGACCCCGAGAAGCGCAAGGTCGCCTCCACCATGCTGGAGTCCTTCCTCTTCTACTCCGGCTTCTACGCCCCCATGTACTGGTCCAGCCACGCCAAGCTGACCAACACCGCCGACCTCATCCGCCTCATCATCCGCGACGAGGCCGTCCACGGCTACTACATCGGCTACAAGTACCAGCTGGCCGTGCGCGAGTCCTCGCCCGAGCGCCAGGCCGAGCTCAAGGACTACACCTTCGAGCTGCTCATGGAGCTCTACGACAACGAGGAGCAGTACACCGAGGACCTCTACGACGAGCTCGGCCTGACCGAGGACGTCAAGAAGTTCCTGCGCTACAACGCCAACAAGGCCCTCATGAACCTGGGCTACGAGGCGCTGTTCCCGGCCGACGCCGTCGACGTCAACCCGGCGATCCTCGCCTCCCTGTCCCCCAACGCCGACGAGAACCACGACTTCTTCTCCGGCTCGGGCTCCTCCTACGTCATGGGTACGGCCGAGGCCACCCAGGACGAGGACTGGGACTTCTGAGAGGCAGGTGGGCGGAGGTGGGGAGCGCTCCCCTGGGTGGGCTCCCCATGGAAGAGGGCTCGCGCCGGGTGCACACTTTCGCTATCCCCAGCGCGCGAGAAAGGAATCCCCATGCGCTCCTCCGTCAAAGTTCTCTCCGTCGCCGCCGCCCTTGCCATGGCTGTCGGACTGTCCGCCTGCGATGAGCAGGACATCGCTCAGCCCTCCCCCGGTAGCGGCTCCGCGACCAGCTCCGCCGAGCCGGACTCAGGCGACTCGGATGCATCCCCCTCCGAGGACTCCAAGGACGACAAGGACGGCAAGGATGCCAAGGACACCAAGAGCAAGAGTGGTGAGACCACCAAGTCCGGCTCCGAGATTCAGGAGATCAAGCCGGTGACCTTCAAGGATGAGGAGATTGGTCTTACCCAGACCTGCGACAAGGTGATCGAGGACTACGCCGCACCGAAGTACAAGGCAAGTCGTGATTCAGACACGGTCTACCTGCTTCACTGCACGCTCGACTTCACTGGGGATGTTGGTTTCAGCCACAAGATCACAGACTCCACCTCGCTCCAGGACAAAACGGAATCCAAGCGCAAGGCGGATGAGTACGGGGCGCTGCTGGCCGACGACCTGAAGGATGACGGTCTTGAGGTGTTCGACTCCGAGGACTCCGGCTCCGGGCAGGTTGAGGGCTGGATCTCCATGGCCACCGTATCGGAGTCGACCAAGCTGAAGCCCTTCTCCGAGGGCACCACCAGCATCGTCTACAACCGTGGAGAGGCAGAGGGCATGCAGAGCGGCAAGAAGTACGCGGCCTACTCCGACACCCAGGACCTCGTGCTCAAGTGATCTCATAGCACTGTCTCCTCGGCGGCCCTGAGAATCCCGCCGATGCTGTTCCCCGGCTGCCGCGTCCTCCGTTCCACAGATCGGAAGGGCGCGGCAGCGCGTGCAGGGGTGGCCTTGATGGTGCGGCCGGCCTCCAACGTCAGAGGTATTCGGTAGCGTGCTGTCATGACGCCATCCGAGGTGACTCGCCCCCGTCCGACGGCGCCTCCCGTCTACCGGGACGGCCCGTCCAAGATGTCGGAGGTCGACGCCCGCTCCTGGAGCATCGACGACGTCCTCGACGCCGTCTTCTTCGCCATCGCCGCCGTCGCCACGCTCTGGCTGGCCTGGCTGCTCATCGGCTCGGGCTGGCACCTCGATGCGGTGCTCGTGGTCAACTCCCTGCTGTTCTGGGCGGTCCTGGCCTACCTCGCCCTGCCGCGCCTCCACCAGGTCCTCACCTGGCTCTACGTCCCCGACTACTTCATCGGCCGCACCCGCACCCCCGACGGGCTCCTGGGCGACCCCGTCAACCTCGCCGTCAAGGGCGACGAGGAGGATATTCACGAGGCGATGATCGCGGCCGGCTGGGTGCGCGCCGACCCCATCACCCTGCGCACCTCCTGGAGGATCATCATCTCCTCGCTGCTGCGCCGCTCCTACCCGGCCGCCCCCGTCTCCAGCCTCATGCTCTTCGGGCGCAAGCAGAGCTTCGCCTACCAGAAGGAGGTCGAGGGCAACCCCGCCCAGCGCCACCACATCCGCTTCTGGTACTGCCCGCCCGGCTGGTCGCTGCCCGGCGGCGGGCACGTGGACTGGCTGGCCGCCGCCACCTACGACCGCGCCGTCGGCCTGAGCGCCCTCACCCTCCAGGTCACCCACAAGATCGACGCCGACATCGACATCGAGCGCAACTACGTCGTCGACGACGTCCGCTGGGCCAACGAGGCCGCCGAGCTGGAGATCTGGCCGGACGTCTTCACCTCCTACCACGACAAGAACGGGGGAGGGGACCGGGTGGTCACCGACGGCGCCCTCCATGTGCTCGACCTCAACGAGGTGGTTCCCGGTTCCGATGCCGGGCTCTCCCTGCAGCAGGCCCGCCTGGCCGACCTCCAGGCCCGACGCCGCCGCCCCAGCCAGCTCGTCATCGCCCTGGTGCTCATCGGGCTCATGGTGGCGGTCGAGATTCTGCGCGTGGCCCGCATCGACATCACCCAGGTGCTGGAGGCCGCCCCGTTCCCGGAGGAGGACCCGGGGGCGGTCACCGCCGTCGTCGCCCTCATCGCCACGGTGTCCGGCGGCCTGACGCTCATCACCGCCGCCCTGGGGGTCGCGGCCTGGCGCGGGCACCCGCGTGGCCGCATCGCCCTCATGGCGACCCTCGTCCTGGGTGTCGCCACTGACATGGTTCAAGTCTCCAGCCTCGGGGTCCGGCAGGCCACGCTCGGCCTGGTCGTCACCAGTGCGCTCCAGGTCCTGGCCCTGCTGGCGCTCTCGGCCCGGCAGGTCCACCAGTGGGAGCACGCCCGCAAGGAGGAGCGGCTTGCCGGCCGCGCGAGCGCACGGGGCGACCGGGCGGCAGTTAGGCTGGGCTCATGAGCGAGTACCTGGCAGGACCGCAGGACAATGGTGCCGGCGGCGCAGGGCCGGAGAGTCGGTCCGGCCGGCACACCAGCCACGTCAGTCATGTCGATAACTCCCGGCCCGTCGACGGCGAGCGCGAGCACGTGCGCTTCGGCATCCCCTTCAACGGGGTCCTGCCCATCTGGCACGACGACGCCACCATCACCTGGCACCGGCCCGCCGACGGCACCGACCTGTCCACCGTCCTGGGCATGGGGCTGGTGGAGTCCGAGCCCGGCCCCGCCCAGGCCCCGGCCGGGTGGCAGGAGCGCGTCGAGACCGGCATCCTGACCGACGCCGGCCGCCTCCTGCTGCTCAAGGCGGCCACGCCGTCGGGCCGCCGCGCCATCAACGACCCCGGTGAGGGAGCCCCCATCCCCCTGGAGGCGCCGCTGAGCTACGCGGAGGCCATGGAGGGGGTCTTCGACATCGTCGGCTTCGGCATCCACATCGGCCGCGTCATGCTGCGCGCCGCCCGCGACGGCGGCATCATCCTGTTCACCCTGCGTGCGCCGCGCGACCCCGAGCCGCACCACATCCTGTCCGTGCCCGCGCAGGTCGACGACCACGGCGTCATGAGCTTCCACCTGGGGACCCTGCAGGAGATGGAGGGCGGCGCCTGGGACTCCGCCACCCACCGGGACGGCATGGCCCTGCTCGACCTCACCATCCCCTACTCCGACCTCGTGGCCGAGGCCGGCCCCAACGGCGAGGAGGGCCTCGACGCCGACAGCGTCCTGGAGATGGCGCAGCCGGTCGTCCAGTGCATCCTCAAACCCGGCTACCCCTTCGCCCTGGGGGCCTCCATCCTCCTGCCGCAAGCCGGCTGAGCCGAGGGCGGGTCCGCGGGCCGGGCTGGGCCGGAGGGGTGGCTGCGGTTTGCGCCGAGGACGTACTTTCCGATCGAGGACTGCGTTGTCCTCCAGGCTACTGGGATCTCCCCGCAGTCATCTGGGGGAGAACGCAGTCCTGGTGCCAAAAGTAAGTCCTCGATGGGGCGGTGGCTCCCGCAGCGTGGGTGGCTGGGCCAATGTTGCGCCGCGCTCAGGCGGCCGGCGGGGCGGTCGAGCCGCGCACGAGGAACTCGGTGGGGATGATGATGCTGCGGCTGCCGTCCAGGGGCCCGGAGGCCGCCTGCTCCAGCACCAGGTCCACCATCTCGTGGCCGTGCCGTTTGAAGTCCTGACGCACCGTGGTCAGAGGCGGGAAGCTGTACTCGCCCACCGCCAGTCCGTCGAAGCCGATGACTGAGACGTCGCTGGGCACGCGCCTTCCCTGCTCGTGCATGGCCCGGATGAGGCCCAGAGCCAGTTCGTCATTGGCGCAGAAGACGGCCGTCACCTCCGGGTCCGCGGCCAGGCGCAGGCCGGCCTCATAACCCGCTGCTGCCTCCCAGTCACCGGCCACCGCCTCGGGGACGTCCCTGCCGGCCTCCCGCAGGGTCCTGGCCCAGGTGGCCTTGCGGATGAGGGCGGACTGGGAGTCCTCGGGCCCGCACACGTGGTGGACGGTGCGGTGCCCCAGCTCCAGAAGGTGCGTGACGGCCTCGCGCACCCCACCGACCTGGTCGGCGCTGGCCGAGGGGTAGTAGTCCACGAGCGTGGAGTCCGAGACCGCCACCGGCATCGAGGGCGGCAGGGCCAGCTGCTCGCGCCCCGCCCGCCCGGCCTGCACGACGACGAGCCCGTCAATGGCCTGGTGGGAGAGCCGGTAGACGGCCTCGCGCAGCTCCTCGGAGGCGGGGTGCTCCACCTGGACGAGGTTGACGGCGTAGCCGACGGCGGTGGCGGCCTCCAGCACGCCCGCGGTGGTCAGGGCCTCCCCGGTGCGCTGGATCTGCTGGGTCAGCACGCCGATCGTCTTGAAGGAGCCGCGGCGCAGGGCCTGAGCGGCGCGGTTGGGGGAGTAGCCGAGCTGGTTCATTGCGCGCAGGACCCGTTCGCGGGTGTCGGGACGGACGTGCTCCGAGCCCGCCGCCACGCGGGAGACCGTCTGAGCGGAGACTCCCGCCAGGCGGGCCACGTCGCTCATCGACGGCGCTCCCTGCGCCCCTCGGCTCTGCCCTGGCATGGCGAGAGGTTATCAGGAGTGTCAGGGACATCCACGTCCCGGCGGAATGGTGACGTTGCCATGGAAATCCGTCATGGGGGTGGTGAACCGAGAATTTATCGGTAGATACACCTAGCGAAGCAGGCTCCCATCTAGTATGTTAACGTCACCACGCAGACGTCGCACTGCTGCGCGTCCTCTGTTCCCGTCAACCCCATGGGGAGCCGAACAATGATCGTTCCGAGACACTTCGAGGACCTCGACGTCCTCCATGAGCACACGCTGCCGACCCGCTCCTACTACGTGCCCGCATCCCGTCCCATCGCCACCAGCCCCTGGAGGCGGGAGGACTCCGACCGCTTCCACCTGCTCAGCGGCCAGTGGGCCTTCCGCTACCTGCCCAGCATCCACGAGCTGACCGAGCCCTTCTGGGAGCAGGACGCCCCCGTCGGCACGTCCGACGGCGACGAGCCCGGCCAGGCGGACCCCGCCCGCCTCCCGGAGGGCTTCACCATGATTCAGGTGCCCAGCACCTGGCAGCACCTGGGCTACGACCACCACCAGTACACCAACGTCCGCTACCCCATCCCCTTCGACCCGCCTTACGTGCCTCAGGACAACCCCTGCGGCGCCTACATCCGCGACTTCGACTACACCCCGGACCCCGCCGCCCCCAGCACCTACCTGACCTTCGAGGGCGTGGACTCCTGCTTCTACGTGTGGCTCAACGGCACCTACGTCGGCTACAGCCAGGTCTCCCACGCCTCCGCGGAGTTCGACGTCACCGAGCTCCTGCGCCCCGGCGCCAACCGCCTGGCCGTCCTGGTGCTCAAGTGGTGCGACGGCACCTACCTGGAGGACCAGGACAAGTTCCGCACCAGCGGCATCTTCCGCGACGTCTACCTCCTGAGCCGCCCGGCCGCCGTCCTGTTCGACTACGTCACCACCACCTCACTGGGTCCGGTCTCCGGCACCGGCCTCGACGTCGCCCCGGCCACCGCCCTGGTCAGGATCCAGGGCACCTACCGGGGCGGGCCCGTCCCCACCCACGTCGAGCTCATCGACCACGACGGCGCCGTGGTGGCCGCCGGTGAGCTGGAGCCCTTCGCCGGCGACGACGGCTACACCCACCGCGCCCGGCTCACCGTGGAGGCCCCTCACCTGTGGAGCGCCGAGGACCCCTACCTCTACACGCTGGTCATCACCACGCCCGGTGAGGTCATCACCGACCGGGTGGGCATCCGTGAGGTCGCGGTGAGCGACGCCGTCGTGCACCTCAACGGCCGGCCCATCACCCTGCGCGGCGTCAACCGGCACGACTCCGACCCGGTTACCGGGCCCGTCGTCGACCTGGAGCACATGCTGTGGGACCTGCGCCTGATGAAGGAGCACAACATCAACGCGGTGCGCAGCTCCCACTACCCCAACGACCCGCGCTTCTACCAGCTGTGCGACGAGCACGGCTTCTACGTCATGTCCGAGGCCGACAACGAGAGCCACGGCACCCAGAGCCGCTTCCTGGCCGACCCCTCCTGGGACAACCAGGTCGAGCACTGGAACGAGCCCATCGCCGACAACCCCGAGTGGACCGAGGCCACCGTCGACCGCATGAGGCTGTGCGTCCACCGCGAGAAGAACCGCCCCAGCATCATCTCCTGGTCCGCCGGCAACGAGTGCTCCTACGGCTGCACCCTCGAGGCGGCGCTCTTCTGGGCCAAGGAATTCGACCCCACACGGCTGACCCACTACGAGAGCTCCTACTACCGGGACTCCAAGCGCCGCTACGACTACTCCTGCATCGACCTGTACAGCCGCATGTACCCGGCCATCGAGGAGATCCGCGACTACCTGGACTCCGACCCCGACAAGCCCTTCATCCTCGTGGAGTACTGCCACGCCATGGGCAACAGCCCCGGTGACCTCGAGGACTATTGGGAGATCATCCGGGCCGACGAGCGTATGTGCGGAGGTTTCGTGTGGGAGTGGTGCGACCACGCGGTCACCGCCGGGACCAGCGATGACGGCCGGCCGATCCACCTCTACGGCGGCGACCACGACGAGGCCGTCCACGACGGCAACTTCTGCGTCGACGGGCTCGTCTCACCCGACCGCGTCCCCCACCCGGGACTCGCCGAGCTCAAGAACGTCCAGCGCCCCGCCCGCGTCCTCGAGTACGACCAGGAGGAGGGCCTGCTCACCATCCACAACGACCTCGACCACACCGACCTGTCCCAGTACCTGCGCATCTCCTATGAGGTGCGCTGCGACGGCGTCGTCGTGGACCGCGAGGACCTCGACCTGGTCGAGCCCGTCCCGCCGCGCACGAGCGTCATGCTGCGCTGCGAACCGAAGGTCCCGCCCACCGGGCGCTGCCACCTGCTGGTCACCTACCGGCTCGCCCGCCCCGACTCACTGCGGGCCGCCGGCCACGTCCTGGGCTTCGACGAGATCGCCCTGCGTAACGCCGACAGGCGCCACCGGTGGGTCACCGCGCTCGCCGACCGCCCCATCGGCGAGACCCGCCTGCCGGTCAGGCGGGAGGGCACCCGGATCGAGGTCGACAGTGACCGTCTCAGCTGCGCCATCGACACGCGCACCGGCCTGCCCGTGTCCCTGTCCTCGGAGGGCCGCGAGCTCCTTCAGCGCCCGGTGGAGCTCAACATCTGGCGGGCGCCCACCGACAACGACCGCCACGTGCGCCTGGAGTGGGAGCGCGCCCACTACCACCAGGCCGTGGCCCGCGCCTACGGCGTCGAGGTCGATGAGGAGCCCGGTCGGGTCACCGTCAGCGCCGACGTCGGCCTCGTGGCGCCCTCGGTCCAGCCCGCCCTGCGCGGACGGCTCGTCTGGACTCTCGCCGACGACGGCGTCCTGAGCCTGAGCCTGCGACTGCGCCGGACGCTGGGCTTCCCCAGCCTGCCGCGCCTGGGGCTGCGCCTCTTCCTGCCCGAGTCCATGAGCCAGGTCGACTACTACGGCCTGGGCCCGCAGGAGAGCTACGTCGACAAGCACCGCGCCAGCTACCACGGGGCCTTCAGCGCCGACGTCGTCGACCTCCACGAGGACTACATCAGGCCCCAGGAGAACGGCAGCCACGCCGACTGCAACAAGGTGATCGTCTCCGGGGGCGGGCTGAGCCTGGCCGTCGTCGGGCCGACCCCCTTCTCCTTCAACGCCTCCCGCTACACGCAGGAGGAGCTGGCCGCGCGGCGCCGCAACACCGAGCTGACGCCGTCGGGCAGCACGGTCCTGTGCCTCGACGCCGCCATGGCCGGCATCGGATCCAACAGCTGCGGGCCCGCCCTGCGGCCCCGCTACCAGGTCGACAGCCAGGAGCTGGGGATGGAGCTCCATCTCCTGCTCAACCCCCTCATCACCCACGCCAGCACTCACAACGAGGTGACGCTATGAGCAGCGACTCTGCCGGCAAGAAGACCGGCGCCCCCGCAGCAGGAATCGGACTGGAGGCGGCCAGCGAGAGGAAGTACCTGAAGTGGTACAACAAGGTGGGCTACGGATCGGGCGACGTCGCCGGCAACGTCGTCTACGTCCTCCTGTCCGCCTTCGTCATGATCTACCTGACGGACACCGCCGGGCTGAATGCGGGCGTCGTCGGCACGCTCATGATGGTCTCCCGGCTCTTCGACGGCTTCTCCGACCTCATCTTCGGGGCGCTGCTGGACCGCACCAACACGCGGATGGGCAAGGCCCGCCCGTGGATGCTGTGGGGGTTCGTGGGCTGTGCCGTCCTGCTCATCGCGATCTTCGCGATCCCCACGAGCCTGGGGGACACCGCCAAGTACGCCTGGTTCTTCATCGCCTACACGCTGCTCAATGCCGTCTTCTTCACGGCCAACAACATCGCCTACTCCTCTCTCACCGCGCTCATCACCCGCAACGGGGCTGAGCGCGTGCAGATGGGCTCCATCCGCTTCATGTTCGCCTTCGGGACGAACCTGCTCATCCAGAGTGCCACCGTGGGCGGTGTGGCTCTGTTCGGTGGCGGCGCGAGCGGCTGGCGGACGATGGCGATCCTCTACGCGCTGCTCGGCCTGGCGGTCAACACGCTCTCAGTGTTCTCGGTCAAGGAGCTGCCGCCCGAGGAGCTTGAGGAGGAGCCCGAGGAGGACAAGCTCTCGGTGGCGGAGTCGGCCAAGATGCTGGTGTCCAACAAGTACTACCTCATCATCCTCATTGTCTTCCTCCTCACCCAGATCTTCACGGCGATGCTCAACATGGGTATCTACTTCATGAAGTACGTCCTGGGGGACGAGGACCTGCTGAAGACCTTCGCCTGGTCCATCAACATCCCGCTCATGATCGGGCTCCTCATCACGCCGGTGGTGGTGAGTCGCTTCGGGAGCATGTACCGGATCAACATCGTCGGCTATGTCATCGCGACCCTGGGGCGGCTCGGGGTGCTCGTGGCCGCTTACATGAACAGCCTCCCGCTCATGCTGATCCTCTCCGGGGTCGCGGCCCTGGGTATGAGCTCGCTGCAGGGCACGCTCAACGCCCTCATCGCCGAGGCCTCGGAGCACACCTGGCTGCGCACCGGCAAGCGCATCGACGGGCTCATGTTCTCCTGCACGTCGCTTGGCGTGAAGGTGGGTGGCGGACTCGGCACGGCCCTGTCCGGGTGGCTGCTGGCAGCCTCCGGGTACGACGGGGACCTCAAGGTTCAGCCGGAGTCCGCCATCCAGATGATCTACGTCATGTACGTGTGGTTGCCGCTGGCGGCCAACGCGCTCATCCTCTTCCTGCTCATGCGGCTCGACGTCGAGAAGGTCAACACCCGGCTCAAGGAGGAGGTCGATGCTCGGGCCGAGGTGGAGGTCGGTGCCGCGATGTCCGGCGGGGGCTCCGTGGCCACGGGGCGGACCGGTGACGCCGTCGGTGGTGGCGACGCCGTCGGAAGCTCGGATGGCACGGCGGGCACTGGCGAGAGCGAGGACTCGACGAGCTGAGGCTGCGCGAACGGCTGACTCACGGGTGGGGGCAAGGCTGAGGCGACGCGGACGGCGCCCCTCG
>ERZ772920.876-NODE-876-length-16442-cov-16.608287_pt1 | contig 16442 bp, 3 predicted proteins | sample MGYA00511469_ERZ772920 | MGnify/ENA primary metagenome ERZ772920 (study PRJEB29015, sample SAMEA2738069) | human oral metagenome | biome: human oral; feature: human-associated habitat; material: saliva | place: China | collected 2216 ... | reverse complement strand
CCACTAGCTCATCGCTATTTTCTGCCCCTCTATCAAAAGGGAAACTATGAGACAGCCTATCATCTTTTAGAGGATAAGTTTCAATCGGCTGGCATTCGTTCACTGGCTTCAGGACTTTTCATCCTCTACCAGTTGGGGCGAATAGCCGTTGTGACCTACTTGTTGTCTCAAGCCTTAGAGCCCTTTATCCCTATCAATCAGCTGGTCTTGTCTGGTTTACTCCTTCTCTTGACAGTCTATTATCTGGCAAGGGGTGGTCTCTTGGTTGTGCTGTGGACGGACTTCTTTCAGGGCTTGGTCCTATTGGCTATATTGGCCCTCTTTCTACCAAGAATTGCCCAATCTGGTTTAGTTGTGAATAGCAGTCAACAGCTATCTCGCTTTGCAGAGACGCTGGATGGGAAGGCGGTCTTTATCTTAGTTGCGGGAGCAGGTTTTAGTAGCTTGTTTTCCTACGTTTCTTCGCAGGATATCGTCCAACGTTTTAATAGCAAAATGGGGCGTCAGAAGATTGGAAAAATCTTATGGCTACAGGGACTTTTGTCCTTTGGGATTGCCAGTTTACTGTATTTGATTGGCTGCTTGATTCGTCAGGAAAATTTCGCTACCACATCGACCAATCCTGTGCTCATTGCCTATGCTCGGGAAGGTCTGGCACCTTGGTTTGGTAGTTTCATCATGCTGGCTCTCTTGGCAGCAGGCCAATCCACAGTTTCATCCAGTATGAATGCAATCGTGACCTGCTTGAAGTTGGATTTTGCTTGGACAAAGATTCGCTGGTCGCCAAGTATCCTATCCTTTGCCTTAGCAGGCTTGTCCTGGCTCCTCTGCCTCTTACTCATGAATGCAGAAATCTACTCCATCTACGAATGGATTAACGGCTTTATGGGCTTGACACTGGGTGTGATTGGTGGTTTGTACCTCTTGGTCTTACTCCTCAAAAGACCGAACTTACAGTTAGCCCAAATCTATCTGGTCTTTAGTCTAGGAGCCTTGGTTCTCTATCATTACAGTGGCCTTTTTGCTAACCCCAATCCCTGGTTAAATAGCATCATCACTACCCTATCTGCCCTTTTTATCTCAATTCTAGGAAGACTATATGAAAGTAACATCTAAACCCATAGCCGTCATTTTGATCCGTTCGGGGTCACGCGGCTTAGTGGATAAAAATATCAAACCGCTTGCAGGCAAACCCTTGGTTTTCTATACCATAGAAGTCGCTCTAGCCTCCAAGCTATTTAGTGATATCTGGGTATCCTCAGACTCACTAGCCTATCTAGAACTCTGTCGTCAAGCCTATCCAGAGATTCGTTGTGTCCACAGACCAAAAGAATTGGCTTTGGCAACAACCTCTAGTTTAGAAACCTTACGAGACTTTTTACAGCCCTTTGAGGAAGAGCAGGTCTTTGTGAATCTACAGGTGACCTCACCCTTGAGAGAGGTGGAGCATCTTATAGAGTCCTACCAGCTCTACTGTCAGTCTGGCGCCGACCATTTGATTTCCTGTGTTAAGGCGGACAAGAGTCGTAGTCTTTTCTTGAAGTTTGCGGAGTCGTCATTTATCCGTCCCCCTCAGGTTTCCAAGCACTATGCTCGGCAAAAAGAGCCTGTCTATTACTATCCCAACGGTAGTATCTGGATTTCTCGCAAGGATCTTTACCTACGAGATGAGACCTTTTATACTGATAAGACAGTAGCCTATGAAATGCCCAAACTCTATTCTTATGATATCGACGATGCCTTGGACTTTGAAGTCGTTGAGACCTTGCTGCACCATCACCACCTAGGAGAATCAAAGAGATGAAACACCTCATCATTGCCACAACGCCCTTGCAGGCCAAGATTGCCCAGCATATCAAGGGACTCTATCCTAATCAGGATTTTGTCAGCCTTTATGTCAGTCCTGTCAAAAATGCCCGACAAGAGCATTATGCTAAGGATTTTGATCATGTTTACTATCCTCAGACGGCAGCGGACTTGGCTCAGATTTGTCAGGAGCTGGCGGGAGACTATGACACCATCTTTTATGCTAGCTTTGACAATAGCTTGATTCTGGACTTGGTTGCTAGTTCGACCTACCAACACCTCATGAGTTTTGATGATGGCTATGCGGATATTTACCCCTTGGGTATGTATGCCCTCCCTCTTCAACCCAGTCAGGTGGGGCCTTTGGGCTTGACTAGAGATGATTTGATTGAGCGGACGGAAAAGCACTATACCCTCTATCGCAGTGACTACCATGTCGTGGCTAGAGAAAAGCTAGTTTATCTGGAGCATTTTTTTGACCTGCCACAAGCACCCGTCTCAAATGGTAAGACGGTCAAGGTCCTGTTGGGGCAAAAGTTCTCTGAAGAGGACGATCAGATATCCATCCGCTTTATCAGCACCTATGCCAAGGCCTTAGCCATTGACCTCTATCTACCCCATCCCAAGGAAACCTTCACTATCCCTGATGTGAGTTACTTGGAGACGGAACTGATCTTTGAAGATGTTCTAGCCCAACTCTTTCAAGAATACGAGTTCGTTCATGTCTATCATTTTACCTCATCCGTCAGCCTGCACTTGAAAGACCTGCCCCATGTGACCATCACAGGTATTTCTCTCCCCTACTATGAGGACCGTCAAAAAGAATTGCGACGATTAGGTTGTCAGTTTGAAATAGTTTCACTTGGCTGGTAGTATAAATGTATATTTTTAAATATGTAAATCCATACATCTGTATGGATTTTTTATATATAAATATAGCGAAAAACTATAGTTTGAATGATCAAAAAGTATTGAGATTATTTGTATAGGGGGTTTTAAAGTGTTAAAATAGAAGTGTCGGGTTTTCAGGTTTATCAATTGTTATTACTATAATAATATAACAATCTTTGAAAATCATACAAAAAAATAAAGATAAAGGATGCTAAGGATGTTTATAAATAAAAAGGAAAAATTTTCCATCCGTAAGTTTAAAGACGGTCGTTCAGACTCAGTCAAAATCGGTACAGTTGCTCTGATTGTTGGTGCAGCCCTTGCAATGGCTGCTGGAACGCAGACAGTTGAAGCGGCAATGACAGAGAACAGTGACAACACAACAACGATCTCAAATGATAAGGGGTCAGTGATTGTAGATACAGCTAATATTCAGAACCCAGATGCAGGTATGCAATTTTCAACTGATCCAACTGATACAGGAACAAAAGAAATTACAAAAACTGGAAAAGTAGATTACAAATATGTAACTGCTGACGGTAATACTGTACTAGAAGAAAACAAAAACCAAGACTCTGGTGATAACAAGACAATCTCTACAGATTACGATGTATACGGTAAATCAGGAGAAGTTTTCAAAGGAACTACAGGTGGTGATGCAGAAGCTAGCGACCTAAACGATACTAAAGAAAATGGTAAGAAAGAAACTATCGAAAAAGATGGGAAGACTTACCACCTAATCGGAGAACCTAAGGTTGAAACTACTGGAAACGGTGGAGGAGTGTACTCTGACACAACTCTAGGTGATGTAACTGCGAAATTGACTCCAGAAGGGTTAAGTAACGCAGAAGGTAAAATCACTTATGATACTGTAAAACCCGGTGGAAAAGCTTGGATTGTTGAACAAACTGGAAAAGGAACATATGGTAAATATGTACAAGCTGATTCAGGTGCAATCACTTCTGATGCTAAGATGATAGAAGCTTTCAAAGCTGGAGAAGCAACAGCGAAAAACTTCACTTCAGCTAACGTAACTGCGGATGGTGGCATCAAAGAAGGAGACTACGTTTTCGTTCTTGAGAAAAATACCTATGTAACAGCTAAAACTGAGAGTTTCTCTTTAACAGCACAGATACAATTGTCATCTAGTGATAATGTAGCAGATGATAAAGATGGAACTGGGGCTACTTTAAATAGAACATATGCAATGGTACAAAACTTTAAAGCGGCTCCAGATACTTTAACAGGAGAAGCAAACAAAACTCTTGTAAAAAGCTATCTTGCATATCTTCAAGAAAAAGGATTTGAAGATAACCTTCTTAATTTCAAACGATATATTACTTTAGGAATAGCGGCAAAAACTGGTGGTCCTCTGGAGATTAGTGCTGATAAGGGAGATCAAGTTGATGATAAAGGAAGACCTACAAGTGATATAACAGCTGATATAGCAAGCGTTACTGATCAAGAAACAAGTACTATAGAAGATAGTAATGATTTTCTTCTTAAATTTTCTGATCCTTCGCCGGAAGTTGAAGAGTACTCTTATCGTGACGAAATCACTCCTCTTCGTGCATACCGTTTAGCAAGTGGTACTACAACAATCACTTACACTTATGCAGAAGAAAAAACTCGTGAAATCGAGAAAAAAGGTTCTGTAGTCGTTAACTACCAAACAGAAGACGGAACAGAATTAAAAGCTCCTTACACTGATACTCCTGAAACAGTAGCTGAAGTAGTGACTGAGAAATACTATGTCGATGCTGATGGAAATGATGTAATTGTAAGTAGTACTACAGCTTCTAAAAACGTACCTTACAACACTAAAGAAAATGAAACTGAAAAACCTCAAAAACTTACAGATGCACAAGGAAATGTTTACTACCTAAACGAAGCAAACACTATGACATCCGTAAATGATACAGAAACTACATCACCAGCTGAAACAGGAACAGTAGTAGAAGGTGTTACAAAAGTAACGTACATCTATGAAAAAGCTGGATCAGTAATCGTTAACTACAAAACTGAAGATGGAACTCCACTTGCCGGAACAGTAGTAGACGAAGATGGGGCTGGTAAAACTGTAGAATCAGGTGCAAAAGATACTGATAACGGTAAACCAGGTACAGCTTATAACACTGCAGACAACGGAATGAAACCAACTCGTATTAAAACTGCAGAAGGCAAAGTATACGAATTAGTTCCAGACTTAACTGAAGGTGAAGAAGAAGGTGAGGTTGAATCAGGAACAACTAAAGAAGTAACCTACGTTTATAAAGAAGTTAAAGGTAATGTTGTCGTTAAGTATGAAGATACTGAAGGTAACACACTTGCTGATGACGAAAAAGATGAAACAGATGCTTCTCTAAATGTTAAATACGATACAGCTGACCACAAAAAAGAATCTATCGAGAAAGATGGTGTTAAATATTACTTAACAGCTAAAGAACTGAAAGATGGTTCTAAACCAGCAACTGGTGATGTTGTTGAAGGAACAACAACAGTAACTTACGTTTATGAAAAAGCTGGATCAGTAATCGTTAACTACCAAACAGAAGACGGAACTCCATTAGTAGGAACTGCAGACGGTACAGATATTGCTTCGGGTGCTAAAGACACTACAGACGCTAAAGCAGGAACTGACTACAACACTGCAGACAACGGAATGAAACCAAACCGTATCACAACTGCAGAAGGAAAAGTATACGAACTAGTACCAACAGCAACTAAAGGTGATGAAACTGGTAAAGTTGTTGCTGGAGAAACTAAAGAAGTAACCTACGTTTATAAAGAAGTTAAAGGTAATGTAGTCGTTAAGTATGAAGATACTGAAGGTAACGTAATCGCTGAAGACGAAAAAGACGAAACAGATGCTTCTCTAAACGTTAAATACGATACAACAGACCACAAAAAAGATGAAATCACTAAAGATGGCGTTAAATACTATCTAACAGCTAAAGCACTTAAAGATGGTTCTAAAGAAACTGGAGACGTAGTAGAAGGAACAACTACAGTAACTTACGTTTATGAAAAAGCTGGACAAGTAGTCGTTAACTACCAAACAGAAGACGGAACTCCATTAGTAGGTGTTGACCCAGCTGGTGCAAATGTAGCTTCAGGTGCCAAAGACACTGTTGATGGAAGACCAGGTTCAGCATATGATACTTCTGATAACGGAATGAAACCAAACCGTATCACAACTGCAGAAGGCAAAGTGTACGAATTAGTACCAACAGCAACTAAAGGTAAAGAAACAGGTACAGTAGCAGCTGGAGAAACTACAGAAGTAACTTACGTTTATAAAGAAGTTACTGGGGACGTAGTAGTTCACTATGTTGACAAAGAAGGAAATACAATCGCAGCTGATAAAGATGACCTTAAAGGTGCATCTCTAAGCGAAAAATATGATACTGCTGTTGATAACAAACCAGAAAAAATCACTGCGGAAGACGGAACTGTTTACTACATTACAAAAGCTGGTCTTAAAGAAGGTTCTAAACCAGAAACAGGAAATGTAGTAGAAGGTAAAACGGATGTCACTTACGTTTATGAAAAAGCAGGATCAGTAATCGTTAATTACCAAACAGAAGACGGAACTCCATTAGTAGGAACTGCAGACGGGAAAGATGTAGCTTCAGGTGCAAAAGACACTGATAATGGTAAACCAGGTTCTGAATACAACACTGCAGATAACGGATTGAAACCAAACCGTATCACAACTGCAGAAGGCAAAGTATACGAACTAGTACCAGCATCAACTAAAGGTGCTGAAACAGGTACTGTAGAATCAGGTCAAACGAAAGAAGTAACATACGTTTATAAAGAAGTTAAAGGTAATGTTGTTGTTCACTATACAGATGAGGCAGGAAATAAAATTGCTGAAGATGCTAAAGATACAACAGATGGATCAATTAGCACACCATATGACACTTCTGATAACGGCATGAAACCAGACCGTATTACTACTCCAGAAGGCAAAGTATACGAATTGGTACCAGCATCAACTAAAGGTGCTGAAACTGGTAGGGTTACTGAAGGAACTACAGAAGTAACCTACGTTTATAAAGAAGTAACTGGTGATGTAGTCGTTCACTACGTTGACACAGAAGGTAATGTCATTGCGGAAGATAAAGAAGATACCAAAGGTGCTTCTCTAAACGCTAAATACGACACAACTGACAACAAACCAGAGAAAATCGAAAAAGACGGAACTGTTTACTACTTAACAGCTAAAGCTCTTAAAGCTGACTCTAAACCAGAAAACGGAGACGTAGTAGAAGGTAAAACTGAAGTAACATACGTTTACGAAAAAGCAGGACAAGTAGTCGTTCACTACACTGATGAAAAAGGTAACACGATTCAAGTGGACGCTGTTGATACAAAAGACGGCAAACCAAACGCTGACTACAACACTGCTGATAACGACATGAAACCAAATCGTATCACTACTCCAGAAGGAAAAGTATACGAATTAATCCCTCAATCAACTAAAGGTGCTGAAACTGGTAAAGTTAAAGCTGGAGAAACTACAGAAGTAACTTACGTCTACAAAGAAATCACAGGTAATGTCGTCGTTCACTACGTTGATACAGAAGGAAACACACTTGCTGAAGATACGAAAGATGTAGAAAATGGATCACTAAGTGAGAAATATGACACAACTGACAACAAACCAGCTAAACTTGAAAAAGATGGTACTGTTTACTACTTAACAGCTAAAGAATTGAAAGACGGTTCTAAGCCAGAAAACGGTGCTGTTGTAGAAGGTACTACAGAAATCACTTATGTATACGAAAAAGCAGGAAACGTTCTTGTTCATTACGTAGACGAAGCTGGAAACACTCTTCAAGCAGATGCTGTTGATACAAAAGATGGTCAACCAGGAGCTAAATACGATACTTCTGACAACGACATGAAACCAGCTCGTATCACAACTCCAGAAGGTAAAGTGTACGAACTCGTACCAGCATCAACTAAAGGTAACGAAACTGGTGATGTTGAAGCAGGTAAGACTACAGAAGTAACATATGTGTACAAAGAGGTTAAAGGAAACGTAGTCGTTCACTACACTGATGAAGCGGGTAACACAATCGCTGAAGATGTTAAAGATACGACTGACGGATCAGTAAGCTCAGCATATGACACAACTGATAACAAGCCAGCAACTATCACTACAAAAGATGGTAAGGTATATGTACTTGTACCAACTTCAACTAAGGGTGAAGAGTCTGGTAAAGTAACAGAAGGAACAACAGAAGTTACTTACGTTTATAAAGAAGTAACTGGAGATGTAGTAGTTCACTACGTTGACACAGAAGGCAACGTGATTGCTGAAGATAAAGAAGATACTAAAGGTGCTTCTCTAAACGCTAAATACGATACAACTGACAACAAACCAGAGAAAATCGAAAAAGACGGAACTGTTTACTACTTAACAGCTAAAGCTCTTAAAGATGATTCTAAACCAGAAAACGGAGACGTAGTAGAAGGTAAAACTGAAGTAACTTACGTTTACGAAAAAGCAGGACAAGTAGTAGTTCACTATGTAGACGAAGCTGGAAACACAATCCAAACTGACGCTGTTGATACCAAAGACGGTAAACCAGGAGCTGCTTACAACACTACTGATAATGATATGAAACCAACTCGTATTACAACTGCAGAAGGAAGAGTATACGAATTAGTACCAGCATCAACTAAAGGTAACGAAAACGGAAGTGTTGAAGCAGGTAAAACAACAGAAGTAACATATGTGTACAAAGAAATTAAAGGAAACGTAGTCGTTCATTATGTAGACGAAGCGGGTAACACAATCGCAGAAGACATTAAAGATACTACAGACGGATCAGTAAGCTCAGCATATGACACAACTGACAACAAACCAGCTACAATCACTACGAAAGATGGAAAACTATACGTATTAGTACCAACTTCAACTAAAGGTGATGAAAATGGTAAAGTAACAGAAGGAACAACAGAAGTAACTTACGTTTATAAAGAAGTCAAAGAAGGTACTACAAATGGAGGCTCACTCACTCCATCTCAACCAGGTTCTCCATCAACACCTTCAACAAACCCAACAAGTCCGGTGAAACCGACAGACCCAAGTCAACCAACAACACCGGCTAACCCAGCAACTCCAACGATGCCATCAGCACCAGTAAATGGTAAAGCACCACAAGCTCCAGTAGCTCCATCAGAAGCTAAAGGACAAGCTGAACTTCCTAATACTGGTACAGAAGACCATGCTAGCCTAGCAGCACTTGGACTTTTAGGTGTCTTGAGCGGATTTGGGCTTGTTGCTCGTAAGAAAAAAGAAGACTAAATTTAATTAGATTTTCTGATAAGAATAAGGAGTAGGATATCATATCCGCTCCTTTTTCTATGTAAATATGAGGTAATTTTTAAGCTTTTTTGAAAGTTATTAATCATATTTCTGAAGCTATTAATTATCTTTGCTTTTTTATATATCAACATCGATTAAAATATCGAATTGCTTGACATAGTGAATAGATAGAGTTATTATATATATTATACAATAGGTGAAGTCAGGGATTTTCTTAGTATCTATTTAAGGATTTTACTGACTTTTCTTGGTGTAAATAAAAATATAAGAAAAGGAGTAGTAATGTACTCACGAATAAAAAAATATCATGGACAAAAGGTTCAACGATTTTCAATCCGAAAGTATAGTTTCGGTGCAGCATCGGTAGCGATTGCTGCGCTTATGATGTTTGGAGGTGGAGCCACTGCAAAAGCTGACACTATTCAAGGAAACGATGCAAGAACGAGCTCAAATTTGTCTAATCAACAGTCATCGCCATCTCAAGAAAACCTAAATCACGAAGAGAATGTTGCGAGCTCTGATGCTAAGGGAAAAGAAATTCCTTCTAAAGATCCAGTTTCTAAACCAGTAGTAACTTCAGCTGAAGCTTTAGTTAATGAAGATAGGGTAGCACCAGAAAATATTGCAAAGGTAGACTTCAGTAAGTTATCAGAAGCGATTTCACGTATTCAATCAGCTATCGATAAAGTTGAAATTAGTAATAAAACATCAAAAACTATTGAGGATGCAAAGGCAGCACTATTAGAAGCTCAAGCTTTATCAGCAAATGATAAAGCAACTCAGGCAGAGGTAGATAAAACTGTTGCAAGATTAGGAGAAAAGGCTTTTGTAATTGAGAGCATGCCAAAAGTGTCTCCTGCTGTAGAAGATAAATCAGAAACAGAAGCTAAAGTAGAAAAAACAAATAAAAACCAAGATCCACGAAACGGAAAAGCAATTCCTGGTAAAGGGGAAAGTGGGTTTAGAGCGACTCCTACTGGTGTAGGGGAACAAGCAGCGGAAGGTCCTACAAGTAATAATAAGAGGGGGGTAGGAGCTAACCCAGTAGATAACGTTATTTCAAGTTTGAAAAATCAATTTGGGGATATTGATTTCAATACTCCAGATGTTGAAACAAAATCCGCAACTGTTGAAAATCAATATTCAAGAAATAATGCTAGTAGTCCAAATCCAGCCCCAGTGAAGTTAGGGAAAATTACTTACAATTGGAAAGAAAAACGAATAGAAAATGAAATTGATGGTTGGAAGATAGAAGGTACAAATAATTATGTAACAGCTATTAAACCAGAAGCTCCAACAGAAGTTGCGGCTGATAGACCTGCTGGATTTGAACCAAAACCATCTAAAGTTTACGATAATAATGGAAGTATTGATAGACAGTATAACGATACTCCTACTCCAGACAATCCTTTAGCGCCTAATAAAGCTAATCAAAACTATGCAAATGGTGTCAACTACTCAAGTGTACCTGGTGTTCCTTTAAATAATGCAGAACATTCTGCTGTCGGTAAAGGCTATTATATTCAGTTAAATAAAAAAGGTACACAAATTTCGAAAGAATTTAATGTCAATCCGAATTCTAGATTATATCTTAGTGCATTAACGGGTGGTGCATATGGGAATATGGGGACTGCTGGTACTGGTGAAAAAGTAGAAATCACAGTTACAGATGCAGACACAGGTGAAGTTTTAACAACACTGAAAGATGCGAATAATAATAGTGAAACAACACACGTTTCAACTCCGTATGGTGATGGAGGGAATGGTAATGGTTTCGGATTCTGGAGAACGATTATTAATACTCCAAATACGACTAAAAAAATTAAAATAACAATTAAGGCACTAGAGGATGGACCAGCATTTAAAAAGACCTATCCAGTAAATGGTAAATCAGAAATTGAAGATGGATATTTTGTAGGTGGGGTCAACTTAGCTGTTGGTGCTGCATTAGAAATGACAACAGATGTTGTTCGTAATAATGCTACATCCTCTTATGGAGAAGACACTCTCTATAAAGACAAAGAATCCGGTCAATTAAGAGTTACTGTGAAAAACGTTGGTGGGTTACCAACGTACGGTGCTTATGAATACACAATTAAAATTCCTGAAGGTGTCGAATTAAAAGATTCTCTAAAAAAAGCAAATGAATGGAATTGGCCTGGTCCTTTCCAAGTCGTATCGTATGATGAAGCTACAAGAACGCTTAGATTGAAATTCAATGCAGGGGATTCAGATCCAGCAAAGAATGGGACAAGAACATTCGGTATTGATTTCACAACGGCAAAAAATTTCAAAGGGACAGCTACTTTTAAGGTAACTGCAGAAATTAAAGAAGGATTTACAGATTTACAAGGCAACAGAGTATTAGAAAATACAGGTGTTGTAAATCCAAATAGTCCATATAGAAATACATTTAATGCACTAGGAAATACAGACAATCCAGATTACTACTACAACAAAACAATTTACATTGATACGATTAAACCAGTAACTCCTACTGTGGAACCAGTTCATACTGATAGCATTAATGGAGAAAAAACTGATAAAAATCAACCAACAGAATTATTAATTTCTGTCCCAACAGAAAAAGATACTAATTTAACAGATGTACCTAGAGAAAAACAAGATATCGCTGACAATGATAGAAACAATGGAACGGACCGTGATGCTGATACTGAGGTAGACAATATTAAAGAAGCTATTGGTGGAGTAACTTCAATGAAAGTTACGTTACCAAATAGTAAAACCCCAATTACTTTAAATAAAAAAGAAGATGGTTGGTATATTGGTGAAACAAAAGTTGAAGTACGCGATGGTAAATTAGTTGTACCAGTTCCAAAAGGGACAGATTTGACAGAAGCGAATGAGACAACAAATCCTGACAAACGTATCAAAGTTACTGTGCTTGATAAAGCAGGTAACGAATCAGATCCAGCTTATGCTAATGTTCTAAACGAAGCTCCAACAGTAGCAGTTGAGAAAAAAGATTTATATGTTTATAAAACTAAAGAAGCTGACAAATGGAACAATGCTAAAGTTTTAGAAAAAGCGAAACCATCTGCAACTGACTTAGAAGATGATCGTGATGGGGTTGATTCTACTAAACCAACAATTGCAGTAAGTGATGCAGGTAACCTAGATACAACTAAAGTTGGAGATTACACTGTAAAAGTTCAATCAACGGATAGTGAAGGTAAGAAATCAACAGAAGCCGATGTAACGGTACACGTATTAGACTTAATTACAGTAGACCCAACAGTAACAACTGATCCAACAAATCCAAGTACAACATCTCCTGTATCTCCAAAAGCACCAGATACACCTGTGAAGCCTGGAGATGAGAATCTAGGTAAATATCCAGCAGGATTGACACGTGAAGATTTAGTCAAAGAAGTAACACGTACTATTAAGTATCTAAAAGAAGAAGATGCAAACAAAGATAATGCTACTCCTTTATATGCTGAAAAGGTGCAAAAAGTAACTTACAAACGTACAGCAACAGTTAATCCTGAAACAAAAGAAGTAACTTACTCTGATTGGGAAGTTTACAATGAAGCGGATAAACTAACTGATGCTAAAGCAGATGGTACTAATGGTAAGTATAACTCAGTTGAATCTCCAGTTATTAATAATTATTTATTAGTGGATAATGCGGATAAACTTGTTCCAGAAAAAGATGCTCCTAAGCCAGCACAAAATGGAACAGCAACTTCTGAAGTGAAGAAAGTTCTTTATAAAGAAATTGGTTCATTTGTACCTGAGTACCCAGCAGGCAAGAAACCACAAGGAGCACCAGATAAGATCTCTTATCCAAATAACCCGAATGATCCAACGGTTCCAGGTGATTTTAGCACGATAACAATTCCATATGTTCCAGGTTATACTCCAGTATATAATGGACAAGAATTGACACCGAAAAATCCAAATGATCCAACTCAAGGCTATAAAGTTCCAGATGGATTTACACCAACGGATAAATTTGGGGAATCACCAATTACATATACACCTTCTACTCAAACAGCTAAAGTAGTGATTGAGAAGAAAGTAGATGGAGCCGCAAATGAAGTGGTTTCTAGCTTTGATTTAACAGGAAAATCTGGTTCAGAATTACCAGCAAGTACAGATGTTGAAAACAAAATCAAAGAACTTAAGAATCAAGGTTATGAAGTAGAAAGTGATGAATACCATATTCAAGATAATCATCACCCAGCATTTGATGACAAGGAAGATATCAATGCACAAGATGGTACATCAGCACCTTCTCAAACATTCAAAATTGTGGTTAAACCTAGAATCATTGAAGTTCCTTCATCAACACCACATGAAAAAGATAGTCCAGTAGATCCAAATGGGGATACCCCAGAACTTAAGTGGCCTGAGGGATTGACTGAATCTGATTTGAATACAACAGCTAAGCGTGTGATTTCTTATGTTAAAAAAGAATCAGATACATCGGCTGAAGAAAAAGTTAAGGATGATACTGTTCAAACGGTGCCATTCACAAGAAAAGCGACCGTTAATCTTGTTACAAAAGAAGTAAGCTATACTGATTGGGAAAGTCCAAATAAAACATGGGATAAAGTTGGAGTAGATGTTTTACCAGGATATATTGCTGATAAAAAAGAAATTCCAGCTAAAGAAGCAGCAACCCCTGCAAAAGATACAAAAGTAATCCCTGATGAAACGGATAAAGTTACTTATACGAAGATTGGAAGCTGGATTCCTGTTGATCCAACCACTGGTAAGGATGGAGATCCGATTCCATTCCCTAACGATCCAAATGATCCAACCAAGACTGGTGAAATTACGCAAATTATTCCTCATAAAGATGGATATACTCCAAAAGATGGAAATGGAACACCATTAGAACCGGTAAATCCTGCTAAACCAGAAGAAGGATATAAACCACCAAAAATTACGGATCCAAAAGCAAATATCAAGATTACCTATGAAAAAGACAATCAAAAAGCAAAAGTTAAATTTGTTTCTGTAGATGATAAAGGTGTTGAAACACCATTAGATACGAAATATAATATTGATGATCTTACTGGTAAATCAGGAGATAAAATTCCAGAAGAAAAAGTTCAAGCACGTGTTGATGTTTTGAAATCTATGGGATATGATGTTGTAGATAATCCATTTGATCAGGATCCAACGTTTGATACTAAGAAAGAAATAGATCAAGAGTTTACAATTAAAGTTAAACCACAAGTTTCAACTGCAAAACCTGTTTATGTAGTAGAAGGAGATAAACCATCTTTAGAAAAATTAAAAGATGCTGTTACTACTAAAGGAAATGAGAAAACAGTAGATGAAACTAAACTTCCTGATACAACTGATAAAGTTGGGGATGACACATTAACAGCTCCTGTGACAGTGACATACGGTTCAGGGGATAATAAACGTGAAGAAACTGTTAATGTACCGATTAAAGTTGTTGCAGGATATCCACAAATTGTCCCAGTAAGTGCAGACAAGAAACAACCGTCTCCAGAAGATAATATTGACCCAGCAGACTATCCAGACGATGCTACATATGAGTACAAAGAAGAAATTGATACAACAACACCTGGAGATAAGAAAGTAACTGTAGTGGTTAAACAGGGGGATAAAGTACTTGTGGAAGTACCTGCAACTGTTCGTGTAGTTGATAGCACTCCACAATTTGTTGTAGCTGATAAATCCAAACCACAACCAGATGCTAAATCAAGTATCACTCCAGAAGAATATCCAGAGGGAACAACCTTTGAGTATAAAGAACCGGTTGATACAACAACAGCGGGTGAAAAAGATGTAGTCGTTGTAGCGAAATTAGATGGAGATACTTTAGTAGAAGTACCAGCTAAAGTAGTGGTAGTAAGCCCTGAGACACAATATGTATTTGAAGACCCTGCCAAACCACAACCAGATGCAAGTGAAAGTATTAACCCTGAGCAATATCCAGAAGGAACAACCTTTGAGTATAAAGAACCAGTTGATACAACAACACCTGGAGACAAGAAGGTAACAGTAGTTGCTAAGAATGGTGAAGACAAACTTGTAGAAGTACCTGCAGTTGTGAAAGTATTACCAGTTGTTAAACCAACGGGAGTAACAGTACTTAAAGATAGCACAGATTTAGAAACAATGGTTAAAGCAAAAGCTCAAGAAGTAGTGGATGCATTACCAAAAGATAATATTCCTGCAGGTGTAACAGTAACTGTTAAAGAAGTGAAAGAAAAACCTGAAACAACTGCTACAGGAGAACAAAAACCAGCTAAGGTAGTTATTGAATATACTGATGAAAAAGGAAACGTTATTGGTACTAAAGAAGTAGAAGTCCCAGTAACAGTAGTTGGATCAACAACTAAACGAGTAGTCGTGTTTGAAGGTGATAAACCAACGAAAGCTGAAGATGCCGTAACACCAGGACAAGGCGGGACAGTTGGTAAACCAACAACATTACCAGAAACAACTGGAAAAGCAGGAACTACAGATGTAACAGTCGAAGTTCCAGTAACTTACGAAGGAATTAAAGATTCAGAGAAAGTAATAGTACCAGTAACAGTATTGCCAGTTGCTAAAGGTGAAGTAACAGTACCAAAAGGTGAAACTACAGATAAAGTTAAAGAAGTAGCTAAAGCTAAAGCGGAAGAAGTAGCAAGCTCAGCAGATTTCAAAGCTAAATTACCAGATGGTGCCAAAGATGTAGAAGTTGGAGCGATTACAGAAGAAGTGCTTGCAACCATTACATCGGAAGCAGGAACAAACAAAGGAATTGTAAAAGTCCCAGTAACCTATACAGTAGATGGCGTTAAGTATACAAAAGATGCAGAAATTACTGTAAATGTCGTTGGTTCAAATGCTGATCAAGTATACGTTGTTGAAGGCGACAAACCTGAAATAGCTAAAGTAAAAGATGCAGTAACACCAGGACAAGGTGGAACAGTACAAGATCCAACAGAAGCTGATTTACCAGATACAAAGGATAAAGTTGGAGCAACCGATGTAACAGTACCAACTAAAGTTAAGTATGCAAATGGTGAAGAGACAGTAAAAGTCCCAGTGACAGTATTACCAAAAGTAACCCCAGAAGGTGTAACAGTTCTTAAAGATAGTGATAAGCAAGAACTAGAAAAAGCTATTAAAGAACAGGCTGAAAAAGCAGCTAATAACGTGAAGGGGCTTCCATCAGGAGTTACTGTAACAGTTACAGAAGTTAAAACAGGAACAGTACCACCTACAGCAACAGTTGGTGTACAAATCCCAGCGACAGTAGTGGTAGAGTATGTGAAAGATGGTAAAGTAGTTGCGACTAAAGAGGTACCTGTACCTGTTAACGTAGTAGAAGTCGTTCCAGTCTCAATAGAGACACCAGTCACCTCTACCCCATTAACGCCAGAGGATTACACTAAAGGCATCA
>ERZ772920.867-NODE-867-length-16565-cov-28.668625_pt1 | contig 16565 bp, 17 predicted proteins | sample MGYA00511469_ERZ772920 | MGnify/ENA primary metagenome ERZ772920 (study PRJEB29015, sample SAMEA2738069) | human oral metagenome | biome: human oral; feature: human-associated habitat; material: saliva | place: China | collected 2216 ... | reverse complement strand
CTCCCCCCTCGCGCACCAACGATCCCCGGTTCGAAAGAACCGGGGATTTTTTCATGCATTAACGGCCCAATCCCCAGACGATACGCGGGATTCCAGGCCGATTCACCCGTGCATCCCCTAAAATGGAACCGGGTGTGTTCACACGCAGAACACACAGCTAACGCACAGACACGCTCGTTAAACTGAACCCTTTGAGGTATACCGCGAGCGCAGTAGTTGCTCGGATTGGTCGTTGAGATGGTCGTTGAGAAGGAGGCGGCATGAAGTTTTTTGACAAGCTAGGAAAGCTGGAACAGGGCATCGGCCGCACCGTCGGCTTTTCTAAGGGCTTCGGCACCTTTGAGAAGGCGGATGTCGCCAACCGCGTCCGCATCATGATGGACGACGAGTCTTACGTGGACGGCAGCGGCCGCACCATGGCCCCGAATATTTACACGCTCCGCTTCGCGCCGGTCGATTTTCCGCGCGTGCGCGAGTGGGGCAACCCGTTCGCCGTGGAGCTGTGCGACCTGGCCATCTCTCACGCTCGCGCCCAGGGATACACCCTCATCGGCGCGGTGCGCGTGACCTTCAACGTTCTCGATTCCCTGGCCGAGGGTGAATTCGAGGTGGTGGCCACCTTCGAGCCGTTCTCGGTTCCGGATGCGCCCGCCTCCCCCACCCTGCGCGGCGCCGCTAACTACGCGCCGGTGCGCCCGCCCCGGGAGTCTTCGCTGCCCACGCGCATCACGAAACCCGCCGCCCAGCCTCAGCCCGCGCAGCCGGTTCAGCCGCAGCAGCCGGTGGTGCAGCCGAACTCTCGTCTCTCGCGCATCCCGCGTAGCGGCCAGGGTGGGCACGCCCCGCAGGGCGCCCACGGTGCCCCGGCGTCCCCGGCCGCTCCCGCCGCGGCGGCTCCCCGTCTTTTCCTGGAGATCAACGGGCGCATGCACCCGATTAGCCACCTGCCCTTCACGCTGGGCCGCGGTTCGGAGTCTGACCTGCGGCTGGACGATAAGGGCGTCTCCCGTCGTCACGTGCAGCTGTCGGCACATAACGGCGCCGTCGTCGCCACCGACCTGGGGTCCACGAACGGCACCCTCGTCAACGGCGCTCCACTTCGCTCTCCCGTGGTGCTGACCAACGGTTCACTCCTTCGCATGGGCAATACCCGCATCATCTTCCATAGTTCTACCGGAGGTGCCCGTTAATGGCGTCCGAACTAACAGTCACTATTCTTCGCTACGCGTTCCTGGCGCTCATCTGGTTCTTCGTGTTCCTGGTGGTCTCCGCGGCACGCCGCGACCTAGGTCTGGGTAAGAACTACCGCGCAGTGCCTGTGGAGGCTTCCGCCGAGGCCACCCACATCACGCCCCCACCCTCGCGGCCCTCGCAGTTGATTATTACCGAGGGCGCGCAGGCCGGCGCCATGATGCAGCTGGGCGACCACCCCATCACGATTGGTCGCGCCAACGATATTGAGGTGTCCCTACAGGACGATTACGCTTCGGGCCGTCACGCCCGCCTGTTCCCCCAGGGTTCCCGCTGGTTCCTGGAGGACCTGAACTCGACCAACGGCACGTACGTCAACGGTGAGCGACTGACTCGCGCTACCCCGATTGAACCCGGTGATGAATTCCGCGTGGGCGGCACCACCATGCAGCTGAGGGGGTAGCCGATGAAGATTGCTTTCCGTCTTGAGGCGCGCTCCGATACGGGCCTCAAACGTTCCAAGAACGACGATTCCGGTTACGGCGGCCGCTACCTTGCGGTCGTCGCCGATGGCATGGGCGGCCACGTGGGCGGCGATGTCGCCTCCGCGACCACGGTGCTAAACCTGACCCCACTGGACCACCCCGACTTTGAGAACGGCACCGGCGGCGTTTACCTGGCCGACGAGATTCAGAGCGCCAACCTGATTATTAACGAGCTGGCCGCAAACGACCCGCAGCTTGCCGGTATGGGCACCACCTGCACCGCGTTGCTGATTGACGGCGATTGCATCGAGTTTGCCCACATCGGTGACTCGCGTGCATACCGCCTGCGCCCGGGTGCCGACGGTGAGTTCGAGCAGATTTCGACCGACCACACCTTCGTGCAGCGCCTGCTGAACGAGGGCCGCATTACCCCGGAGGAGGCCGAACACCACCCGCATAAGAACGTGATTATGCGCGTGCTCGGTGACGTCGACGCCTCCCCCGAGCTGGAGCTCAAGACCCTGGACGCCGTCGTGGGCGAGCGCTGGGTGCTGTCCTCGGACGGCCTGGACGCCGTGGTTTCCGTACCCGAAATTGAGCAGGTGATGCGTTCGCACGACGACCTCGCGGAGGTTGCCGACACGCTCATCTCCATGACCCTGGAGCGCGGCGCGCCCGATAACGTGACCGTCGTGGCCCTGCAGGTCATCGACCGCGAGGAACTGCCGGTGGACGAGCCGGTGGGTCCCTCCGCGCTACCCGATTCCGCGCTGCCCGACTCGATTGCGGCGGAGCAGGAAGTCAGCGTGAATACGCAGAAGCTCCCCGAGATTGCCGCAACCGCCGAGGCCGCGGAGGCAACCCTCGCCGCGCTGGAGCAAGAGTCCGCTCACCACAACGTGCGTCGTTTCCGCCGTGCCCGCGACTTTGCCGGAACCCTGCTGCACAGCGGTTCCGATGCGGTGCGCCACCACATTGGAACCTACGACAACGCCGTCGATGCGGCCCTCACCAACGCCGCGATTCTGCGCGGCGAGCTGGGTTCGCGTCCGCATCAGCTGGTCGGTGCCGCCGCGGTGGCGACCGAGACCGGCATGATTCCGGCGGTGACCTCCCGTACCCTGGAGCACCGCGCCACGGTGGCTCAGCGCATGCCGCTAACGGTGGATGAAGCGCCCCTGCCCGCCGAGCTGGAGGAGCTCATCGCGGAGGAGCCGGCCGAACGCACCTCCCGCCGTTCCTGGTCGGTGCGTCTCTTCATCTTCCTGCTGGTGGCGGCCCTGCTGACCCTGGCGGCGTGGACCGGCCTGCGCTACGTGGAGCGTAGCTACTACGTGGGCGAGAGCGACGGCACGGTGGCGGTGTACAACGGTATTCCGCAGGCGCTGGGCCCGATTCGCCTCTCGCACGTGGTGGAGAATACCGATATTTCGACCTCGCAGCTCTCCAACCACACCCGCACCCTGCTGCGTAATTCGATTACCGCGAAGGACCTGAACGAGGCGCACCAGATTGTGTCGCGCCTGAAGACCCAGGCCGAGCAGAACCGCATCAAGGCGGAGCAGGCGGCGTCCGCCTCCGCTTCGCCGACCCCCGATCCGACGGCGACCGCATCGTTGGCTCCCGAGCCCGCGGAATCAGGGGCTGAAACCCCGACCGAATCCCCGAGCACGGAGGGCGGTGAGAACCGTGGCTAAGCTGTCGTTCCGACGCGATTCCGATGCGCCGCGCGCGCGTCGCTTCACGGAGCTACTATTGCTGGTCGTGGCCGTGGGTATTAGCTCTTTCGGCATGTACCTGATTGACCCGGAGCACGCCCTGGACACTTCGAAGAGCCAGTGGCTTCCCTGCACCGTCGTGCTGGGCGCCGGTTCGCTCCTGATCCACCTGGTCCTGCAGTTCCGTGCCCGCTACGCCGACCCGTTCATCCTGCCGCTGGTGGTGGCTCTGAACGGTATCGGTTTGACGATGATTTACCGTCTGGACCCGCAGATTGCCGCGCCGGTGGGCGACGGCCAGCTCATGTGGACGGGCGTGTCCATGGTGCTGTGCGCGGTCATCGTGTTCGTGTTGCGCGACCACCGCGTGCTGCGCAAGGTCACGTACACCTCCCTGGTGCTGTCGATGATTCTGCTCATCATGCCGCTGATTCCCGGCCTGGGCATGGAGTTGAACGGTGCGCGCATCTGGATTCACATCGGCAACCGTACCTTCCAGCCCGGCGAGGTCGCGAAGATTACGCTGGCGATTTTCTTCGCCGGTTACCTGGCAACGCACCGCGACCTGATTCTGGTGGCGGGCCGCCGCATCGGTCCGGTAAACCTGCCGCGACTGCGCGACCTTGCACCGGTATTCCTGGCCTGGCTCGTGAGCCTGGGTGTTCTGGTATTCCAGAAGGACCTGGGTTCGGCCATCATGTTCTTCGGCCTGTTCATGTCGATGCTGTACCTGGCGACGGGCCGCCTGTCGTGGCTGGTCGTGGCCGGTATCGGTATCGCTGTGGGTGGGTACTTCGCGTACAACTACGTTTCGCACGTGCACGCCCGCATCTACGCGTGGGTTCACGCCTTTGACCCGGATATTTACCAGGCTTCGCCGGGTGGTTCGGGCCAGATTCTACAGGGCGTATTCGGCCTGGCGTACGGCGGCCTGTTTGGTCGCGGCTGGGGTCAGGGCCGAGCGAACCTGGTTCCCTACGCAAACTCCGACATGATCATCTCTTCGCTGGGTGAGGAGCTGGGCCTGATTGGTCTGGGCGCCATCCTGATGATGTTCATGTTGCTGGTTTCGCGCGGCTACCGCGCGGCTCTGGGCACCCGCGACGGCTTCGGTAAGTTGCTGGCGGCGGGCCTGTCCACGGTCATGGTGCTGCAGCTGTTCGTGGTGATTGGCGGCGTGACCCGTCTGATTCCGCTGACGGGTCTGACGACTCCGTTTATGTCGGCGGGCGGTTCGTCGCTGGTGGCCAACTGGATTATTGTGGCGCTGTGGCTGTCGATTTCGCATAGTGCCCGTGCCCCGCACCTGGTGGCCGGTTACGATGCACCGCAGGGTATCGACCATATGGATACCAGCTACGAGCCCGAGGGCGCGACGAGCGTCCTGGCCCGTATCACGGCAAAGGATTCTGGAGGTGAGAAGAATGGATAGGGCGATTCGCCGCATGTGGATGTCAGCCGCGTGCGTGTTTGTCCTGCTGATGGGTACCCTCAGCTATATTCAGTTCTTCGATTCGAAGACCCTGATGGCTAACCCGTGGAATAGCCGAGCACTGTACGACAACTACGGTTCGGCGCGTGGTTCCATCGTGGTGGACGGCACGGAGATTGCTTCCTCGGTGAAGTCCGATGATGAGTACAACTACCAGCGCGTGTACAACCACCCGCTCAAGTACGCGGCTCTGACCGGCTACTTCTCCACCATCTACGGCGCGACCGGCCTGGAAGCCGCCATGGATAAGGAGCTCGCCGGCACGAGCGATAGCCAGTTCTACGATCGCGTGGCGCAGCTCTTCAGCGGTTCCTCCGCTCAGGGTGCCAGCGTGGAGCTGACCATCAACTCGAAGCTTCAGGACATCGCCTACAACGCTCTGCAGGGCCGTAAGGGTGCCGTCGTGGCGCTGAACCCGAAGACCGGCGAGATTCTGGCGATGGCTTCATCCCCCTCCTACGATCCGAACCTGCTGTCCTCCCACTCGGGTTCTTCCGTGATTGCGAACTACCAGGCGCTAACGGCAGATGAGGATCAGCCCCTCTTCAACCGAGCGATTGCCGGTAATACGTACTCGCCGGGTTCGACCTTCAAGATTATTGACGCGGTCGCGGCCCTCGAGTCGGGTAAGTACAACGCCGAGTCGGTTATCGCGAACCCCGCGCAGCTGCCTCTGCCGGGCACGAACATCAGCCTGCCGAACTACACGGGCGGCCAGTGTTCCACCCGAACTCAGGCAACGATTGAGTGGGCGTTGGCGCAGTCCTGTAACACCCCGTTCGCGCAGATTGCGATGGACCTGGGTCAGGAGCGTATCGCTAAGACCGCCGAGAACTTCGGGTACGGTCAGGATTTGAAGATTCCGCTTACCGTGTCGAAGTCTTCGTTCCCTTCGAATATGACGCAGAGCCAGCTGGCTCAGTCGGCCGTCGGTCAGTACAACGTGAAGACCACGCCCCTGCAGGTGGCGATGACCTCCGCGGCGATTGCGAACGGCGGTGTGCAGATGAAGCCGAACCTGATTCGTTCGGTGAAGACCAGCAACCTGAGCACCCTGCAGGAGTTCTCGGCTGAGAAGCTCCGCACCTCCACCTCCCCCGAGGTGGCCAACCAGGTGAAGCAGTGGATGGTGAATTCGGTTGATAATGGTATTGCACGTAATGCCGGTGTCGCGGGCGTGAAGGTGGCGGGTAAGACCGGTACTGCAGAGACGACGGCGGGTTTGAATAATTCTTGGTTCACCGGTTTCGCTCCGGCCGATGACCCTCAGATTGCCATCGCGGTGGTGTACGAAGATATTGACGTGGCGACCGGCGCACAATTGGCAACCAGTACTAGTAAGCAACTTTTTGAGGCGGTGTTGAACAAGTGAGGCCTGCGGCTGATATCACTTTGGGCGGGCGCTACACCCTGACCGAGCGTATCGCAATTGGCGGTATGGGTGAGGTGTGGAAGGCTCGCGATAAGGTGCTTGGTCGCATCGTTGCGGTCAAGATTCTGAAGGAAGAGTACACCGGCGACCCCGGCTTCCTGGAGCGTTTCCGCGCGGAGGCTCGCAATACGGCGCTGCTGAACCACCCCGGCGTGGCGAACGTGTTCGACTACGGCGAGGAGGATAACTCCGCGTACCTGGTGATGGAGCTCGTGCCGGGTAGCCCCCTGTCGAGCATCATCGAGCGCGAGGGTACCCTGCCGCCGGACCGCGTCCTGAACTTTATCGCGCAGACCGCTCGTGCGCTGGCTGCCGCTCACTCGCAGGGCCTGGTGCACCGCGATGTGAAGCCCGGTAACCTGATTATCACCCCGGACGACCGCGTGAAGGTGACCGACTTCGGTATCGCGCGCTTGGCAAACCAGGTGCCGTTGACTGCGACCGGTCAGGTGATGGGTACCGCCCAGTACCTGGCTCCCGAGCAGGCTACCGGCCAGGCTGCGACCGCTTCTTCTGATATGTATTCTCTGGGCATCATCGGTTACGAGTGCCTGGTGGGACGACGCCCGTTCACCGGTGAGTCGCAGATTGCGATTGCGCTGGCTCAGGTGAACGATCCGCCGCCGCCGCTTCCGGAGAGCATTCCGGCTGCGGCACGCGCGCTGATTATGTGTCTGCTGGCGAAGGACCCGGCGCAGCGTCCCAAGGATGCAACCGCCCTGGCCTCCGCGGTGGATGCGATTCGCCGCCGCGATCTGAAGGCAGCGGTGAAGGCTGTGCCTTCCCTGGCCCAGTTCCTGGCCGAGGAGAATGCCGACGATGCAACCGTGGCCATGGACGCCATGAACGTTGCGGCTGAGCCGATTAGCGCCTCCGCCGCACCGCGTTTTGGTTCGGGCGGGCGTTTCTCGCCGGAGCCGACCACGGCGCCTATCCCCCGCACGAGCGCCCAGACGGTGCGCACGGGTGCGGAGCGTTCTGCCGCGGCGCCCCGTTCCTCGACGAAGCGTGGCCCGAACGTGTGGATGTGGATTGCGATGCTGCTGGCGATTTTGCTAATTCTTGGCGGCATCTGGACCGTGTTCTTCACCAATAATGGTGGAGGCGGCACGTCCCCGGAGACTTCGGCGAGCGCTTCGGCCTCTTCGGAACCGACAAACACCGGTAAGGTGTCGACGGTGGAGACGAGCGAGGCTGCTGCCACGACCTCGTCCAAGAAGAAGGTGACCGTGAACGCGGTGAACTACGAGGGTCGTGAGCTGCAGGATGCTGTGAACGAGTTGAAGAACCTCGGCCTTTCCCCCAAGACGGAGGGGGTGGAGTCCACTCAACCGGAGAACACGGTGATTTCGGTTTCTCCGACGGGTACTTTGGAGCAGGGCAATAGCGTCACGGTGCGCTATTCGACCGGTCCGAAGTCGGTGACTCTCCCGTCGAACCTTGAGGGTAAGAACGTGGACGAGGCTTCGAAGGCCGTCGCAGCGCTCGGCGTGAATGTTTCTCTTCACTACGAGAATTCGGATACCGCGGCCCCCGGCACGGTTCTTCGTACTACACCTTCATCTGGCACTAAGGTGACGGTTGGTAGTAATGTAGACATGTATGTGGCCTCTTCCAATTCGGGTAGGGGATCGAGTGCCAGCGCTTCCGCTGCACCGTCTGCGTCGGCTTCCGCCACGGCGCGTTAGCCCCTACGTTTTGATTTAGTTTTTGTCTTATTGATCCAGGAGAACTTATGGACCTGTCGGTTCCCGACACGGTTGATAACCGTTACAAGGTACTCGAGGTAATCGGTACCGGTGCGATGGCGACCGTTTACGCTGCCGAGGACACCCGCCTCGGCCGCAAGGTGGCTCTTAAGATTCTGCGTCCGGAGCAGGCCCAGGATGAGACCTTCCGTGCCCGTTTTAAGCGGGAGGCGGAGGCCGTCGCGTCTCTGAATAATCCTGCGATTGTTGCGGTGTATGACACCGGTTCGTTCGATCCTTCCCAGAGCTACGGCGTGGATGAGGCCGCGGGCAAGTCTACGCTCATCCCCTATATCGTGATGGAGTACGTGGAGGGTCACACCCTGCGCACCATCCTGTCGCGTGGCGGTCACCTGCCGGTGAGCGATGCGCTGGGCTACGCCGAGCAGTTGCTGGGCGCGCTCCAGTACAGCCACTCGATGGGCATCATTCACCGCGATATTAAGCCGGCGAACATCATGGTGCTGGACCGCACCAGCGAGGATATCGCGAAGGGTCAGCCGGGCCAGATTAAGGTCATGGACTTCGGCATTTCTCGCGCGATTGAGGAGGCCGGCGAGGCGCTGACCAAGGCGAACGTGGTGATGGGTAGCGCGCGCTACATGTCCCCCGAGCAGGTCAGCGGCAAGGAGGTCGATGCCCGTAGCGACCTGTACTCGGCCGCCTGCGTGATTTACGAGATGATTGCCGGCCGTTCCCCCTTCGATGCCGAGTCGAATGTGGATTTGGCTGCTAAGCACCTCTCCGACACTCCCGAGCCCCCGAGCAAGTTCACCCCGCTCGAGGTTCCGGCAGGTCTGGATGCGGTCATTCTGAAGGGTCTGGCTAAGAACCCGGACGACCGCTATCAGAGCGCTGCCGAGTTCGAGCAGGCACTGGTCTCCGTGATTCGTCCCGGCGAGGAAACCGTGGCTCAGGACGCCGCCATGACGACCGCGTTCGTGCCGTCGGCAACCACCGCGTCTCTGGGCGAAGATTACGCCCCGTACACCACCTCGATTACCGAGGCTTCGGTGGAGGACGGCGGTCTCAACGGATTCTTCGACTACGAGGATGAAGAGGAACCGTACGAGGATGAGGAGTACGTCGAATACGATGAGGGTTCGCCCCGTAAGCGTGCGTGGACGCGCTTCCTGGTTGGTATTCTCATCGCCGCGCTACTGGCATTTAGCGTCGGCTCGGTGCTGTATTACCAGAACAAGCTGAACGAGGTTCCGCAGGTTCAGGTTCCGGCCGTGGTGAACGTTTCCCGCGATGATGCCGATAACCAGCTGCGTAACCGAGGCTTCGTGGTGGAGTACCGTCAGGGCTACTCCGACAACATCAAGAAGGGCGACGTGATCAGCGTCGAGCCGGGTGTCGGTTCTACGGTTGATAAGGGCTCGACCGTGACCGTGACCGTCTCAAGCGGCCCGGAGAAGATTAAGCTACCCGATAACCTGCAGGGCCAGAGCGAGGCGTACGTGCGTAACGCGCTGAAGGACCTGGGCCTGGTGGACGGCCGTGTCTCCACCGTGGAGAGCGCTTCGGTGCCTGCCGGTATGGTGGTTGAGCTGTCCCCCGAGAAGGGTTCGACGGACGATAAGGGTGTTCAGACGGTTGAGGCCGGTAGCACCGTGAACATTGTCCTGTCCTCGGGTAAGGTGAAGGTCCCCTCGCTGGTGGGTCTGACCAAGGATCAGGCGATTGCCGCTCTGACCGCTCAGGATGTTCTGCTGAACACCAACATTGAGACGGTTCAGACGACCGAGCGTCCCGCCGGTACCGTGCTTTCGCAGAGCTCTGCGGCCGGTACCCTGGTGCCGCAGAACAGCACCGTGACGATTCGCGTGGCTGCTACCCCGACTCAGACAACTGCCCCGACTGCTGCGGCTACTCAGCCGGCAGCATCGACCGGTAACCAGAACGCTACCACCGGTAACCAGAACCAACAGCGTTCTACCGGTAACCAGCAGGCTACTCAGCCTGCCGCCTCGACCGGTAACCAGAACGCTACCACCGGTAACCAGAACCAGCAGCGTTCTACCGCTTCGGCTACTCCGGCACCGGCTGCGTCCGCTACTGCGGGTACCCGTACGATTCAGGGTAATAACGCGAACGCCAATGCAAATAACGCTAACTCCCACTAAGGGGTTTTAGAGGTTAGCCGCGAAAAAAGGGGCGGCGCTCTACACCGTTGGGTGTGGGGCGCCGCCCCTTTCATGTGCCTGTCCGTGTGCCCGGGCTTGCTCGCGACTATGGGCTCAGATAGAGTATCGCCTCCAGCTTCCCTGTAGTGTGTGCCTACTACGGAGCTTCTGGAGGCGATATAAGCCACTGAGGACTCTAAAAGGCTAAAGGGATTAGGCCATGAGGGGCGAGAGGCTCTTAGCGCGTTCTGCGGCGCCCTGCAGGCCGGTTTCTTCAAGCCAGTTGCCGAGCATCAGGTAGCCGCCTTCGGTCAGGACCGATTCGGGGTGGAACTGTACACCGTGCATGGGGGCTTCGCGGTGGCGCAGGCCCATAATGATGCCGTTGTCGGTCGTGGAGGTGGTTTCCAGGACGTCCGGCATGCTCTCGGGTACGACCGCAAGCGAGTGGTAGCGGGTCGCGGTGAAGGGGCAGGGCACGTCCTTGAAGACGGAAACATTCTCGTGCACCATCTTCGAGGTCTTGCCGTGCATCAGTTCGGGGGCGTGGGTAACGGTGCCGCCAAAAGCCTCGGCAATGGCCTGGTGGCCCAGGCAGACGCCTAACAGGGGCTTCTTTGCCTCAGCCGCCCAGCGGATGGTGTCAATAATGACGCCGGCTTCAGAGGGCGCTCCGGGGCCTGGAGAGATGAGCACGCCGTCGTGGTCTTCCGCGAGCTTCAGCACATGGTCCAGGTCGTATTCATCGTTGCGGATGACCGTGGTCTCGGCGCCGAGCTGCTGCAGGTATCCCACGAGGGTGAAGACGAAGCTATCGTAGTTGTCGATGACAAGGATGCGGGTCATGGTGTTGTCCTAGTGCTAATGGTTGATGGTGACGTTCTGGTTGAAGGGGCCGTACTCGGCGAAGTGCGGGAAGACGTACTCCATGAGCAGGTAGACGGCTACGAGCACCAGCACGATGGCAATAATGATGCGCAGCCACAGGGGCCCGGGCAGGTGTCGGAAAATCCATCCGTACATGTTTTTTTCCTTTCCTTAAGATCCGGCCACCGAAGCGGCGATTTCTGCGGGGGCACCGGCGGAGGCGGGACGCCACGATTCGAATCGGGCATGCACGATGTATCGTTCGGTATCGCCGTAGCGCGGGTGGCAGGTGGTGAGGGTCATGAGACGCTCAGTGGGGGCCACACCGGGTTGGCCGGGCACAGGTTCGATGACTTCAACCTGGTCAGGCTGCACGATTTCGTGGCTGTAGACGGTGTAGGTGTAGTAGCCGTCTTTGGTGCGCACGTAGATGTGGTCGCCTTCGGTGAGCAGGTCGATGTCGTTGAGGACCTTACCGCGGGTTTGGCGGTGGCCGGCGAGGGAGAAGTTGCCGATCTGGCCGGGCATGGCGGTCCCGTCGTAGTGTCCGAGGCCGAGGGAGTCGAGCACGTCGGCGCTGGTGCCCTGGGTGGCGGGGCGCTGGTAATCCGCGCCGAATTTGGGGATGTAGACGACTCCGAAGACCTCACCGTGTTCGGGTTCGCTCAGCCCGGCGGGAGGGGTGTTAGGGTCCCAGCTGGGCGGGGCTTCGGCCGGATGCGCGTCAAACTCCTGCACGAGGGTGCTGACGGCCTGGGACTGGGTACGGTCGGCGTCGATATTGGTCCACCACAGCTGCCAGGCAACGAAGAGAAGCAGAATAACGCCCGCGGTAATGAGGAGCTCGCCGGTAATCTGGATGATCCATTGCAGCACGGTGCGGGGTTGGCGCGCGGCGTCGTGTGCCTTTCCGTGGCTCATGCTCTCTCCTTGAGGTTAGTGGCTTTGCGTTTCTCAGCCGTCATACGCTGTGTTTAACGCTCGGGCGAGGTGAAATCATCCCGCAAGTCTGCAAAGATAGGTGTAAACGTATATTTTTAGGTTACCCATACAACAATAAGCGGAGGAAGTATGTCGTCCAACTCGGCTAAGGCATCGTCCAAGAAGAAGTCTCAGAAGTCCGAGAAGTCTGAGGTGGAGGACGCAAGCGAGATTCGTCTGCGCGAGATTGCCCATGAGATGGAGAGCGGTACGCAGCTGAAGGAGCAGACTCCGCTGTGGTACCGGGTCATCATGTTTTCGCTGCTAGCCCTGGGCATCCTGTGGATTATTGTTTTCTACATTACGCAGGGCCTGTTCCCGATTCCTGATCTGGGCATGTGGAACGTCAGCATCGGTGTGGGCGCCATGATGGTGAGTATGTTGATGATGACCCGCTGGCGCTAGAGTTTAGGCGTTATGACTTAGGCGTTAGAGCTTATAGAGAGGCGGCCGTCCCATGTGGAGCGGCCGCCTCTTTATGCGTGGTGGGGTATTGAGAGGTTTTATTACCCGGTTCTTATATTCTTATATAAATATATAATCTAGTCAGGTATATATTTTTAATATTTCAGGTTAAGTTCAGAATCTTGACGCAAGGAACTCTTTAGTAGATCAGGTCGCCTCGCGCCGCTTCGTGGACGCGGCGGGTTACGGTCTCCATGACGGGCGAGTTGATGTTCCACCGCTGCCAATAGAGGGAAAACTCTACGGGGGTTGTAGCGAGCTTCACGAGGTGCCCGCTTTCGAGCTCTTCGGCGCATTGCGCCTCAGGAATGAGGCCCCAGGCAATGCCGGCGCTGACGGCGCGCGCATAGTCCGGAGATGAGGGAATGTAGATGGTGGGGCTTTGGATGAAGGTTTCTTCAGCCTCTAGACCGACCTCTTTTTCGATGAGGGCTCGCGCCACATCCTGCACAAAGTCTTTACGGTCGTATTCGACGACGGGGGCACGGTTGAGCTCTTCGTGACTCATGGTCTTAGGCCAGCCGGGCAGGTACCGCTGCACGAAGTCGGGGGTGGCAACGCACCAGTAGCGTGCCACGCCGAGGGTTTCGACGGAGCAGCCGGGGATTTTTTCGGGTTTGGAGGTGATGACTGCCATGACTTCTCCGGAGCGGAGCATGGCGGAGGAGTGAAATTCTCCCTCTCGTCGCAGGTCGCAGAAGATGCTGTCCTCGCGACTGAGTGTGCCCACAGCATCCAGGAACCAGGTGGCCAGGGAATCGGCATTGACCGCCACCGCGACGCTCTGGAAGCCGCCGGCGCCCATGAGTTCGCGTTCCATTTCTTGCTGCAGGAATTCGCTCTGTCGGGCGATGCGCAGTACGCTTTGTCCGGCGTCGGTGGGGGTGACGGGGTTGCTTCGGCGTAGCAGGACCTTTCCGGCGATCTGTTCCATGGCTTTGATGCGCTGGGAGATGGCGGAGGGGCTCACTCGCAGGATATCTGCCGCCGCGTCGAAGGTGCCGTATTCAATGACGGTGGCGAAGGTGGTGAGCTGGTCGGTACTGAAACGTGTCATAAGAATATCTTACGCAGTGTAAAAATATTTAGATAGCTTTAGGATCCTTTTTCCCGTATTCTCGTCTCTGGCACTTCACACTTCAGCTCACGCAGGTTTTATCCCTGCGTCGTACGCTTTTGCCTGGCAAGTTGGTATTAGAAGGAGCCGCCACCGGCAATATCCGCAAAGCCTGTACCCCCTTTTGATCGACATAGAAAGTTTCGCGATGTCCACCTCCCTGTCCCTGCTGTTTCTGGGTGCTACCACCACGATTTCTTTGGTGGCGGCTATTGGCGCCCAGGGAACTTTTGTGCTGCGTCAGGGTATTTTGGGTCGGCATATTACCCCGATTATTATTTTCTGCATTCTCTCGGATGCTCTAATGATTGGCTTGGGCGTTGTGGGTCTGGGTGCCCTGTTGGATGCGGCGCCGTGGTTTATTGAGGTGTTCCGTTATGTGGGTGCGGCGTTTTTGGCGTGGTTTGGTTTTGAGGCTGGCCGCCGCGTGTTTACTCCGCACTCCATCGTGGTTGATGATGCGGAGGGTGATTCTCAGTCTTTGAAGGCGGCTCTGCTGACCACGGCGGCGGTGACTTATTTGAATCCACTGGCGTGGTTGGATACGACTATCCTTTTGGGTTCGTTGGCGAATGCCCAGGGCGATCCTGGCCGTTGGTGGTACTATCTGGGCTGCTGTTGCGGTAGCCTGATCTGGTTTTTGATGCTGGGGTATGGTTCGCGTCTGTTGCGTCCGCTCTTTGCGCGCCCTTCAGCGTGGCGTGTTTTGGATGGTGCGACGGCTCTTCTGATGGTGTACCTGGTATTCAACCTGCTGACGATGAACCTGTCTACCCACTAGCTTTTACTCTCTGACCTGGCTCTTTATGCTTTGTCAGCCTCTTTTTCAGTGCTCTTCTCCTCTTCGAGGGGTATGATCACTTCGTTTTTGGGCATGGTGAGTAGACCCAGGTAGATATCGCGAATGATTAGGATGTGCTTGATCCGCTCAATCATGGGTTTGAGGAAGCTTCGGGCATATTTTTCGTCGCTACTGGTGGTTGCAAAGAAGCTGAGCCCGGAGAACACGGCAACGATCATGGACACCTTGATGACGACGGCGTTGATATTGGTGTCTACGCCGAAGATTTTGAGGTGTTCGGGTTTGATGCTCATCCAGGATTCGATGGTGGTGTCGCTAATGGCGATGGACGAAAAGTCCATGAAGAATCCGAAGACAAGCAGCATGAAGAAGGTCGCCTGAATAATCTGCCCGATCATGGGGATGATAATGAGGTTGCTCCAGGGCGCGATTTTGAGGGATCGGTGTTTGAGGATTTTCTTCTCTTCAACCCAGTCTTGGGCGGTGTTCCATATTCCGCCTTCGAAGGCTACGGCATGCTCGTAGTCGCTCTCGCTAAAGCTTGCGACGTCGTCACCTCTGGAGCGACCCAGAAGGCGTGCTGTGCGCTCTAGGGAGGTCGTCACAACCACGAATACGGCGAGGAGCCCCATGAGCCCCAGAACTGCCCAGGTGCGCGGGAAGCTGAGTCCGTTGGCGAGCTTCCAGAGGTCTGCGTTCACGAAGATGAAGAGCACGGAGACCATGAGTACGGGCAGTACTTTCGCAATCATGCGCGGCAGGGAGGCGAGCTGGTGGATGGCGTGCTTGAGGGACCAGCCGAGTACAGTATCTACGCCCAAGAAGATGGCGAGGTAGATTCCGATAACAATCAGGGGGAAGACCTGTCCGCCGTCGTAGACGAAGTCTATGCCTTCGAGGGTGCTTGCTTCGAAGACACCGGTGGTGAAGAGTATTCCGGCAAAAGTACGGTAAGAATACCCGTGGTGATTTGAACCCAGGTTCGGGTGCGTACCATGAGCAGATGAACTAGAGTGATAAGCACACCGGAGATGACCGGCATAACGAGGAAAATCCCGCCGAGTACGAGCACAGGGAGTACTTCGTTGCTGAGGGGGCTATCGCTTGTGAGAGCTTTGATGTAGTTCGGTAGGGAACCTTTTACGTCCTCTACTACGAATAGGAGAATATCGCGCAGGAAGATATAGCAGATGTGCATGACGCTCACCCACAGAATCCAGGGAACGGAGCGTGGGAACGCATCGAGAGCACGTTGACGTGCAGGAATGATGAGGGGCGCACCCTGTTTACGGAACCAGATATTGCTCTGCTTCAGCATGTCAGCCTTGCTATAGCGCAGGGGTTCTTCTCCCGATGCAGAGGTCTTCTTGTGAAGGCGCGCCCAGCGAGGGCGTGCAGGGCTCTGTTGCGGGGTGTTCTGGTCCTGTGTGCTCATGACATACCACTCTACAGGGTTGAGAATCCTCTTTTACCCGCGAGCCTCTATAGTTCTTCTCGCTGGAGTTCAGCTCCAATAAAGCGGCTGTAGGCACCCATGAGTAGCGCAGCTGCTTCTTCCTGTTCCTCGTAGATACCCAACTCTTCGTCTTCACGTCCTGTGTAGGTGCCGCTACTGATTTCGAGCAGGGATAACGGTCCTTCTGCGGTCTCCGGGGTGAGAGCGTCCAGGATGAAGCTCAGGCTTTCTTCTGATTCTTCAACTACGCCCAGGAGGCGCCCCAGGTGTGTACCCGGGTAGGGTGCGATGGTGAGGACGTCTTCGTTCTCGCATTGGATAATGCGTGCCACAGGAATAATGTCCCCGTCTGCGGTCTCTTCGAGCAGTAGCTCTGTGGAGAGGTCGATATGGCTCTCCTCGCTCTGTAGGAGCTGCCTGGGCCACCAGAGGTGAATGTATTCGGTCAGCGCTGCCCATGCTTCGTGAGGCTCCAGTGTGCTCTCTACGTAGAGGGCTGCCGTTCGTTCTTCACCGTTGTGTTGGTGCTGCTGATCGACTGGCTCTGGTGCGTGGGAAAACATGGGGTAGTGCATGATTCTACTCTATCCCAGTGTGTCTGGGGAGAGCATTCTTCCTTGTAGACAAGGCTTCATAGACAGGGCTCTGAGGACACAAAAAAGGGGCAGACCCGTATGGGTCT
>ERZ772920.860-NODE-860-length-16628-cov-2.669221_pt1 | contig 16628 bp, 16 predicted proteins | sample MGYA00511469_ERZ772920 | MGnify/ENA primary metagenome ERZ772920 (study PRJEB29015, sample SAMEA2738069) | human oral metagenome | biome: human oral; feature: human-associated habitat; material: saliva | place: China | collected 2216 ... | reverse complement strand
ACACCTCAGTAAAGCCTTCTGCCTCTGTCATCCTAATCTCTTCGGGAGAAAGCCCGCCTTCAGAACCAATGAGCAATCGCACTCCCTCTTTCGGCATATTCGGCAATTGACGGATCGTATATTGGGCTCTTGGATGTAAATTCAACTTAAGCATTCCATTTTGCTCTTTGCACCAATCAGTAAGTTTCATCATCGGGCGAATTTCTGGAATCTCATTACGTCCGCATTGCTCACAAGCCGCAATCGCAATTTTCTGCCATTGTTGTAATTTTTTATCTTGGCGTTCTTCATTGAGTTTTACGCCACAGCGCTCTGACCAAAGAGGCGTAATGGTTTTTACGCCTAACTCTACGGATTTCTGAATGGTAAACTCCATTCGATCACCACGTGAAATTACTTGCCCTAAATGAATATGCAAAGGCGATTCGCGATCATCTAATTCGCTAGAGTGAATTTTTGCAATAATTTGTTTTTTTTCGACCGCTTGTAACGTGGCGTGAAAGATATGGTTAGATCCATCAAATAAAATAATGGCGTCGCCCTCATTCATTCTCAATACACGCCCAACATGGTTGGTGGCATCTTCGCTTAGAATACAGCTTGTTTGATTTGCTATTGGAAAGGGATGATAAATTCTAGGTATTCTCATAATAAAAGGTCACAGGTATATTTTACTAAGAAAAAGCCGCCATATACCACGTACGTTTAATAACCTACGGCATATACAACGACTTTCTATTTACTTGAATATTAGATTTGTGGACCTTAAGTAATTATTCCTAAGTTCGCACCACATCTACTATTTTAACGTGAAATATATACTCTGTATAGAATTACAAAATCTCTTTCGCTTTTGTTACAACGTTTTCAACGGTGAAACCGAAGAGTTTGAATAACTCGCCTGCTGGTGCAGATTCACCGAAGCTATTCATACCTACGATACGACCTTCAAAGCCCACATATTTGTACCAGAAGTCTGACAATTGTGCTTCAATAGCAACACGTTTAGTCACTGAACGAGGTAATACTGATTCACGGTAAGCCTCATCTTGCTTATCAAACACGTTGGTGCTTGGCATTGAAACCACACGCACTTTTTTACCTTCAGCTTCCAACACTTCCGCCGCTTTCACAGCTAATTCCACTTCAGAACCTGTAGCAATTAAGATTAAATCAGGCGTACCCGCCGCATCTTTCAACACATAGCCACCACGAGCAACATTCGCTAATTGTTCTGTAGTACGATCTTGTTGTTGAAGATTTTGACGAGTAAAGATTAACGCACTTGGACCATCTTGACGCTCAATCGCCGCTTTCCACGCAATTGCAGATTCTACTTGGTCAGCTGGACGCCACGTTTCAAGATTTGGAATGTAGCGTAATGCCGCAGTCTGCTCAACTGGTTGGTGAGTTGGACCATCTTCACCTAAACCGATTGAGTCGTGCGTATAAACGAATAACACGCGTTGTTTCATCAATGCGGCCATACGTACAGCGTTATGAGCGTACTCATAGAACATTAAGAAGGTCGCCCCGTAAGGAATGAAGCCACCGTGTAAAGCAATACCATTCATAATCGCAGACATACCAAATTCACGTACGCCGTAGTTAATGTAGTTACCATCTACGTTGTGATCTGCACGAATTGGTTTAGAGCCAGACCATAAAGTTAAGTTTGAGCTAGCTAAGTCGGCTGAACCACCTAAAAACTCTGGCAACACGTGAGCGTAAGCTTCAATCGCATTTTGTGAAGCTTTACGGCTTGCAATATTTGCAGGATTTGTCTGTAATTTTTCGATAAATGCTCGGCTTTCTGCGTCCCAATTTGCTGGTAATTCACTACTCATACGGCGTTTAAATTCTGTTGCTAATTCTGGATAAGCGGTTGAATATGCTGCAAATTTTGCATCCCAAGATTGTTCTTCTTCAGCACCTTTTGCTTTTGCATCCCACGCTGCATAAATGTTCGCTGGAATGATAAACGGCTCATATTCCCAGTTTAAAAATTCGCGTGCTGCTTTAATTTCTGCTTCACCTAATGGTGCACCGTGGCAGTCGTGCGAGTTACATTTATTTGGTGAACCGTAACCGATAATAGTTTTACAGATAATTAACGTTGGACGTTCTTTTTCTGCTTGTGCATTTTCAATCGCAAATTTAATTTGCTCAGGATCGTGACCATCAACATTACGGATTACTTGCCAGCCATACGCTTCGAAACGTTGTGCTGTGTCATCGCTAAACCAGCCATCTACGTGACCATCAATAGAGATATTATTGTCGTCATAGAAAGCAATTAACTTGCCTAAACCTAATGTGCCTGCAAGTGATGCTGCTTCGTGTGAGATCCCTTCCATCAAGCAGCCATCACCTAAGAATGCGTAGGTGTAGTGGTTTACGATGTCGTAACCTTCACGGTTAAATTGTGCGGCTAAGGTCTTTTCTGCAATTGCCATCCCCACAGCATTCGTAATCCCTTGACCAAGTGGTCCAGTTGTAGCATCGATACCTTTAGTATGCCCAAATTCAGGGTGACCTGGTGTTTTTGAGTGCAATTGACGGAATTGTTTTAAATCTTCAATTGAAAGATCATATCCCGTTAAATGTAAAAGGCTATAAATTAACATTGAGCCGTGACCATTTGACAACACAAAGCGGTCGCGATCAGCCCATTTCGGGTTATTTGGGTTGTGCTTTAAAAAATCACGCCATAACACTTCTGCAATATCAGCCATACCCATTGGTGCACCAGGGTGACCAGAATTGGCTTTTTGGACAGAGTCCATGCTTAGTACACGAATCGCATTTGCTAAAACTTTACGCTCAGCCATCGTCATTCTCCCGTTCATTTTGATTAAATTAAGATTATTTTTGATTGCTCGTGATTGTAATCAAGTTTATTTCAAAACTCAAAAAAATCATCTATTTTTTGTGATCTAGCTCACATAAATTCTACATTAAATTAGCGGTTGATCTTCGCTCAACTTTCACTTAGAATACGCACTCTTTTAGGCGTTAAGCATAAGCTTAACATATTATTAATCACATATGGTACTTATCAGCGGCTCAATTATAATAATAGTTGAAACAAGATAAGCGGCGATATGGCTTCTTATGAGGTTCTCCAATGAAACAAGGTATTCACCCAGAATATACTGAAATTACTGCAACATGTTCATGCGGTAACGAAATCAAAACTCGCTCAACAGTGGGTAAAAACTTAAACCTAGACGTTTGTGGCAACTGCCACCCATTCTATACTGGTAAACAACGTGTTGTTGATACTGGTGGTCGTGTTGAACGCTTCAACAAACGTTTCAGCATCCCAAGCACCAAATAATTTATTTTATAAAAAGAGCCTCGCATTTGCGAGGTTTTTTGTCTGTTATTCCTTTATAATGTTAAGATGCGTAGATAAGAAAAATGAGGCCGAATTTTATCTAAATTCAGCCTCATTTTTCTTACTACAATTTTATTTAATTAGTGAAAGATAGCGTGCAAGATATAGTAAATAACAATTGAAAGTACTGCACCTGCTGGCAAGGTAACAAACCACGATGCAACGATATTACGGATAATACCTAAGTTAATTGCTGCGATACCGCGTGCAAAACCAACACCTAAAATTGCACCTACTAGGGTTTGTGTGGTGGAAATGGGTAAGCCTGTACCTGATGCTAGTACAACAGTTACCGCACACGCAAATTGTGCTGCAAAACCACGGCTTGGTGTAAGTTCAGTAATGCCTGTCCCTACTGTTGCCATAACTGATTTACCCATTATCGCTAAACCAACTCCCATACCTAATGCACCTAATGGTAATACCCATGGTGCCATACCTGTTTTACTCGCGATATCACCGCCGTTTGCTACGATAGATTCAACCGCAGCCAATGGACCAATTGCGTTTGCTACATCATTTGAACCGTGTGCAAAGGCCATTGCACAAGCGGTTAAAAGCATTAAAATACTAAAGATTTTTTCAACGCCACCGAAACTAGATTGGTCTTTTACTTTATTTGCAAAGGCTTGGCTACGAAAATAGATTGCACCTAATACGCCAGCAATAATTGCTAAAGTAATTGAAATACCGAATGTTTCCCAACCAGAAAGATTTAAACCCACGTGTTTTAAACCTTTTGAGATTGTTACGATAGCAAGGATAAAAATAGTTACTCCCATATAGAATGGGCCATATTTTTTTGCTTGTTTGAATGGCTCTGAGCGGTTAAAAATCAGTTTTTGTGAATTAACAAAGATGATAAAAGCAATAATCCCTGCAAGCACAGGCGTAATGAACCAACTACCCACTATACCTGTTAATTGACCCCATTGGATTGATTCGCCACCAACGGTAACCAAAGCAAAACCAATTACCGCGCCAATGATCGTGTGTGTACCTGAAACAGGCCAACCCATTTTGGTTGCAATAATTAACCATACCCCTGATGCACAAAGGGAAGACATCATGCCGAGCACAAGGGTTCCAGGCGTATCGGTAAAAGCATCGGATTGAATAATACCACTTTTAATAGTATCAGCTACTTCACCACCTGCTAAATAAGCACCAGCAAGCTCGAAAACCATTGCGATCATAATCGCTTGTTTAACAGTGATTGTACCTGAACCTACCGAGGTTCCCATTGCATTTGATACATCATTTGCACCAATACCAAATGCCATTAAAAAGCCTAAAACAGCTGTAACAATCACTAAAATTGAACCGTATTCTTGTAAAAGTTCCATCAGTTGTCTCCTACGCTTTTGCAAGCATCAGCTCGATTCTCGAACCAATACGCTGAGCTTGATCTGCTAAGATGCTGATTCGCTCAATACATTTATATAAAAACATAACATCAATAGGGTTTAATTCCGCTTCTAAGCCGAAAAGCGTACGACGTAGGGCGATTTGAAGTTGATCCGTATCATCTTCGATTTTATCTAGCTCTAAAATCATGTCATTCACGAAGTGACGTTCTCGACCTCGGAAACCTGTTTCAAGCAACTCATCAAGCTCACCTAATACTTTGCGTACTTGGCGACAAGAATCGAGGCTACGGAAGATAAATTGACGAAATGCGGGTTGCATAATTTCTGGCACTTCTAAATGACGGCCAATAACACGAGTTGCGATATCTTTTGAATAGTTTGCTAATTTATCCAGTTGCGTAACAATTTCTAATAAATCTGAGCGTTCAACGGGAAGGAATAATCCGCGAGGTAATTTTAATCGAATCTCACGTTTGAGGAGGTCAGCATTACGTTCTAATTCCACAATATGGTTTCGAATTTCTTCTGCTGCATCCCAATCGTGATTGAAAGAGGCTTCAAAAAAGGGGTCTAACAACTCACTGCATTCAGTTACTTTTACAGAGAGTTGTTTGAGAGGTTTGAGTGGCGATTGGGCGAATAAACCTAAAATGTTATTCATTGCCATAAAATTTCTCCATTATAATGAATTTAAAATGATCTTGCTGTGAAAAGTAGACAAAATCGCCTATATTTTACTTAATGTTATTGGAAAGATCACGGGGTAATTGCGGTAGGGACTTGTACAAGCGGTTAAATTTTGCAAAAGTTTTGTAGAATTTAACCGCTAGGCGATTTGAGATTAGTTATAAACGGAGAAATTAATAAATTTTTTAAATCAAATATGATGTACCACCAATCTTTTTCCTTGGTGTTTTAATACTTCCGCATCCAAACCAAATATGTTTTTTAGATGCTCGGTTGTGATGATTTCTTCAGGTGTACCTATCATCACAATTTCTCCATTTTTCATCGCCACAATCGTATCAGCATAAGCTGCTGCCATATTGATGTCGTGCACGACCATTACGGTGGTTAAGGCAAGTTCATCAGTCAATTTTCTCAACAATCGCATTAACTCACGGGCATGGAACATATCAAGGTTATTGAGCGGTTCATCAAGCAACACGTGGCTAGTTTTTTGGCAGAAGGTCATTGCAATTAAGGCACGTTGTCGTTGCCCACCTGAGAGTTCATTCAAAAAACGGTTGGCAAGATGGAGTAACTCAAAACGCTCAAGGGCTTCAGCCACAATTTCATGATCAAGCGATTGAATTTTGCCTTGATGATGCGGATAACGCCCGAACATCAGCAAATCTTGCACAGTAATGCGACTGTGGATCACGTTGTCTTGGGTTAAGATCGCCAAATGCTGTGCAATAGTGCGAGAATCGGTGGTCGCAATATTGTAATTATCTAGCAAAATTTGACCGCTTTGAATCGGGTTTAAACGGGCTATGAGCGAGAGCAGTGTAGATTTGCCCGCACCGTTTGCCCCCACTAAAGCGGTAATCCCACCGTTTGGGATCGTGAGGTTGATGTTATTTAAGATCGGAGATTGCCCGATTTTGTGAGAGAGATTTTTTACTTCAATCATTTTTGTTTTTTAATCATAAGATAGATAAACACGATGCCACCTAAGAATTCAATTACAACACTTAACACACCTTGTAATTTGAACAGTTGTTCAAACACCGCTTGCCCTAATACCAGCGTGATGGCGGAAATGATGAATGTGAGCGGAATACGAATAGCGTGTTGCATTGTTGGGCTGATGGCGTTCACAATGGCACAAACCAGTAATCCTAAAAAGAGGATTGGCCCAACTAAAGCGGTGGACACCGATACCAACAAGGCACAGCAGATGAGTAGTTGATGCGAAAAGCGGTTGTAGTTAATACCTAAACCGATTGCTTTGTGTTTGCCGAGCATCAATACATCTAGCTTGTGGCGTTGTGTCCAAATCCAGATACTACTTAGTAAGGCGATGATGATTCCGATGGTTAAAAGGGTTGGATTGGCATTATTAAAGCTCGCAAAAGAGGAGCTTTGTGCGACGGCAAATTCTTCGGGGTCGATCATACGTTGCAAAAGGTTGTTCACACTACGGAAGAATACGCCAAACACCACACCAATCAACAACATTCGGGCGATATCGGCATTGTCTTTGGTGAGCGTGCGGAATAGCAACAGAGCGGCACCAAGCATCAGCAAGGTTTCAAACGCAAATTTGTTTGCAATCGGAAGTTGAGTAAAACCGAGTCCACCGAGCAAAAACACGAGTATGGTTTGAAGCAGCAAGTAGAGCGAGTCAAATCCCAAAATACTTGGCGTTAAAATCGGGTTGTTCGTCAGCGTTTGAAATAATAAGGTTGAAACGCCAATGGTGTATGCTAACGTCAGCAATAACAACAGTTTTTTGCCACGAAACGGCAGAATAAAATCCCAATTCCCGTTGCTGTTAAACAGCATAAAAAACAGACTGCTTGCAAGCAGAATCAGACTTGAAATAATTAAAACTCGGGATGTTTTCATACTTTTTTCCCCCTAAAGAGCAGATAGAGGAAAATCACTGTGCCGACGATGCCGAAAATCGTTGAAATCGGCACTTCAAACGGATCGTTTACCACTCGTCCGAGAATATCGCACATAAGAATGAGGTTCGCTCCAAGTAACACCACAACAGGCAGATTCTGGCGAAGTCGATCACCTGCCAGGCGTGAAACGATGTTTGGTACCACTAAACCGATAAACGGAATTTGCCCAATGGTAACGACAATTACCGCGGTAATCATGGCGACAATAATCAAGGCAATCCACGTCATTTGATGGTAGTTAATGCCAAGACTGGTGCTGATATTCTGCCCAAGTCCTGCGATGCTGAGTTGGTCAGCAAGAATGTAGATGATGACGGCTAAGGCTGCGGTCAGCCAAAGCAGTTCATATCTTCCTGCTAAAACGCCTGAGAAATCGCCTGCAAACCAAACGGAAAGTAGCTGTAAGCTGTCGGTTTCGTAGGCAATAAAAGTAGTTACTGCTTCAATAATATTGCCGAAAATAATCCCCACTAATGGCAACATCAGTTTTTGATGGGGCGGTAGATTACGCATTAGCAGCATAAAAATTGCCATACCAATGAGTGCCGTTACGGTTGCAAACGACATTTTGAAAATGAGTGGCATTGCAGGGAAGCAAAGGCTTGCAATTAAAATCCCCACCGCTGCACTTTGGCTTGCCCCAATCATACTGGGTTCAATAAAACGGTTTTTCAGCACAATTTGCAGCACCATACCTGACACGCTGAGTGTTGCACCAACAAGGATGACAGCAAGGGTGCGAGGTAAGCGGCTAATAAAGAAAAGTTGCGACTGCTCAGACTGGCTAAACAATTCGCCCCAATGAAAATCCGCTACCCCCACGGACATACTGAGGGGGCAGAGGATTAAAAGTAAAAAAAGATTAAAAAACGTGAGCTTTCGCATTATTTAGAGAAGGCTTGTTTGATGTGGTTAAGATCTAAACGCATTTGTTCTACGCTGCCAGCTGCAAGGTATGCTGAACTGCTGAGGTAAATGACGTGTCCGTTTTTCCATGCCTTTGTTTGATGGACTAATTCGTTATCTAACACTTCTTGTGCCGTTTTCCCTTCTTCACCAATGGCTGCGGTGCGGTCTAACACGAATAACCAATCTGGATTTACTTTTTGTAAGTATTCAAATGAAATTGGCGTACCGTGATTTGCTCCTTTGGTGTTCACTTCAAATTTTGCTTCAGGAATATTAAGGGCAGAGTGAACCCAACCTAAGCGACCAACAGGACCAAATGCAGACATTTTGCCACCATTAACAAGCACGATTAAGCCATTTCCTTTACCTTTTACCGCTTCTTTGGTTTCGGCGATTAAGGTTTCAAGTTCAGCTTTTAATTTTGCCGCTTCCGCTTCTTTATTGAATAATTTACCGTAGTTTTCAATATTGTTTAAACCACCTTGCAAAGTGTTCACTTCTTTTGGTGTAGTTACATCAATCGTTGTTGCAATCTCTTTTAGTTCATCGACTTTTTTTGCTGCACGGCTACCTACAATAATTAAGTCTGGTTTTAAGCTGTTTAATGCTTCGTAATTTGGCTCAAAAACAGTACCGATATTCACCGCTTTTTCTGTCGCTGGTTTTAAATATGGCAAGGTACGAGCCACATCAGGACTACCTGCAACAGGTACGCCTAAATGTGCAAGCGTATCAATTGCTGCAGCTTCAAATACAGCAAGTTTGGTTGGTGTTTGAGTGAAAGTAACATCACCACGAGCGGTCGGAATGGTCACATCTTTTGCAAATGAGGGAGAAGAGCAAGAGATAGCAAGGGCTAAGGTAAGTAGTGTTTTTTTGAACATAAATATTCCTATTAAATAGAAAATGATAGAAAGGAATCTTATTGAAAATAATTCTCAAGATGGCGATTATCTTACCCGATAATATTTGAAATAGGAAGATCTATAGATAAAAATGCTTGCTCACTACTTACTTTTAGTTATGAGCTGGATATTTACAAGCTATTCAGCAGCATAGCCTTGTTTAGGTAGAAGTTTTCCATCTAAATAAGCCATCTTGTTTCTTAATTCAAGGCGTCCTTCGGTAAACCATTTAATCACAAGCGGATAAATTTGATATTCTTGCTCACGGGTTCTAGCTTCCACTTCTTCGATGCTATCTTCAGGGAAGATTGGTACTTTTGCTTGTAAAACAATCGCACCACCATCCACTTCTTCATTGACAAAATGAACGGTTGTGCCGTGTTCATTGTCGCCTGCTTCAACCGCACGTTGATAGGTGTTTAAGCCTGTGTATTTAGGAAGAAGAGAAGGATGGATATTTAAAATTTTCCCTGCAAAACGTTGGATAAATTTTGGGGTAAGAATTTTCATATAACCAGCAAGGACGATCAAATCTACTGCTAGGCTTTGCAAATAATCGCCAATGGCGTCGTCCATTTCGAGGTTATTGGCAAAATTTTTGCGAAGAAAGACCGCTTGTGGAATCTGTGCTTGTTTGGCTCGAACTAAGCCGTAAGCATCAGCTTTGTTACTTACCACACAAGCAATTTTGGCGGGAATATCACCTGAATGGCAGGCATCAATAATAGTTTGTAAATTCGTTCCTTGACCAGAAATAAGGACGGCAATTTTTTTCATTTTCTTCCTTATAGAAATCAGCCCAAAAGGGCTGAATTTAAATTTAAGATTTTATTATTGAATCTCAACCTGTGCTTCGCCTTCGCCAAGATGTTCAATTTTTCCAATAACCCACGCTTTTTCTCCCGCTTGTTCAAGTAATGCAAGAGCAGTTTCAACCTCTTTTTCTGGTAACGCAATTACCATACCTACGCCACAGTTGAAGGTACGGTACATTTCATAACGGCTGATATTACCCTTTTCTTGCAACCAGTTGAAGATTGCAGGCCATTGCCAGCTTGATTCATCGATCACCGCTTTGGTGTTGTCTGGCAATACGCGAGGAATATTTTCCCAGAAGCCACCACCTGTTAAGTGAGCAATGGCGTGAACTTCAGTCTGTTTGATAAGTTGTAAAATAGATTTCACATAGATTTTGGTGGGTGCTAAAAGGTGTTCACCAAGTGGTTTGCCTTCTAATAAGTCCGCTGAATTTGCACCGCTCACTTCAAGCACTTTACGAATTAACGAATAACCGTTTGAGTGTGGACCGCTTGAACCAAGAGCAATAAGTTTGTCACCTGTTTTCACGGCTGTGCCGTCAATGATTTCTGATTTTTCTACCACGCCCACGCAGAAACCTGCTAAGTCGTAATCGCCTTCGTGATACATTCCAGGCATTTCAGCGGTTTCGCCACCGACTAACGCACAACCAGACATTTCGCAGCCGTCTGCAATACCTTTGATCACGCTTGCTGCCACATCAATGTCTAATTTCCCTGTAGCATAGTAATCTAAGAAGAAAAGCGGTTCTGCACCTTGTACGATTAAGTCATTTACACACATTGCCACTAAATCTTGACCAATGGTATCGTGTTTTTTCAAGTCAATCGCAAGGCGTAATTTTGTACCCACGCCGTCTGTACCAGAAACTAAAATTGGCTCTTTATATTTGGTTGGTAAAGCACATAATGCACCGAAACCACCCAATCCGCCTATGACTTCAGGGCGACGAGTGCGTTTTACATCACCTTTGATACGTTCGACTAATTCATTCCCAGCGTGAATATCGACGCCAGCATCTTTATAGCTCAGTTGTGTGTTGCTCACGATTAACCTCAATCAGTTGAAATAAAAATCGGGCAGATTATATCATTAAGCAAACGTTTGCGGAATAAAAATTTAAAGGATTGACTTATGTTTCAAATACAGTATTATTTTGAATGTAACAATTTTGTTACATTTAATATATATAAAAATAAAAGGATCTAGTATGCAAACTAACAATGAGCTTTATCAACTTGCATTAAGCAAGATTAAATCGAATGGCTTAGTATTAAAAAATCAATCAGACGCACAAAAACTTCGTTCTATCGGATATATTGAAAATAAAGTAATGGAGCTTGCAGTCCTTAATTTGGAGAGATAGTAACATTTGATAATTAGAAAATATTACATACAAGAAATGGATTTAAGGCAAAATTTGATGGGAATGACCGATGGTTAATTAGACTATTTGGTACCTATGATAAACCTCTCAAAGAATATTTTGTATCATCTGAATGTAATCATCATTTAAGAGCTAAATAAGGACAAAAAGTGGAAAATTTATTTATTGATAATAGTATTATTGCTAACTATTTTATTCTTGGTATTTGTTTATTAGTAATAGCCTCTTTTGTAGCAGGTTATATTGATTCTATTGCTGGAGGTGCAGGCTTAATTTTAATTCCTGCATTCTTAATGGTTGGTCTTCCTCCTCAATTAGCATTAGGTCAAGAAAAACTAGTTAGTACTATTGGCACAATCGCGGCTATTAAAAACTTTATGCAAAGCAAACTATAGTTTGGAAAATTATTCCCATAGGGATTGTTTCTGCATTATTAGGTGCCTATATTGGGGCAGAAGTTATTTTAATGCTACCAACACATGTTATTAACTATATTATTTTTGCATTTTTACCTTTGGGTTTAGCTGCCACTTTATTTAAAGGAAAATTACTCAAGCAAGAAAATCAAGAGCAAGAAATTAAAAACTCAGCATTATCTATTTTTATTACCTGTTTAATAGTTGGTTTTTATGACGGTTTCTTTGGACCTGGTACAGGCAGTATTTTTATTATAGCATTATTCTTAATTAATAAATTAAGTCTATTGCGTGCTTCTGCGACCTCTAAAAATTTTAATTTTTCCTCTAATATTGGTGCATTCGTATCTTTTATTATTGCAGGTAAAATGGCATTTTTAATAGGTATTCCAATGATTATTGCCAACCTTGTAGGAAACCATATTGGTAGTAAACATGCAATTCACAGTAATGGTGAAATTATCAAAAAAGTGTTGGTAATTACTGTAGGTCTATTGATGTGTACGTTGGGTTACAAAGCCTTATTCGCTTAATACAAAGGGGGTTGAATACGTTTTAACAAGCGAGATTCAACCTCTTTTGTTTTTTCAACCTTGCATAACTTTTTAAACTGTACTATCTTAGTAGTGCATATAAATATAGGAGAAATAAAATGAAAACCACAACCGCATTAGTCACAGGTGCAACCGCAGGCTTTGGCTTAGCAATCTGTAAAAAATTGATCGAAGCAGGCTATAAAGTAATTGGCACGGGTAGACGTGCAGATCGGTTAGCAGAAATCCATTCACAATTAGGCAACAATTTTCTACCGCTTGCCTTTGATATTCGCGATGAACAAGCCATAATTAACGCTCTAAACACCCTTCCTGAAGGCTGGCAAGCGGTCGATTTATTAGTGAATAATGCAGGTTTAGCTTTGGGATTAGAGCCAGCACATAAAGCGGATTTACAAGATTGGTATCAGATGATCGATACCAACATTAAAGGATTGGTTACTATCACTCGTCTTGTGTTGCCAAATATGGTGGCTCGTAATCATGGACAGATTATCAATTTGAGTTCAATTGCAGGTACTTATCCTTATGCAGGCAGTAATGTATATGGTGGAACTAAAGCTTTTGTCACACAATTTAGCTTAAATTTACGAGCCGATTTGGCTGGCACAAAAATTCGAGTAAGCAATGTTGAACCGGGTTTATGTGGCGGTACGGAGTTCTCTAATGTGCGTTTTCATGGCGATGATGAAAGAGCGGCAAAAGTATATGAAAATGTGCAATCTGTTCAGCCTGAAGATATTGCTAACATTGTGTTATGGCTGAACCAACAACCTGAACACGTTAACATTAACCGTATTGAAGTGATGCCAACCGCACAATCTTTTGCGGGAATGAGCGTTGCAAAAGATAACTAAAAAATAATAGGAAAAAATATGTCAGACACACTTCTAAATCCTTATTTTGGCGAATTTGGCGGAATGTATGTGCCAGAAATTTTAGTGCCTGTTTTAAAACAATTAGAACAAGCCTTTGTAGAAGCACAAAATGATCCTACATTTCAAGCAGAATTTGCTGATTTACTCAAAAATTATGCAGGCAGACCGACCGCACTTACCCTTTGCCGTAATTTAACTAAAGGCACCAACACCAAACTTTACTTAAAACGTGAAGATTTATTGCACGGTGGTGCCCACAAAACCAACCAAGTGTTAGGGCAAATTTTACTGGCTAAACGTATGGGCAAAACACGTATTATTGCCGAAACAGGTGCGGGTCAGCATGGTGTTGCTACTGCTCTTGCTTGTGCCATGTTAGATATGCCATGCCGTGTTTATATGGGCGCAAAAGATGTTGAACGCCAATCGCCGAATGTATTTCGTATGCGTTTAATGGGGGCTGAAGTAATTCCTGTACAAAAAGGCTCTTGTTCTTTAAAAGACGCCTGTTGTGAAGCGATGCGTGATTGGTCAGCAAACTATGAAACCACCCATTATTTACTTGGCACTGCAGCAGGCCCTCATCCCTTCCCGACGATTGTGAGAGAATTTCAAAAGATGATTGGGATTGAGACGAAACGTCAAATTCTCGAACGAGAAGGTCGTTTACCTGATGCAGTGATTGCTGCCGTCGGTGGCGGCTCGAATGCAATTGGTATGTTTGCGGATTTCATTGAAGAAACCGCTGTGAAACTCATCGGCGTAGAACCTGCGGGTAAAGGTATTGAAACGGGCGAACACGGTGCACCGCTCAAGCACGGTACAACAGGCATCTATTTCGGAATGAAATCGCCAATTATGCAAGATAAAGATGGACAAATTGAGGAATCCTACTCCATTTCTGCAGGGTTAGACTTCCCTTCTGTCGGGCCGCAACACGCTTATTTAAATGCGATTGGTCGTGCTGATTATGTATCGATTACCGATGAAGAAGCTCTCAACGCATTCCAAGAATTGGCAAAACACGAAGGCATTATTCCTGCATTAGAAAGCTCACACGCCTTGGCTTATGCCTTGAAATTGATTAAACAAAATCCTGAAAAAGAACAACTTTTAGTGGTTAATCTTTCAGGACGAGGTGATAAAGATATTTTTACCGTTGATAAAATTTTAAATGGAGGCACAAACTAATGAGCCGTTTTGAAACGCAATTTGCGACACTTAACGTAAAAAATGAAGGGGCTTTCGTGCCGTTCGTTACTCTTTGCGATCCTACTTTTGACCGCTCTTTTGACATTATTTGTACGCTTGTGGATAACGGCGCAGATGCTTTAGAACTCGGTTTTCCTTTTTCCGATCCACTCCTTGATGGCCCGGTTATCCAAGCGGCGAATAATCGTGCTTTAACTGCAGGTCATAGCAGTGAAGATAGCTTTAAACTATTGGAAAAAGTGCGGTCAAAATATCCCGAGATTCCGATTAGCTTATTACTTTGTGCTAATTTAATTTTTGCCAAAGGTTTAGAGGCTTTTTATCAACGTTGTGCAGAAGTGGGTGTTGATGCTGTGCTTGTAGCAGATATTCCTTTACTCGCAAAAGAAGATTATGTGCAAGCAGCTAAAAAACACGGCATTCAACCCGTCTTTATTTGCCCCCCTAATGCAGATGAGAAAACTATTAAAGGTGTAGCGGAAAATAGCGAAGGATATACTTATTTAGTCTCACGTGCAGGCGTAACCAGTGCAGAAAATCAAGCTCACGCAGCAAATTTGGACACCCTTGTAGAACAGCTTAAAGCCCACAATGCCCCACCAATTTTACAAGGCTTCGGCATTGCACAGTCTGCACAAGTGAAAGAAGCCTTAGCTTTGGGGGCGGCTGGTGCAATTTCAGGTTCGGCAACAGTAAAAATTATTGAGCGAAATTTAGATAATCAGGCGAAATTGCTCGAAGAACTTGGTGCGTTTGTAAGAGAAATGAAACAAGCAACCAAAGGCTAAATTAAGTAAAGAAAAACAAGCGGTTAAATTTTCTGGTTTGAATCACAAGATTAAGGAAATTTAGCCGTTTTTTCTTTATAATTTCAAAATTCTATTGACATTCATAAATTAAGGACGAAAAAATGCTACTGCACTGCACTGCACTGCACTGCACAAACTTAACGTTAATTGCAAGCAAAAAATTGTAAATTTTTCAAAAAATCTCACCGCTTTCACTCCTATATTAAATAAATGCGGAGGCTTAAATGGCTAAGTCTCCGTCAAAAATTCAATCGGTTGAACCGAACATTGCTAATTTAGCAAACGGCTGGTTAGCCTCGTATAAACTCAACTATAAATTAGAGCAAGAACAATTAAATACGGAAATTGATAAAGCTTTAGATGCTTACTTCAGCAAAAATGGAGGTGTTGGCGGAAATCGTCCCGATGCAAAATTATTATTGCGTTCAAACATTACTCAAAAAGATTACCCTATTCTTATTGAATATAAAGGTTATAAAGATAAATTAGCCAAACTAGATGCGGATGGAAATGTTGAAAATCGTTCATCTAAGAATGAACCTATTTTTAAAAATATCAATGGATATGCAGTAAATGGTGCCGTGCATTATGCCAATGCATTATTACATCATACAAGCTATACCGATATTATTGCGATTGGTATGACGGGTTATAAAGAATCTCATACAGATAAGTTATGCTATGAAATTGGTGTGTATTATGTATCTAAAGCAAATTTAGGTATTGGACAAAAAATAGGAGAATTCTCAGATTTTTCATTCTTAGCTCCTGAGCATTTTGAAGATTTTATTACACAAGTAAATAATCTTTCTTTATCTTAAAATGAATTAGAAAGAATAAAAGCTAAACGTGAAAGTGAAATAGATGCCAGTTTGACAAAACTAAATAATGATATTTACCAGAATGAATCTGGATTAGGCGAAAATGATAGGGTTTATTTAGTTGCAGCATCTATTATGGCAACTTTAGGTGTTCAAGGTAAGGTTTCTCCGCTTGAAAAAGAAGATTTAAAATCTAAAACAGAAGAAGGGGAAAGAGATGGTGATATTCTAATCAGAAAAATAAATGCTTTTTTATCAGCTAAAAATTTACCTCAGGAAAAGAAAAACTTAATTATTCGAACATTATCAAATACTGTTTTGACAGAGAATATCAACAAAGTTGTTGATGGAGAAAGTCAATTAAAACGAGTATTTATAAAAATTGTTGATGATTTGGGTATTTATTACAAAATTGGCTTAACTACCGATTTTACAGGAAAATTATTTAATGAAATGTATTCTTGGCTAGGTTTTTCGCAGGATAAACTAAACGATGTTGTTTTAACGCCTTC
>ERZ772920.849-NODE-849-length-16729-cov-14.500600_pt1 | contig 16729 bp, 12 predicted proteins | sample MGYA00511469_ERZ772920 | MGnify/ENA primary metagenome ERZ772920 (study PRJEB29015, sample SAMEA2738069) | human oral metagenome | biome: human oral; feature: human-associated habitat; material: saliva | place: China | collected 2216 ... | reverse complement strand
AGGTCGGCGGCGATGCGGTCGCCGTAGACGACGTCGTATCCGGCGGGCTTGCCGTCGGCGTCGATGTAGCCGAAGGGGGCCTTGTCGGAGAAGATGCCGATGACGATCTCGCCGGCTTCCTTGATCTGCTCGGGGCTGCGGTCGCCGACCTGCGCGCCCGTCGAGGAGGACGAGGAGGAGGCCGCGCCACCGGAGCATGCGGCCATGCCGAGGGCTGCGACCATGGCGACGGCGGCCGTGGCGAGTCGGAGGAATGGCTTCTTGCGTGCGTGAGCGGCGCTCATGATGGCTCCTGATCTGCGGGGATAGATGAAAGGACGACGCCGGGGTGCATCCTCGGCGTCGGTGTCGATGCTTCCACCGCTAGCGCGCATTTGCGAGGGGTGTTTCCCGTTTTGGAACTATGTGACAAACGAGCGCGGTGACAAACCGCGGAAATCCGGGACGGGACCAAGGGCCCAAGAAAGCGTTAAAACCGTCACGCTACGGTGCGCCCGCTCGCAATTGGATGGATCGGCGCGCAAAAATTGCTCCCATGCCCAAGCTACCGCGCACAGTGAACTTCTCCGTGCCGGCTAGCCCTACCCGCCGCGCGATCCTCGAGGGTCTGCGCATCACGGCGCCCGTGGCCGCGGGATATATCCCCCTTGGCCTGGCATACGGCGTTCTGGTTATGCAGCTGGGCTTGCCGTGGTGGATGGCGCCCGCCCTGTCGCTGGCCGCCTACTCGGGGTCGGCGGAACTGCTCGTCGTCACCCTGGCCGCACAGAACACACCCGTAGCAGTTATCGCTGTCACAATGCTGCTCGTGAACTTCCGCCACCTGTTCTACGCATTCTCATTTCCGCTGCACGTGATCGAGGGACGCGTCGCGCGGTTGTTCTCGATATACGCTCTGGTCGACGAGGCATACGCTCTGACATCCGCGCGCCCGAACGGGTGGACGAAGCCGCGCCTGTTAGCCGCGCAGGTCTGTTTGCACCTGACATGGATCACGTCTGGCGTGGTGGGCGTGTTCGCCGGGTCTCTGATTCCCACGCAGATTGAAGGATTGGACTTCGCGCTCACGGCCTTGTTCATCACGCTCACGCTGGACGCGGCGCGCACGAGACGCGAAGTGCCCTCGATCCTCTTGGCAGGCGCATCCTTCGCGGTGGCTATGGTGGCGCCGGGCCAGCACCTCCTCGTCGCGCTCCTCCTTTTCGTCGCTTGCTTGGCGGTGCGCCACGTTCTCCATCGCCGAGGCGTCCTCGGCTCTCCCGATCCCCTGCACTCGGGTGATACGCCCGAGGCGGGCGCATGTGACGCTGGCGCATCCGAGGCGGGCGCATCCGAGGCAAGGCCCGAGGAGGCCTCGTGACGCCGTCCCTGCCCTATCTGTTGGGGATCCTCCTGATCGTCTTCGTCATCGACTTCACGCTGCGCGCGCTGCCGTTCAAGATCCTGGAGCCGTTGCGCGACTCTCGCTTCGTCGAGAACATGGCCGTGTGGATGCCGCCGGGCATCATGGCGATCCTGGTCCTGTCGACGCTGTCCCAGGGCGCGCAGGCGGGCGGGCGCTGGTGGGCGGCGCTGGCGACGGGCGTGACCGTCGCGGTGCACCTGTTCAGCGGTCGCAAGCTCCTGTGGAGCGTCGGAGCTGGTACGGTCTGTTACATCGCGCTGCTGAACTGGCTCTGAGCCCCCCAAAGTCGCACGTAATTTAACTTGGTCATTTTTCGAGACATCCCACAAACGTTGCAATTCCAACAACATGATTTCAAAGTCTGAAATACTCGCGGGGGAATTACGTGCGACATTGTTGGGGAACCATGCGGGATAGGCTGCCGCGACAGGGCCCCACTGGAGTCCCGACGAGAACGCGCGGCAGGAGGACCCGGCTGCGGCGCCAGTGGGTGTCGGCTGGGCCCGGCCAAGCTTCGAGCCCGGCGCCAGAAAAATATCGCACGCAATTCGATTGCCTGAACTTTCAACATTCGCCACAAACGTTGCAATTCCAACAACATGATTTCAAAATCTGAAATTCTCGCGGGGGAATTACGTGCGACATTGTTGGGGAACCATGCGGGATAGGCTGCCACCACGCGCAGCCCGAGCGGAAGGTACCGAAGGGCCCGAGCGGAAGGCGCCGAAGGGCCCGAGCAGATAGACACCACACCCCAACCCCGCGCCCCCTAAAAGTCGCACGTAATTTAACTTGGTCATTTTTCGAGACATCCCACAAACGTTGCAATCCCAACAACATGATTTCAAAGTCTGAAATTCTCGCGGGGGAATTACGTGCGACATTGCTGATCGACAGCCACGACTGGCCTCCACGCAGCAAGCCGCCCCGCCCGGATGCCGCCCGACAACAAACGGGCGGGGCGGCACGGCACCAAAACCGCTACCATTGTGTCCATGCACACAGCGTCGTACCTGCACCACGGACACACGGTCTACGAGCATCGCCTTCAGGTCCCCCTCGATCACCTGCGCCCGATCGGCGAGGACAATCCGACGATCGAGATCTTCGCGCGCGAGGTCGTGCGCAAGGGCCACGAGGACTCCCCCTACGCGGTATTCCTGCAGGGCGGCCCGGGCTACCCGAGTCCGCGTTTCGGTACGTTTACCGGCGGCTGGATGAACCGTCTCCTGCAGGACTATCGCGTGGTGCTCCTCGATCAACGAGGCACGGGCCAGTCCACGCGCATGGACGCCCAAGCGCTCTCCCACCTAGCAACAGATGAGGAGAAAGCAGCCTACCTGCGTTACTTCCGCCAAGACCAGATCGTCTACGACGCGGAGGCGCTGCGCCGCGAGCTGTGCGGGGAAGACCCGTGGACGACGCTGGGCCAGTCCTTCGGTGGCTTCATCACGACCTCGTACCTGTCGCTGGCCCCCCAGGGCCTGAAGGCCAGCCTGATCACGGGAGGCCTACCCGGCCTCGTCCACGTGGACGACATCTACCGACTCACCTATGAGCGCACGGCGGCGCGCAACCGCGCGTACTTCCGTCGCCATCCGGGCGATGAGCGCACGGTACGTGAGCTGTGCGCGCACCTGGCGGACACGGAAGAGACGTTGCCGACGGGTGAGCGCCTCTCGCCCGCGCGCCTGCGCATGATCGGCATGATGCTCGGCGGGCAGGGCAACACGGACCAGCTGCACTACCTGCTGGAGGGCCCGTGGACGTCCGTTCGAGGCCAGCGCCGCCTCTCGTCGCAGTTCCTGGCGGCGATCGGCGCGCAGGTGGACGTGGCCCCGATTTACGGGGTGTTCCAAGAGTACATTTACGCGTGCGCGACGCCGTCTCTGGCGGGCACGGCGACCCTGTGGGCGGCGGATCGCTTGGCCGAGGAGGTCCCGGGCTTCGCGAAGGACGCGGATCCGCTGGACGAAAGCGAGCCGTTCTACCTGACAGGAGAGCATTTCATGCGCCGCGTGTTTGACGAGGATCCGGGCTTGGCGCCCCTGAAGGGCGTCGCAGAGATTCTCGCGTCGACGACGGAGGCCGCGCCCGTGTACCTGCCGGACGTGCTGGCGCAGAACACGGTGCCGGTCGCGGCAGCCGTCTACTACGACGACATGTTCGTGCCGCGCGAGCTCTCCCTGGATACGGGCAATCTGATTGGTGCCTGCCACTACATCACGAACGAATACCAGCATGATGGTTCCGCCTATTCTGGCGGAAAGGTCGTCTCTCACCTGCTTGACCTGCTCGCGGATTGATCCGCGCGACACGAAATGAAAGGATTAACTATGACGTCGCCTCAAACTTGTTCGTGCCCCGTGACAGCGGTGCTGACTCCGACGCGCGCGGCGGGCCTCGCGGTCGGTGCGGGAGCGACGCTCGCCTGGTACGCGCTGCCCGATGTTGTGCGGTCGCGCCCGTTGCGCGGCGTCATGAAGGCGGGGCTGCTGGGGGCGATCGGCTGGTCGATTGTCGCGCTGATGCCGCCGGATGGCGAACTGCCACCCTATGACGATGAGACGGATTGTTCGAATCCTTCGGAGTCGTGGGATGATCCGCTTGATGGCGTCAACGAGGCGGAGCCACGCGAATTGGCTGTCCTTGCGGGTGCTGGGTTCGGGTCGGCGGTTGTGACGGTGGCCGTGGAACGGTGGCTGTTCCGCCGCGGTGAGCGCCGCCGCGCTGCGGGCGTCCGTTTCGCTCATACCAGGCAGGGGCTGGCTCTCGGGGCCTTGGAGGCGGTCGCGACCGTGGCGACGCTGGTCGCGGAAGCCAAGGGGTGTTGCGCGCCGCGCGCATAGTCAGAGTCGGCGTCCTGCGCTTTCGGCGTCCTGCGCTCGGCACGAGGCCTGGGCGCAGTTTCGGGGCGCCCGCAAGCCTGCCGCGCGCTCGCACGCCGCGCATCGGTGCGCGGTGCGCGGCTCTAGTTGATGCCGCTCATGATGCAGATGAGGAAGAAGCCGACGATGACGACGGCGTACACGCAGGCGATAGCCTTGGCGCGCAGCTCGGGGAATCGTCCGCCGAGGCGCATGAAGGACAGGCGTACGCCTCGCGGCAGGGTTCGGTTGAACGTGGAGATTTGGACAGCCATGTAGACGCGAACGCCGACGACGGAGGCGATGTAGAGCAGGAAGACCCCCCAGCGGGCGCCGGGGAAGAGGGATCGGGCGACGCCCACGTAGAAGAGGAGGCAGCACACGCCGGAGGCGGCGGCGAACTTCCCGGCTGTGGTCACCACGGCGCGCACGCGGCGCACCATGGTGCGGTAGGTGGCGGCGACGGGGGGCTGGATTTCGATCTGGTAGGAGGAGCGTCCCGCGCCCCTGAGGGGGCGCAGCAGGCTGTCGTATGCGAGCTTCGTTTCCTCGCAGTCGGGGTTGAGTTTGTTGGCCAGGCGGAAGGCCCATTGCGCGGCGTCGGCGTCGGCGAATGTGGGCGTCGTCATGGCGGATACGATACCGCCCACATGCCCACCTGCGTGAGCGCGTCCACGAAACGCACCTGCCCGGGTGGGCGCGCCTAGCGTACCCCGCGGGTATCCTGGTTGGAGCACGCGAGGCTACCCCGGCCTCGTGAGTCCATCACGTAACCATAGGAGCCCCCATGGCGACCGAGCCCGTGTTCGAGGCCATCAACTGGAACAAGATCCAAGACGACAAGGACCTTGAGGTCTGGGATCGCCTGACGGGTAACTTCTGGCTGCCTGAGAAGATTCCGCTCTCCAACGACCTGCCGAGCTGGAAGACCCTCACCAAGGACGAGCAGCTCATGACGAACCGCGTGTTCACGGGCCTGACCCTGCTGGACACGCTGCAGGGCACGGTCGGCGCGGTGTCGCTGATCCCGGACGCGCGCACCCCTCACGAGGAGGCCGTCTACACGAATATCGCGTTCATGGAGTCGGTGCACGCGAAGTCTTATTCGTCGATCTTCTCCACCCTGCTGTCCACGGAGGAGATTAATGAGTCTTTCCGCTGGTCGAACGAGAATGCGGCGCTGCAGAAGAAGGCTGAGATTGTCAAGTCGTACTACGACGGCGACGACGCGGAGAAGCGTAAGGTCGCTTCGACGATGCTGGAGTCTTTCCTGTTCTACTCGGGTTTCTACGCGCCCATGTACTGGAGTTCGCACGCGAAGCTGACGAACACGGCTGACCTGATTCGTCTCATTATCCGCGACGAGGCCGTCCACGGCTACTACATCGGCTACAAGTACCAGCTGGCCGTGAATGAGTCGAGCCAGGAGCGCCAGGATGACCTGCGCGACTACACGTACGCGCTGCTGTACGAGCTCTACGAGAACGAGGAGCAGTACACGGAGGACCTGTACGATCCGCTGGGCCTGACCGAGGACGTGAAGAAGTTCCTGCGGTACAACGCGAACAAGGCGCTCATGAACCTGGGGTATGAGGCCTTGTTCCCGCACGACGCGACTGACGTGAACCCGGCTATTTTGGCGGCCTTGAGTCCGAACGCGGATGAGAACCATGATTTCTTCTCCGGTTCCGGCTCGTCCTACGTGATGGGCGAGGTCGTGGACACGGAGGACGAGGACTGGGATTTCTGATCCGATCGGGCATCTGATCGCCGGTGGTGCGGCCCGGGCGCGGTTCGCGGGGGTCTCGCTCGCGATGTCGGCGCGGGCTGCTCAGTATCCGCGATACATGGGGGGCACCGTCGTGGCGCTTGCAGTCTGATCGTGCCTGCCCGTCGTCACCACCAGACGACGTTCTTAGACTTTGTATCCTCCACCACACTTAATATCACACGCGCAACATCTACATCAGTCGCCACAGACGCATCATGACGCGGTATTCCCCGTCATGACGCGCCTTGCCAGCGAGCACAATCACCTCCCGACAACACGAACATCACGACTGATGGGTTACCCACACTAATTATCGCGGCTAAACTGGGAACGGAAGCAGCCTCGCTTCCACACACAACGTACGTCGCGCACATCGCGCGGGGGAATGAGGAGAACACGACTATGAGTATCTTCGACCGCTTCGAGAGCGCCGTCGAGCGAGGCGTCAACGGCGCCTTCTCACGCGTGTTCCGGTCGGGGATCAAGCCCGTGGACATCACCACGGCGATCCGCCGCGCCATGGACGAATCCGTCCAAGAAGTCTCCGCCTCACGCATCATCGCCGCGAACCACTTCACCGTCTACGCCTCGCGCACAGACCTCACCTCCCTCGAGGCATCCCTCGACGTCCTCGCCGACGAATTCGCCCAGCAGGCCACCGAACACGCCGCCTCCAACGGCTACTCCCTCCTCGGACCCGTCACCATCGAGTTCATCGCCGACGCCTCCGAACCCAGCGGCACCCTGAAGGTCGACGCCGAAAACCGCCGAGGACCCGCCGCCCCCGCCACGGCCTCGTCCGCATCCCCCGAACACCCGATCATCGACGTCGACGGCGAAAAGTGGCTCCTCACAGAACCCGTCACCGTCATCGGACGAGGCTCCGAAGCAGACATCGTCGTCAACGACTCCGGCGTCTCACGCCGCCACCTCGAACTACGCATCACACCCACCGGAGTGATCGCCACCGACCTGGGTTCCACCAACGGGACCTTCGTTGAAGGCCACCGGATCGACGCAGCGACCCTGCTCGACGGCAACCAGATCGTCATCGGACGTACCAAGATCCTCTTCTGGACACACCCAGACCAGAGCGGAGTTTAATGAAGTGACCACTGACCTCGCATTTACCGTCTTCCGCATCGGGTTCCTGGTGCTGCTCTGGCTCCTCGTGCTCGCGGCAGTCAACACGCTGCGACGCGACATCTTCGGCACCGTGGTCACCCCGCGCGGCAAGGGACGCGACAAGGCCGCTTCACGCCGTAAAGCCTCGCGAAACAAACGCAAGGATAAGAAGCGCACCTCCACCAACCCACTGGCCCCCAAGGACCTCCTCGTCACAGGAGGCCCCCTCGTAGGCACCATGCTGCCCCTGGGCGAAGCCCCCATCGTCATCGGCCGCTCCCCAGCGTGCACCCTCGTCCTCGAAGACGAATACGCGTCCAGCCGCCACGCAGCACTCACCCCCCAATCCGACGGCTGGTGGATCGAAGACCTCTCCAGCCGAAACGGAACATTCATCGACGACGAGCGCTTAAACACCCCTCGCCAGCTCAAGGTCGGCGACATCATCCGCATCGGCCAGACCACGCTCGAATTGGTGGGTTGACATGTCAGCAAAAGCCGTCCAATTCCACTACGCCGCCCGCTCCGACGTGGGCCTCGTGCGCTCCAACAACCAGGACTCCGGCTACGCCGGCGCTAACCTCCTGATCCTCGCCGACGGCATGGGCGGACCAGCCGGCGGCGACATCGCGTCCTCGGTAGCCCTGGCGCACCTGGTACCCCTCGACACGGACTCACACCCCGCAGACTCGATGCTGCCCCTCCTGCGAGAGGCACTCCTCGACGCACACGAGGAACTCACCGACCGCTCCAGCCGCGACCGCGACCTCGAAGGCCTAGGCACCACCTGCATCGCCCTCATGCGCTCCGGCAACCGCCTGGCCATGGTCCACATCGGCGACTCGCGCGCCTACGTGCTGCGCGGCGACACCCTCACGCAGGTCACGACCGACCACTCATTCGTCCAATACCTGGTCGACACCGGCCAGATCACGCCCGAAGAAGCCGAACACCACCCCAACCGCAACGTGGTGCTGAAAATCCTCGGCGACGCACAGGCGGACGTGGCACCCGACGAAACCATCCGCACCGCAGTCGTCGGCGACCGTTGGATGCTGTGCTCCGACGGCCTGTCCGGCCTGGTCTCCCCCGAGACGATCGGCCAAGTCATGGCCGACTTCAAGGACCCCGGCGAGTGCGCAGAAGAACTCATCCGCCTGGCCCTCCTGGCCGGCGGCCCAGACAACATCACCTGCGTCATCGCGGACATCGTCCCCGCCGGCACCTACCCGCCCGCGCCCCCGCAGATCGTCGGCGCCGCAGCCATCGACCGCAACGCCAAGTCACGCGGAGGCGAAGGGGCGGCAGCCCGCGCGGCCGCTCTGGGAGCAAAGGCCTCGGGCGGTGTGACTGACGACGGCGACGCCCCCCTCGAACTCAAACCACATTCCTCTTGGTGGACGCCCATATTCGTCTCCCTCGTCACCGTCCTGGTGATCGCCGCCTCCTGGATGTCGTGGAAATGGACGCAGACACAGTACTACGTGATCGGCCAGGACGGCTACGTCGTCATCTACCAGGGCATCCCCCAGTCGATCGGCCCGTGGAAACTCTCCCACGCGATCGAGGTCTCCGACGTCGCACTGTCCGACCTGCCCCCCGTAGACCAGCAGCGCCTCGAAACCCCGGTCCTGCGCTCCACGCGCGCGGACATCGACGCCTACATCGCGGGTCTGAAGCGCTCCGCCGTGACGCCAGCGCCTACGCACGAACAGTCCGGCGCCCAGAACCCCCAGTCGGGTGAGGGGCAATCGGGCGCACAGAGCGGAGGCAACTCCTGATGGCAACCGTCTCGATCGCCCCCGCCCGTCCGCGCCGTTTCCTTGAGCTGGGCCTCATGGTGCTGGCCCTCGCGGTCGGCATTTCCGGCTACGTGCTCACCTCCCTGAACTACACGGGCGCGGTTCCCGCGAACCTACTGCCACAGGTCGGCGTGCTCGTCGCGCTCGCCATCATCGGCGAGATCGGCGTTCATTTCCTGGCCCCCTACGCGGACCCCGTGATCCTGCCGGTCGCGGTAGCTCTCACGGGGTTGGGTCTGGCGATGATCTATCGCCTCGACCTGTCGTACGCGCGCAGGGACGAGGCCGTGGTTGGTTTCCGGCAGGCGTTGTTCGTGGGCATCGCGATCGTCATCGCGGCCGTCATTTTGGTGATGCTGCGCGACCACCGGATGGCGCGCCACTACACCTACACCTTCGGCGTGCTCTCTCTTCTCCTGCTGCTGCTCCCCATGATCCCCGGCCTCGGCCAGGAGACTTACGGCGCGCGCGTGTGGATTCACCTGGGACCCGTCTCGATTCAGCCGGGCGAGCTAGTGAAGATCACGCTGGCCATCTTCTTTGCGGGCTACCTGGTGACGAACCGCGACAACCTGGCCATCGGAGGACGCAAGTTCCTGGGCATGCGCCTGCCGCGCGGACGCGACCTCGGCCCGATCATGGTGGTGTGGATGATCGGCATCGCCATCCTCGTGCTCCAGCGCGACCTGGGAACCTCCCTGCTGTTCTTCGGCCTGTTCGTCGCCATGCTGTATGTGGCCACGAACCGAGTGTCCTGGCTCGTCATCGGTTTTACGTTGTTCGTGCCCGCCGTGGCCATCGCTGTTCACTCGTTCAGCCACGTCCAGACACGCTTCAACATCTGGCTGCGCGCCCTGGATCCCGACGTCTACGAGAACGGCTCCTACCAGCTCGTGCAGGGCCTCTTCGGCCAGGCGTCCGGTGGCCTCATGGGCACCGGGTGGGGCCGCGGATACCCACAGCTTGTCCCGCTGGCTAACTCTGATTTCATCCTCTCGTCTTTCGCCGAAGAGCTGGGCCTGACGGGCATGGCTGCGATTCTCGTCCTGTACCTGATCCTCATCCAGCGTGGGCTGCGTGCCGCCTTGACGGTACGCGACGGCTTCGGCAAGCTCCTGGCGACCGGCCTGAGCTTTTCGCTGGCGATTCAACTGTTCGTGGTCCTTGGTGGCATCACGCGCATCATCCCGCTGACCGGCCTGACGGCACCGTTCCTGGCCGCTGGTGGTTCCTCTATGGTCTCGTCGTGGATCACCGTTGCCCTGCTGATCCGTGTCTCCGACGCCGCGCGTCGTCCGGCTTCGACGCCGGCTCCGTGGAACTCGGGAATCCAGCCGGCCGTAGGAGTGGGTGAGTAGCGCGTGAACGCACAGATCCGCAAGATTTTCGTCATTGTCCTGCTGATGTTTGCCATGCTCGGCCTGGGCATCACGAACACGCAGTTCATTTCTGCTTCCTCGCTCAATGAGGATCCGCGCAACCAGCGGACGATCCTGCACGCGGCCGAGACCGACCGCGGACCCATCATCGTAGACAAGACTGCGATCGCCTCCTCCGAGCTCGAGGACGGCTCGAAGCGCTACACGCGCTCCTACACCGATGGTCCGCTCTACGCTTCAGTCACGGGCTATTTCTCCTCCGTGGGCAGCGCGTCCACGGGCATCGAAGCAGCCGAGGAGGACGTCCTCGATGGACAGTCACAGACCCTTCTTGGTCAGCGCCTGCGCAACCTCCTGACCGGCCAGAATCGACAGGGTGGCGGCGTCGAACTGACGTTGAACTCCTCCATGCAAAAGGCTGCAGCCGACGCTCTTGGCGATCGAAAGGGTGCCGTCGTGGCCCTGGACGCTACGACCGGAGCGGTCCTGGCGATGTATTCTTCGCCCACCTACGACCCGAACCAGCTGGCCTCCTCGGACGCCACCGAGGTGTCTGCCGCGTTCGCGTCCCTGTCGAACGACGCCGATAGCCCGCTCGTCAACCGCGCAATCGGCGCACGCTACGCGCCCGGCTCCACCTTCAAGGTTCTCACCACGATCGCGCTCATCGAAAACGGCGTCGCCACGCCTGAGACACGCATGCCGTCGCCGGTGTCTGCGACCCTGCCGAACACCGCCACTAACGTCTCCAACATCGAGTCCTCCACCTGCGGCGACGGCAACCCTACGCTGACTGAAGCCTTCGCCCGCTCATGTAACACGACCTTCGTGCTGGCCTCCGAGCAGCTGACCAACCAGCAGCTCACGGACGTGACCAACCGATTCGGATTCGGGCGCGAATCGCAGATCCCGCTGAACGTTACGCCCTCGGTGTTCCCCTCCGATACGGATGCCGCCCAGCTCGCCATGAGCGCAATCGGCCAGTACACGGTCCAGACCACGCCCCTCCAGATGGCACAGGTCGCGCAGACGGTTGCCAACGGCGGCCAGATGATGGCCCCGTATCTGATCCAGTCAATCGTCGACGCCGACAACCAGATCGTGCGTACAACCAGTCCGACGGACGCAGGACGACCGATTTCTTCTGACACTGCCTCCCAGCTATCAACCATGATGCAGGCCGTCGTCTCTTCGCCCTACGGTACAGGCACCACGATGGCGCTGCCCAACGTCGCAGTCGCCGCAAAGACCGGCACCGCGGAGACCGGCAAGGGCGACCGCGCGAACGCGTGGGCCATCGGCTTCGCACCCGCGGACAAGCCCCAGATCGCCTTCGCCGTCCTCGTCGAGGGCGACGACGCTGACCCCACGCCGCACGGCGGTGACGTCGCCGGACCGATCGCGCGAGCGGTCCTGGAAGCGGGGCTGAAGTGAGTGTCCAACGAATGACCTCCGGGGCCGGGCGCGTACTCGGTGGTCGCTACACGCTCCTCACTCCCATCGCCCAGGGCGGCATGGGCGAAGTGTGGAAGGCGCGCGACCGCGTCAGCGGCCATATCGTCGCCGCGAAGGTCCTACGCCCGGAGCTTGCAGGCGAGGAGCTCTCGCTCTCCCGCCTGCGCTTGGAAGCCCGCAACTCGATGTCTATCTCTCATCCGAACATTGCGAACACGCAGGACTCGGGTCAAGAAGACGGCATCGGCTGGATCATTATGGAGCTTGTCGACGGTTACCCTCTGACGGACTACCTGCGGGGCGGCTCGCGCATTGAACCTGAATACCTGATGCCCATCCTCATCCAGGTTGCGATGGCCCTCGGCGCAGCAGCCCGGGCCGGTGTCGTGCACCGCGACATCAAGCCCGCGAACATCCTCGTCCGGCCCGACGGCATGGTGAAGCTGACCGATTTTGGTATTTCCCGCGCGAGAGACCAGGTTAATCTGACCGCCGCCGGCATGGTCATGGGCACCGCCCAGTACCTGCCGCCCGAACAGGCCATGGGCGAGATCGCAACACCGACCGGTGACCTCTACGCCCTCGGCGTCATCGCCTACGAGGCCGCGGCCGGTCGCCGCCCTTTCACGGGCGAAACCCAGGTCGACATTGCGTTCGCGCACGTCAACGACCCTGTTCCACCCCTGCCGGACTTCGTCCCCGAGCCGCTCGCTGACGTCATCTTGCACCTCCTAGAAAAGGATCCCGCCAAACGCCCCGAATCCGGTTCCGCCGCCGTCCGTGAGATCGCCGCAGCCGCCAAGGCGATGGGCATCTCCGTCACGCCCCGCCCGCTGCCGCTACCCAAGGCCGCGCAGCGTCCCACCGAAGTGCGCACCCCCGTCCAGCCTTCCGTGCCAATCCTCGCCCCCGTGCGTCACCTCACACGCCGCACACTTCCCGACGAGATGCTCCAGCCCCCGTCGGGCCTAAACCCCCGCGTCCGCTCGGTCACGGGTCGCCACGCGGTCGTCCCGCGCATCATCGACGAAGCAACGACGATCGCCCCGTCGTCCTCGATGATTCCAATCACGGGTCGCCACGTGACCGTTCCGCGCATCATCGACGAGGCTCCCCCGCCGCCGGTCGCTCCGCCGCCGGTCGCACGCCCCGTCTCCGCGCCCATCAGGACTCGCCGCCAACGCCCAGACGCGACGGGCGAGCAGGCTCCTGTCGTGGGGTCCACGCGCTCACTGACCTCGACGGGACGTCACGCGGCCGTGCCTCCGGCCCCGCAACGACCAACGTCGACGTCAACCCCCTCCCGAGCGGACTCCACGCCCGCCGCGGCGCCCGTCGTCACCGAATCGCCCGCCCCCCGTCGCCCGGCACCCGCGCGCCAACAAGCGTCGCCCGCGCCCGCGGTGCCCGCGCCCGCCCAACCGGCTCGACCTGCCGCCCAGGCCGCGCCAGCGACACCCGTCGAACGCCCCCAGGCGATGGTCCCCGCTCAGGCAACCACGGCCTCGTCAGGAACAGACACCATCCCGACGCCGCCCACGACGACCGGCACCCAGACCCCGATCGACCGGCGCGCAGCCCTGAACGAACGCCTCCGCCAACGCGCCGCGAACCGCCAGGCTGAGGATGCCGCAGAAGAACAGCGCCGCGCACAGGTTGCCCGCGAAGAGCAGGAGCGTCAGCGCGAACTGCGCGAAGCACGCGAGGCCCGCCAGCGCAAAGAAGCACGCCAGCGCCACGACGCAGAGCAGGCCTACCGCCACGCCTCACGCGCCCCCGTCCCTCAGCCCACCCGCGACACGCAGGAGAACGCCGCCAAGGACACCACGGCCTCGTCTCAGACCTCGACGAGCACAGGATCCACGCCTCGCGTGTTGGGGACGGTTCCCCAGCCGCGCGCGAAAAAGAAGTCCTCCACGGCTTCCACGCGCCCGCGCCGCTCCGTCTTTGAACCGCGTTCAGAAAAGAAGACGCGCCGCCCAAAGTGGCACGAACTGGATGCGCGCTCCGCAGAGCAGAAACGACCGGCGGCAAAAACCGCATACTCGCGCAGTGTCGTCGCCCCGCCAGTCCCAACAGTTAAGAAAGTAATCCGCTGGGTGGTCGTCACACTCATCGTGATTGCGTTGATTGCACTCGCAGCCGTTACGATCAGACACATGCTGAGCTCCCTCATCCAATCAAACGCGGGAGCAACCATCACCGAGGAGGTTAGGACATGGCACAGCCCATGGCCCACCGTCTAGCTGGCCGATACGAGGTCCGCTCGCTCATCGGGCGAGGCGGAATGGCCGAAGTCCACCTGGGCTTCGACACTCGCCTGTCGCGCGTCGTCGCCATCAAGATGCTGCGACGCGACCTGGCGCTGGACTCGATCTTCCAGGCACGGTTCCGCCGCGAAGCTCAGTCGGCTGCGTCACTGAATCACCCGAACATCGTCGCCGTGTACGACACCGGCGAGGAAATCATCGAGGATGCGAACAACCGGTCCATCGCCGTGCCCTACATCGTCATGGAGTACGTTGAGGGACACACCGTCAAGGACCTCATCTCCGACGGCACAGCCGTGCCGATCAACGAAGCCATCGAAATCGTCTCCGGCGTCCTGTCCGCCCTGCAGTACTCGCACGCCAACCACCTGGTGCACCGCGACATCAAGCCCGGCAACATCATGCTGACCTCGGAGGGCAAGGTCAAAGTCATGGACTTCGGCATCGCCCGAGCCTTGACCGATTCACAGGCCACGATGACACAGACCAACGCTGTCGTCGGCACCGCACAGTACCTGTCCCCCGAGCAGGCACGCGGCGAGACCGTGGATGAGCGCTCCGACCTGTACTCCACCGGCGTCGTCCTCTTCGAGCTACTCACGGGCCGCCCGCCCTTCAAGGGCGACTCCGCGGTCGCCGTCGCCTACCAGCACGTTGAGCAGATCCCGCCCACGCCCTCGTCGATTCTTTCCGACATCCCGGACTCGCTCGACCGCGTCGTCCTGAAAGCCCTGGCGAAGAACCGCGACGACCGCTACCCGAGCGCCGCCGCCATGCTCGCCGACCTGCAGCGCGTCGCACGCGGCCTGGATGTGGGCGCGCCGCCCGCCGACTCGTGGGCGACTGAGGTCTTGCCCTCCGCCGGCGCCGCGCGCACCGCCGCCACTGCCCCGCTGGCCGCGGTTCACGCCCCGGTGGGCACCCCCACCCACTCGGGCGTAGCGGCGACTTCCACCTCCCTTCCCGCAGTCGCAACCGAGGATGAGGCGGCACACGAGGCCACCAAGGCCCGTAAGCGCCGCACCGCGATCATCGCGTCGCTCGTCCTCATCGCGCTCCTCCTCATCGGCGGCAGCGTGTGGGCGCTCACGCGCGGCGCAGGGACGACGGCGACCGTGGCCGTCCCGAACGTCGTCGGCCTCTCCCAGGCGGATGCAAAGTCTCAGATTGAGGCCGCGGGCTTCACGTGGGAACTCAACCCCGACAAGGTCGCCTCCGACACTGTCGACGCTGGTTCCGTGGCCTCGACAGATCCCGCCGGCGGCACCCAGGCGGAGAAGGGCGCGACCGTACGCGTCACGATCTCCTCCGGCCCAGACTCGGTTACTCTGCCCGATAACCTGGTCGGCATGAGTCCGGACGACGCGCGTAAGGCCGTCGAAGCGCTGGGCCTGAAGTGGGAGGTCAACTCCAGTAAAGTCGCCTCCGACACGGTTCCCGAAGGCAAGGTCGCGCAGACCAACCCCTCCCCCGGTTCGAAGGTCAAGGCAGGCCAGACGATCACCGCGTACCTGTCCTCCGGCTCCGACCAGGTTGAAGTTCCCGACCTTGAAGGCATGAGCCAGGATCAGGCTCGTAGCGCCCTGAAGGCCGTCGGCCTGGAACTCGGCAACGTCACGAGCGTCGATTCGGACAAGGATAAGGATCGCATCGTCTCCCAGGATCCGGCGACGGGTACGAAAGTCAAGAAGGGCACGACCATCGCCGTGTCCGTGTCCAACGGCAAGAACGGCCAGGTGGAGATCCCCTCCATTGTTGGCATCGGTCGCGACGACGCTGAAGCGCAGCTGAAGGCCCTGGGTCTCAACGTCACTGTCGAGGAAGTTGCGGACTCCCAGCCAGCTGGACAGGTCCTTTCCGTCGAGCCCGGCGAAGGCTCGAAGGTGGACAAGAATTCGACCGTGAAGCTCAAGGTGTCTAAGGGCTCTCAGGGCGCAAGCCCCAGTCCCTCCCCCACGAAGAGCAACTAATGACGTGTGCCGCAGCGGCACACACGCCCCGCTGCGGCACACGCGCATCGAGGCCCGCACTCACAGGAACCCTCCTGAGGTGCGGGCCTCGTCGTATGCGGGTCGCGTCGTATGCGGTGCGGTGTGCGGTGCGGTGTGCGGTGCGGTGTGCGGTGCGGTGTGCGGTAGGGTGCGGTGAGCCGCGCGCGCTTACTCGGCGGTGAGCTCGGGCGTGCGTGGGCGGCCTCGACAACGCACGGCTACCAGGGACCGGTGCACCCGCCTCTTCACGGTGGAAGCATGTCTTCCACAACGCACGCCTGCCAGATAACCAGCTCTGTTGGCAGGTGCTGTGCTGCGACGCGACGCGGGCTTCACTGCATGCGGGCGCGGCCAACACACGCGGCGGGAAAACAAGCCCCTGACGCGGATAGGTTGTGACGATGTGGATAGGTTATTGACATCCGGATAGGTTAATAAGCTATCCACATACGCGTAACCTATCCGGATGCTCGTAACCTATCCGCATGCACGCGCCCACAAGCACACCTGCGGCACGATAGCTGCCACGCGGACTGCAGAACCTACAGCTTGAAGCGCTCGGCGACGACGGGCTTGAGGGACACGGCACGCTCGCGCGCGTCGGCATCACCGCAGGCGGCCAGCCAGTTGGCGAACATGAGGTGCCCGGACTGGGTCATGACGG
>ERZ772920.842-NODE-842-length-16813-cov-10.785655_pt1 | contig 16813 bp, 16 predicted proteins | sample MGYA00511469_ERZ772920 | MGnify/ENA primary metagenome ERZ772920 (study PRJEB29015, sample SAMEA2738069) | human oral metagenome | biome: human oral; feature: human-associated habitat; material: saliva | place: China | collected 2216 ... | reverse complement strand
TGATTAGGGGGCTTGGATTTCAAAAAAGAATGCGGAATTACCTATATAAAGACAACTCCGCAAGGATTTATATGTTATTTAAGTTTTACCAGACAGCAATATTCGGAAAATAAAGGATTACTCTCGGAATTTGGTTGGAGACGTTCCCAAATGCTTCTGCACAAATCGGCTGAAATAGGCAGGTGAGGAGAAATCAAAAAAATCGGAAATCTGAGTAAATGTCATTTTTCTCTCTTGCAGCAGACGACGGATATGAATGGTTGTAAAGCGGGATATCCAATAGTTGGCGGTTTTTCCACTCACGCTCTTGCAGACCTCGGAGAGATACTTGGGGGTGACGTAGAGCTTATCAGCATAATAACCCACCTCGCGATGCTTCACATAATCTCCATGTTCAAGCATCTGCATGAAGCGCGTGATGATGTCGGTGTCTTGAAACGAGACATTTGAAAAGCCGTTGTGGAAGGCATGGGCATCAAAAAAATCAAGAAACATCATCTGTGTGGCACATATCAGTATATCTTCGTGGAACAGACTTTGGTCGTTTGCCAGCCTCTGTTCTATCTGTATGAAGTCTTGCCGGATGCGTTCAAACTGCTCTTTGTCCATTTCTATCACTGGGCAGGAAAAGAGAGCCAATGAGCCTTTAATGCCATAGTTGTTGCGCGGTGTACACAACTCCAAAAACTCAGGTGCCGTGTAGATACACATGACCTCCAGGTCGGCCGAAGGCTGCATATTCTCCAGCAAATGTTGAAACCCTACAATCATCGCTTCGCCCGATTTCAACTGAAACGGATGCCCGTCAAAAGTAAAATCAAACCGACCGCGCATGCAGATAATGTGCGCCACATTATCTGCATGCGTGGTCGTACCGAAACCTTTGAGTCCGTGTTCGACAATGAGGTTAGCTTTATTGAACGGCATAAGATGTTTTTTTGATCAATCACTGCAAAGATAACCTTTTTTCTTGAATCAAAAAGCATTATGGCTAAAAATATGGTTCTTCTGTTAAATGTGTGAACGCTTTTCGTATTGCTTTAGTGAAAGAACCAAAGTTACTCGCTAAACAAAAAACATTGCTAAGATTGTCAACTATATATCTTATTATTATCCTCTGACATTGAAAACCATTTCTTTTTATACTTCGAAAATATGTAGATTAGGGTTTGAAAAATCATTACATAATTTCAAAGAAAACATCTATAACTAACGGTAAAAACATATATATGAATCGAGTTTGTAACCATAAGGAAATCAATTAGTTATAAAGTGGTAAAGTAAAAGATGCTTAATTGGACTTCAAAAGGGCGTTAGTAAGGCTCTTAAAGGGCACCTTTTGAAAGTTAATTAGGCATCTTTTAGAAGTCAAAAGAGCATGTATCGGGTTCGAACTGCATGAAAATAACTTACAAACTTCACGTAATAAAGGAATACGTTGTTTGTTGAAGACAGATAGACGATGTACCTAATTACATTTATCATGTAGTTTATCCACCTTTGTAAAACCATCTATTTAAGGCTAATCATACCGTGTATACGGATTAATCTCATTCTATTAACCTGTCTACGCATTTAACGGAAGAACCAAAAATATTGCCATAATGCTTCAATTTGATATTTCGTTTTACTGATTTCGGTTAGGAAGATCTATCAAAGATGCTTCCCGAAGAAAGTCAAAAGTTCGTTTACATTCTCTTTCACATATTTCTCCATGTCGTACATTTCAAAGTGCGTGGCACCTAAGGTAAGGTGGAAATATTTGGGATTGGGGGCATTCTCAAACATTTTCTTTGCTCCCTCAGTGGTAAAGGCTTTTTCTCCCGCTATGACGAGATAGGGCACTTTCAGTTCGCGCACCGTCTCAGTGGGATGGAACTGGTGCCATGCCAGCTGACTCCAAGCTGGTGTAGGACATGCCTGAACGGCAGCTCCTCGGTCGGGGTTGCGATAGTAGGCCTCTCCCTCACTGCCCTTTATCAGATCGAGTCGCTGCACTTTACCTCCCTTTTCATAATCAGCTTTCATTTTCATCAGATTCTCATCAGTATTGGTTTTAATATCAGTCATCATGATGAATGGCGCAATGCTGGCGATGGCTTTCACGCGATTGTCGTTGCGTAGTCCGTTGGGAACATATACGCCCGAGCCGCAGATACCCACAGCACCGATGTGGTCTTTATCTATGTTGTCGAGTGTTTGCAAAAAACTGACAGCTGACCGTAAATCAGCTCCTTTTATCTCGGGATCTTCGTAGCCACGCGGATGTCCCTCGCTGGCACCGATATAGCTATGGTCGAACACCAGCGTGGCATATCCTGCCTCGGCCAAAAGCTGCGCATAGTTGCTCTGCGTCTGTTCCTTCACACTGTACATCGGACCGTCCACGATGATGGCCTTGAGTTTCTCTCCTTGCTTCCATGTACGAGGATGATAGAGAATACCTGCCAATATAAAACCATTTTCTTGCTGTTTGAACACAACGGGAGTACGGTCTACATTCTCTACGGGTGCTTTGATTACTTGTACTTCTTCTGCCATATTATTGTTTGTTTTGTTAATATTTATTGCTTGTGCTATCATTGTTGCTGTGGTCATCGACAGCAATCCGGTCAATAAAATTATTTTTGTTTTCATTGTTTTTATTCGCTTTTAAAATTATGCTTGCAAAGATACAGATAGTTTGAGAGAAAAACCTTATAGAAAAGTCGGTTGTGAAGCACAAAATGTCGGAAGTTACGATTGCCGCACCTGATAGTGCAGCCACACGCAGCCTGCGCCAAGCCGTTCCACATCGAGCAGGCGGAGCGTCAGTCCTTGCGGCCAATCGGTTTCTTCACCTCGATATTCTATGATGGACGGTGCTCCCTGACAGCCGTCGAGCTGCGGGCTGACCACAACGCTCAGCTCACTAACAAGTCCGGCTTGGAAAAAACTTCCGTTGATGAAGCCATCGCCTTGCAGTGATATGTGCCATAGGCCAAACTCATTGCAGATGCTTTCCATGGCTTTTCCAAGATCCATTCCGTCTAATCCCGCGAAGACATAACTTATCTGCATATCCTCCAGGAACTCTATGTAATCAGCGCTGACATTCTCTCCAACAACGGCGATGATATTGTCGCCACGAAGCTGATTTGCTGTAAACCGTATATCGCCGTCGGGCACGAGGGCTATCATCTGCCGCCGGCTGCTACAGTCGCCTACAAACGTGTGCAGTTGGTCTGGAAAAACCTTGTGGCAGGCACATGCGTCGAATTTTTCTGGGAAGAACTGTTTCACGGTATTGGTTCCTAAAATCCACGCATCTGTTCCTAACCGCTGCCCGATAGCATGATATTGCGCCATCATCTCACTGGCGTCGTATTCTTTATCTGGTGCGGTCCAGCGGCTGTTGTCGACTTTGCCGTCTATGGGTGTCATGATATGGCAAATTATCTGTGGTTTCATTTTCTATCTTACAGTTTTTATTTTACAGTTTTATTCCTGTTCGTTATCTCTTGGTCATCTTTTTGCCTTTCATTACATTGATACCCTTTTGCAGGTTATCGCGACGCATACCATCAATGCCGTATATGGTGTCTCCCTTAGTTTGGTACTCTATATTTTGCCGTATGCCTGTTATACCAGTTTGCTTTTGCCAAAATCTTACGGCATCGTTTAGCCATCCCTCTGCTGCTGTTCCCTGTCCAAGTCCGAAACCGTGAGGCAGACCGTCATAAGCGTGAAACTCTGTGTCGATGCCCATTGAGGATAGAGTTTGCAATCGGCTCCGCATGGTTTGCCATGGTGCGATGCCATCGCCCGTACCCACACAGGCATATGTGGGTGCATCGGCGGTTGATGTAGTCGCATATCCCGTGTATTGCATCACCACGGCAGCAGCCCGTGCGATGTCCGTCCGTCCAGTCAGATGGCGCAGATTGTCGGCATTGCCCAATGTGGCAGCCATGCGTGCGCCGGCACTTCCGCCCCAAAGAGAATAACCATCGGGACGAACGTCCAGCTCGTCGGCATGGTCAATAACAAATGTGATGGCTCGTGCCAGGTCTTCCATTGCGGTTTGTGCTCCAGGGCGATAGATGAGTGCAAAGGCATTATAGCCTTGTTTACTGAGTTCCTGTGCGTGAGGGAAACTGTCGTGCATTGCTCCTACATAGGCAAAACCTCCGCCGGCGTTACAGATGGCGAAAGGAGCACCGGCATTGCCTCGGAAAAAGAACAACCCTGTGTAGCGTTTCTGCGGGTCGGAGGCCTTCTCCTCATCGGTATAGATATCGTAGAAGATGTGCTCGCCGGCATCTGCCTTTCGCTTCATGTCGTTCACAATCTCCACCGTTTTGTCGGCATTGATGTAGCTATACCATGTCAGTTGTAGTTGTTCAAGCGTTTCGCCACTCCAATAGCTTCGGTTTATGGGGAAAATCAGCTGTCCGAAATTGTCGAAAGCAGCATCTGCCATCACGTCTTCAATACGACTCGCTCGAGTGTAAGTCTTCGCTTCTTGTTGGTTCTTTGGAGGAAAGAAGAGGGGCAAAGCATTATAGCAGAACTCCCATACAGCGTTGAAATCGTGCCTTCCACCTGGTTTCTGGTGATAAGAAAAGTTGGTGCTGTTGAAAGTCTCGGTCAGTTCCGCCATGGCGAGTGCCTGGTTATGTGTCTGCGGCAGGCGCACGTCGTCGCTCCCCACGGCATACCACACGTAGAAATCGTTCTTATAGGGCGATGCCTTCACCATGTCGGCCAAGAAAGCCGCTGTCTCTTCTGGCCTACTTGCCCCGCCAAACATTTCTATGTGCCAGTTGTCTCCGCTCATAGGCAGGTACCAGCGGCTGTAGGGAAAGGCTTGTTCGAAGATATACCACGTGGTAATGGCACCGAGCGAGAAGCCGCCTATGGCGCGATGGGCACGTGACGCGATAATGCCCGCCTCGTCAGTACTCTCCGCGTAAGTGCTATAGCGGCTTTCCACAGCAGGTATGAGGTCGTTTATATATTCGTTGGAGAATACGGCAGCCTCACGCGTGCTCTCTCCCCAGTCTTTGGCACGGTTGTCCTTGTCCCAAGTGGGCGATACGGCAATGAATGGCTTTGTGAGTCCTCGGGCTATCATGTTGTCGAAGAGGTTCTTCATCTGGGGCAAGTTCTCCTGGGCGAAGTATTGTTCGGCAGTTCCCGTCCAGCCGTGTAGCAGATAGATGATGTCGTACTTCTTTGAGGTGTCATAGCCGTATGGCAGATAGATGTAGGCGAGCTTATGCGTCGCAGGCCGGTCAGCTTGGGTATAGTCCTTCGCCTCATATTGTAACAGTTCTACCGTTCCCTGATCGGCGGCAGGTTGAAAACAATCCGCGGGCACGGGTGTGGTTGTCTGCACAACAGTCTTTGTCGGATTATCACCGATCATATTTTCAGGTGCATGGAAATTTTCTGAACAAGCTGCACAGCAAAGTTCCGATGCAGCAAGCAGTATATATGTTGACATTGACTTTTTCATTTTTCGTTGCTTGTTGGTTTCCTACTGCAAAGGTAGAGAGAAAGCAAGAAGCCAGCTTTATACAAAAGTCGGCTTCTCGTTCCCTTTTCAGATATAATCCATGTTTAGCGTGGAGCGAATCCCATGAACATCTTGGTGATTTCAGGGTCGTGATGGCTCGGCATGATGACAGGCTGACCAGTGTCCAACTTTAAGATTTCATTCATTTCCTTGTCGGTTAGCGTGAAGTCGAAGAGTTGTAGGTTTTGCGCCATACGCTCCTTGTGGGTCGATTTCGGTATGACGATTATGCCACGCTGCAACAGATAGCGCAGGGCCACCTGTGGTCCGGTCTTGCCGTGAGCAGCTCCGATAGCAGCCAAGGTCTCATTGGAGAAGAATCCATTCTTACCTTCAGCCAATGGACCCCACGACATGTGTGCTACGCCCAACTCGTCCATATACTTGCGAGCCTCTGTCTGCTGGAAGAATACATGTGTTTCCACCTGGTTTACTGCTGGAACGACATCCACAAAGTGGCTGAGGTCAATGAGATGATCGGGATAGAAATTGCTCACACCGATAGCTCTCACCTTGCCCGCTTTCAAGGCGTCTTCCAGCGCGCGATAAGCGTTGTAGCGGTCGCCGAAAGGCTGATGGAGCAGCATCAGGTCGATGTAGTCGGTGCCGAGCTTGCGCAGACTCTCGTCGATACTGCGTGCTGCTGCGTCGTCCTCGTAGTTGCCCATCCATACTTTATCTACCAAGAAAACGTTCTCGCGCTTGATGCCGCTCTTCCTGATGGCAGTGCCCACGCCTTCCTCGTTTTGATAGGCCTGAGCCGTGTCGATCATTCTGTACCCCACGCTCAACGCATCAGCCACACAACGCTCAGCCTCTACAGGCGATACTTGAAACACGCCGTAGCCCAGCTGTGGCATTTCCACTCCATTGTTCAGTTTGATTGTATCCATATTCATCATTTTAATTGTTATTGTTTTTTTTATTTCCGAGTGCAAAGATACGCCGTTTATGTGTAATCAGCTTTACACAAAAGTCTGTTTACCATGCATTTTTTATAGAAAGTAAATGCCATAGGCTTGCTTGTCTTTATAAAATTACCAAGCATTGGTAAAATCGACTCGCCTGTTAGTATGAATTCAGACTTCTGTTTTTTCGGAAAGTTACACATTATTTCTCTGTCAGGTAAGATGCACTTATAAAAATATTCGGGTAGTTTGTTTTTTCGGGAAAAATGTCTCAAGCAACCGAATTTTGTGTAAAAGGCAGCTGGAAATTACAGCGTAACTTTGCAGCATTGAACAACAATTAAACTATTTGAAGATATGAAGAAGTCATTTTTATTTATGCTGATGATGCTGGCAACAATCAGCACAATGCGGGCAAACAACATTCTCGTAGTCTATTTCAGTTGGGGAGGCAACACACAGGCACTTGCCGAAGAGATACAGCGGTAAACGGGTGGCGACATCTATCGCATAGAACCCACTGTACCTTACACCACTGACTACAATACGCTGGCCTACACCGTTGCACGGAATGAAAAAGATGCCAATGCACGTCCAGCACTGATAAGAAACAGACAGAGACTTCAGCCAGTACAACTATATCTTCGTTGGCTGTCCGGTCTGGTGGTTCGATGTCCCGATGATTATGCACACGTTCTACTACACATACCGTAAGCAGCTGCAAGGCAGGACGATCATTCCCTTCGGCACTCACGAGATGAGCGGAATAGGTGGACTGGTGAGAGCCATGCAAACCGACTTGGGTATCTCTGGTATCACCTACCTGCAAGAAATCGGGCTCATAGGGCGCACCATCGGTACTGCCGACTCTCAACAGCAGGTGGAGACATGGCTCGCCCAACTTGGATTCAGTGAGAATAGATAAAAAAGGATACAGAAAAAGGAGTGTTGTGCTAATCCAGTGTACCTTTCTGAAAAAATGATAAGAACGACCGAATTTTGTGTAAAGACTCCTTGCTCTAAATATTATACCTTTGCATTGTGACCAATAAAGAAAGAACAGGTGAACAAAATTTTAATCATCCTTGCATTGCTGCTCGTTGTAGTAGGCTGCAAGGGCAAAGTAAAGGAAAGTAATATGCAAAACAACAACATGGGGCAAAAAGTCCTCGTAGCTTATTTTTCTTATTCGGGCACCACCAAGGGGTATGCCGAGAAAATAGCTAAAATGGCCAATGCCGACCTCTTTGAAATACAAGCCGCGCAGCCCTATACCGATGCAGATGTGAACTGGCAAAATGACAACGCCCGCGTGAACCAAGAGATGAAGGCTCATCCCGACAGCCGGCCAGCCATTGCCCGAAAGGTGGACAACATGAAAGATTACGACGTGGTATTCGTGGGCTTTCCCATCTGGTGGTACATAGCTCCGAACATCATCAACACCTTCCTCGAAGCACACGACTTCAAGGGGAAGACAATCATTCCCTTCTTCACCTCCTACAGCAGTGGTCCGGGTGAAACCGACAAGAATCTACACAAGTCAATCAATTATGACGTTACATGGAAATCCGCCGTGCGCGTGAATCGGTGGAACGACAAAGAGTTGGAAGACTGGGTCAGTCACTGCGGTAAGTTTGTGTCCCATTTATGATGAATGACAAAACGCAAATATGATGATGAATAGATTAGCAAAGACGGGCATTTTACTGCTTACGGCAATACTTATGGCTGCCTGTTCGGGAGATAATGAGAAATGTACCAGAGCAGGGGCAGACGCAAATCGGTAGAATGCAGATACAATTGATGTTGAACCCGAATGTCAGAGACGTAAGACATTTGCAATCAAATATTTAGAATGAATAAATTAATAACAGGAATAATAGTAATAATGATGACAACCAATATTTATGCACAGCATTATGGCGAAGAGGGACCGACACTGACGCCGAACAATCTCGGACTGGTCTATGAGAACGCTATTGAGAAGAACGAGGACGGCAAAGTGAACATTCACAAAGTAAATTACAAAGTAGACGGGATTGACGTCGTGGGCAATGTCTATACACCAGCAGGCTACACGCCGCAAGGAAACTACGCAGCCATTGTGGTAGCACATCCTAACGGAGGAAGTAAGGATCAGACTGCCGGGCTCTATGCCCAACGATTGGCGGAAGCGGGCTTTGTAACCCTGGCTTTCGACGCACGCTATCAAGGAGAAAGCGGTGGCGAACCACGTCGCACCGACAAGCCAGCTTTCCGAATCGGTGACATCAGCGGTGCCGTGGACTTCATACAGAACTATCCCGGTGTCGTCCCAGAACGAATCGGAGCTTTCGGCATCTGTGGCGGTGGCGGTTATACGTTTGCTACGGCTCAGGCGGATAAGCGTATCAAAGCTGTGGCTACATTGAGCCTGTTCAATACGGGCGAAGTACGCCGCAACGGCTTTATGCGCACTCAGATGAACACCATCCAGGAACGACAGAAAGAGGCATCACTGGCAAGACAGAAAGAAGCTGCAGGCGAAAAGCCCGAAGTACTGGGCTTTGCAGATATGTCGCCAGAGGAGGCACGCAAAATAAAGGTAGACCTTTATCGCGAGGGCTTTTTCTATTATGCCGTTACACACCGTACACCTAACGCGCCAGGCAGTTACCTGAAAAGTTCGTTGATGGATATGATGGCATGGGACGCTACCGACCATGCTGACCTCATCAGCCAGCCTCTGCTTGTGATTGCAGGCGAAAAGGCAGACAGCAGGTATATGTCGGAAGAGGCTTTTGCCAAGGCAACGGGCACGGCAGACAAGACTCTCTTTATCATTCCAGGCGCTACACATATCCAGACATATTTTGTCAAGGAGTATGTCGAGCAGATTGTTAGCAAGATAGACCAGTTCTTCATTAACCATCTGTAATAAAGAATTTGCAGCGAACCGCCACACTGGCATCAATGCTCTTACAGACAAATATTGCAAACATCATTTATATTTACAAGAACAATCAAATAAGAAAAGAATAATGGAAAAGAGAATATTAGGCAAAGACCTTGAAGTATCAGCAATAGGATTGGGCTGTATGGGCATGAGCCACGGATATGGTGAGCCCAAGGACAAGAAAGAGATGATCACCCTTATCCGTAAGGCACATGACTTGGGTGTCGATTTCTTCGATACCGCAGAGTGTTATGGCCCATATGTTAACGAAGAACTCGTTGGCGAAGCCTTAGAGCCTATTCGTAATGAAGTGAAGATAGCAACGAAGTTTGGTATCCAGCTGAGGGGCTTCAAGCAGATACACGACTCTTCTCCAGCAACAATCCGTGAGAGCGTGGAGGGTTCGCTGCGCCGACTTCGCACAGATCATATCGACCTTTATTATCAACACCGTGTGGACAAGAATACACCGATTGAGGAGGTAGCCGATGCAGTAGCTCAACTCATGAGAGAAGGGAAAGTGCTCCACTGGGGAATGTCGGAAGCAGGTATAGACAATATCCGTCGTGCCAATGCCGTTCTTCCACTTACCGCTATACAGAGTGAATACTCTATGTTTTGGCGTGAATCGGAAGAGAAACTCTTAGGGACATTGGAGGAATGGGGTATAGGACTCGTACCTTTCAGCCCGTTAGGCAAAGGATTCCTCACCGGTACAATAACAAAAGATGCAAAATTTGGAAATAACGACTTCCGTTCTACGGTGCCTCGCTTCTCACAAGAGAATATTGAAGCAAATATGGTTATCGTAGATTTGGTCAAGACTATAGCCCAACGAAAGAATATCACTCCAGCACAGGTGGCTCTCTCATGGCTTAAAGCGCAGCGACCATTCATTGTTCCAATCCCCGGTAGTAGGAGCTTGAGACACTTGGAGGATAACATTGCCGCTGCCGAAGTCACTTACACCGAGGCTGAAATGGCGGAAATCAACAAAGCTTTGGACAACATTGTCTTGAAAGGTGACCGGTATTCGGCGGAAAGTCAGAAGAATATAGACAGATAAAGTCAAACATAGAAAGCACTTAGAGAAATGAGAACAAGACAAATTATTATCGCTGCCATGCTGGTGATGTCGGCTGGCGCAATGGCACAACAGCCCTTGTCAATAGTCAGGCAGGGTAGCTTCTCGGTGGGTGGGAAGACGATTCTTCATGAAGGGAAGTATGATAATTCGAAGTTTATCGGCTGGGCTGAACAAGATGAAACGGGACAGAGCTGCCGGGTGGACCATGCTTTTGTTAATTATCAGGTGCCAGCTGATGCCCGTAAGTTCCCACTCGTATTCGTGCATGGCTATGGCGGCTCAGGTGTTTGCTGGGAAATGACGCCTGATGGTCGTGAGGGCTTCTCTACGCTTATGCTGCGTCATGGCTATCCAACCTATGTAATGGATCTTCCTGGGCGCGGGCGGGCAGGAAGAACATCGTCCACAACAACAGTAAAACCCTTGGCCGACGAAATGTTCTGGTTTGATATTTGGCGCATTGGTGTATGGCCTAAATATAATAAAGGTGTACAGTTCAAGACCGACTCAACCTATCTGAGCCAGTTCTTCCGCGAGATGACACCTGATCTTAGCGACCATACGCAGGACATCCCCGCCATCGACGCTTTGGTGGAGGAGCTCGACTCTGCCATACTCGTCACCCATTCGGCAGGTGGCTTCCCTGGTTGGATGGCTGCGATGCAGAATCCTAAGGTAAAGGCAGTGGCTGCTTATGAGCCTGGAGTATATGTTTTCCCAGAAGGTGAAGTGCCTGCCAAGATTGACGGGTTGACTGGCGGCAGTACCGGAGTCCCTGTGCCAATGAGCCTTTTCAGGCGCTTGACGGAGATTCCCATAGTGATGTATTTCGGCGATTACATTCCAGAGAAACCCAGCAAGAATCTTGGTGATGAGAACTGGCGCGTGCGCTTGCAGATGGGACGTAAGTTTGTTGAATGTATCAATCGTCATGGTGGTAATGCCAAGTTAGTTGAGCTTCCAAAGGAGGGAATTTATGGTAACACCCACTTCTTGATGCAGGACTTGAACAATGATGTCCTCGCTGATGTTTTTGCGAGGTGGCTAAGTCAGAATCATTTAGATATTAAGTAGTCATTGGAAAGCGTATGAAAAAGAAAATAATCATAGCACTGATGACTGTTGTAACAACTGGTTCAGCGATGGCACAGACTCGTGTCGAAGAGTTCCAACAACCTTATCCGGCAGGGCAGAAAAATCCCCCAACGGCTAATTTTACGGGGGATGTGTGGCTGTCTCCAGTAATAAAGAACGGCAGTCTGCAACTCCCAGCTATCAATGTGACCTTCGCTCCTGGTTGTATCAACTCATGGCATTACCACACAGGCGGTCAGATTCTCGTTGCGACGGCAGGTACTGGCTACTATCAAGAGCAAGGAAAGCCTGCCCGCCGTCTGCATGCCGGTGACATTGTGGAGATTGCCCCGGGGGTGGTTCACTGGCATGGCGCGACACCCGACAACTGGTTTGCCCACGTGGCAGTCATTCCCAACAGTAAGACAAATAGGACTATATGGCTGAATCCTGTGGGAAAAACTGCTTATCATGCAGCTGTCAAGGAGAGCGACAGCGTATCTGCCGCCAAAAGTCTCACAGCTCGTGAGCGAGCAATTATCGCACTCGGCTCATATACGGGTAAAGGCGACTTGAACGGGCTTCGCCTTGCCATTGCGCATGGCTTCGAGGCAGGAATGACACAAAACGAAATAAAGGAAGTTCTTATTCATGCCTATGCTTATTGTGGCTTCCCACGCTCATTACGTGCCATACAAACAATGATGGAAGTGGTCGAGGCTCGCAAGGCTGAAGGTATCAACGATCCTGTAGGGCGTGAAGCAAGTCCAGTAAAGGCAAAAGGTGACAAATATCGACGTGGAGCCGATATATTGGCAGAGTTGACAGGCGTACCATTCAGCGCATCTAAAGTTGGTTATGCGGCTTTTGCCCCAGCGATAGACACTTTCTTGAAAGAACATCTCTTTGCTGACATTTTCGAGCGTGATTTGCTCAGCTATCGGGAAAGGGAACTGGGCACGGTTTCTATCCTTGCTGGCGTGGGTGGTGTAGAGCCGATGCTGAGGGCGCACATGACTATCTGTCAGAATCTTGGTGTCACTCACAATCAGCTGAGCGAATTGATAGATATAATCGAATTCAATCTTGGGAAACAATATGCAGCCCCCGCTATTAAAGTACATAATCTTTTGACAGATAAGGGATAGATATATACTGTAGATATAAATGGGCAGGGATTCTTGAAAAGGATTTCTGCTCTTTTTGTCTATACTGAATTGGAGTTAGTGTTTATCCCCATTCCTTATCTCCTAAATTACACTTTCCTTTTAATATCTTAAATTCTCTTTTTCTTTTATCTCCCTGTCTTTCCTATGATTTCCCTAAGTCTTAGATAGACGAAATTTCACTTATATATTTGCTGTTCAATAACGTATTATTAATCTCAAAAAGTTATGGAATCAAACAGCAATGACAACTATGTGCTGGTCTTGGAAGACCGCACGGAAGTAAAGAACGAAAAGGAAATGGGAAAACTCTCCGTAGTTTCAGGTATCGACGACAAGGGCAACCTTAAGACCACTGAAGCAACAGCTGCCAATCAGGCAGCGTTCTTGAAGTTCAACAACAAGGACGGACTTCTGAAAAACTTCATGGCCAACTTCCTCAAACAGTTCAATAATCCGACTCATTTCGGGTTATACAAGGTATTGGCAGACAATGTGAAGCAGGGCGTGGACAACCTGCGTACCATGCTGCAAAACCGCGAGAAGCTCGAAAGCAAGCAGCAGCTGGCAGAGATTGGGGTGTCCTTTGATGATTATCTGCCGCAAAAGAAGAATACCACTGCCATCGACCCCGAGAAAGTGGACTGGAAGATGCTCGACAACCTTGGACTGTCCCGTGAGAGATTGGACCAGGGCAGAGAACTGAAAAAAATGCTTAACTGGCAGAAGACCAACCTCGTAACGATTGCCGTTTGACAACGTACAGATTGAATTATTAGCGAGATAAACTTCTGTAACCACGCTGCAAAGTTCGACATATTTATTTGAATAACAGCAATTTGCGTGTACTCTATGCGTACTCTGTACGAACTCTTGGCTACAATTTTTATTTTGCCTCAAAAAGTGTAGCCAGATTGTAGCCATTGTAGAGTATTTAGGGAGTATTTACCCCCTCTGTACGTACTCTGACAAGAAGAATAGATATAAAAGAAAAGTATCATAACTACTTGTAGCTATGATACTTACGTTTTTGTTAGGACTTCTCTGTTGGTTTGTTCAGAGTACCTAAAGCGGAGAGAGAGGGATTCGAACCCCCGGTACCTCTCGGTACGACGGTTTTCAAGACCGTTGTAATCGACCACTCTACCATCTCTCCAGAAGGTTACTTTGTAGTCAACCTGCTTCCTTGTTGAAAGCGAGTGCAAAGGTATAGATATTTTTTGAAACTACAAAATGTATGGGGAAGGAATTTGAAATTAAAACACTTTTTAACTAAAAGCAAAGTGGCAAGATACTAACTACCTGCAGCACATTGCCCAGCCACAACACCTGTTGTCCATGCAGCTTGAAGATTAAAACCACCAGTAATAGCATCAATGTCTAACACCTCACCCGCAAAGAAAAGATTTGGACAAACCTTACTTTCAAGTGTTTTAGAATTAACAGAGTTAAGACTTACACCACCACACGTCACAAACTCTTCACGAAAGGCACCTTTACCAGCAATGGTGTATTGATCGTTTACCAATGTTTCAATCATTCTGTTTAGTGTTTTACGTCCAATCTCAGCCCATGGCTTCACAGTATCTATGTCAAGTTTACTTAGTATATAGAGCCACAGACGACTCGGCAAGCCAAATGGATGTAAGGTAGCAACCTGCTTACGTGGGTTAGCAGTTTGCAACTTCAGAAGATTCTCCTCCACTTCTTGCCGTGTTAGTTCGCCAGTCCAGCTGATGGCAAGCGGTGCTTTATAATCATTTTCAGCAAGCAGACGAGCTGCATAGGAAGAAAGTTTCAAGGCAGCAGGACCACTTACGCCCCAATGTGTCACCAACAGTGGACCCTTCGCACGCAGTTTTGTTCCAGGAATAGTCGTCACAACAGGTTCAACCACCGTTCCCATAAGGTCGCAAAAAGCACGATCTTTTATATTAAAGGTGAAAAGTGAAGGTACAGGAGGCTCTATATCATGTCCAAGTTGGGCAAGGTATTGTAATCCACGTCCATTGGGTGAGCCTCCAGTTGTTATAATAGTACGATGAAACACACGATGTGCACCATTCTCAAACTCCAGTTTTAATCTTCCATCTTCCATCTTATGGATATTCACCAAACGGTGTCGACAACATATAGTAACCCCCAATTCATTAGCCTGACGCACTAAACAATTAATAATAGCATGAGAATCTTGCGCCTTTGGGAAGACACATTCATCTTCTTGCGTTACCAATGGCACACCATGTTGTTCAAACCATCTATAAGTATCTTCATGGCTAAACGTCTTCATTAACCGTTTCATGAGTTTATGCCCACGTGGGTAAGCCTGCTTCATGTCCGTAATGGCTGCAAAGCTATTTGTAACATTACAACGTCCACCTCCGGTTATTTCAACCTTAGCCAACACCTTCTGTGCACGTTCAAAGATTGTCACCTTACTTGCAGGGTTTGTCCTGCGAGCCACGATAGCAGCCATGAACCCTGCTGCTCCTCCGCCAATGATAGCTATATCCATTCGCTAAAAACTAATACTTAGGTCCTGAGAGATGCCGACCTTTGCTATGTGAAATATTTAATGTGTGGTGAATATCATTCTACGAGTATTCCTTTAATCTCCAGTTGGCGTACCTGATGAATGCACCTTCTTTCGTTTACCACTGAATTCAGAGAAATCAACACGGATAATTTCAACGCGATGAAAACTCATGTGAGCGTATTTGTCGCCAAGCTCTTTGAAGTCAGGTGATAACTTATCTATCAATAGATGCAGTGCATGCATCTTCTCCTCCTCAGAAAGATGAATATGCGCCTCACCAAAGAAGATAGCACTCTCGTACTCAGTGGTGAAATTGCGTGGCAACAAGTTTACTTTACCAATGACACAGAGCGAAACTTTAGGATTCTGCTCAATAGCCACCAACTTACGTCCTTCAGGTGCACAATGGATATAGATACTATTCTTGCCGTCCCAAACAAAGTTTACAGGAATACCATATCCCATATCTTCTGAGACCATACTCAAAACTCCGTATTCTCCATCTCGCAGAAGTTCTATCGCTCTTTCCTCATCCATCAGACGATCTTGTCTGCGTATGCGGTCATTAACATATTTCATATCGTACATAATTAATAAAAAAATGATTAGTTGAAACTGTGAATTATCTGTTATGAGTTAATCTTACCTATACAGAAATCTTTGTATAAGACTTCCAGTATATACAAAAAAAAGACCTTGACTGATTCACATCACCCAAGGTTTAAATACTAAAACTAAATTAACCACTAAAAAAACTTGATGCAAAGATACGCGTTTATTTTTAAATAACCAAATTTTTGGAGAAATATTTTTTATTATTTAAAAACACTATTAACCTTTATTGTTGATTTTTCGAATGTACATAACCACGAAATTAAGATTATTATTATACGGATAATGCGTATCAATCCCTTTCCCATAATAGCCTTTAACATTTCTATTGTCGTAATTTATTACGTAAAAAATAAGGTTAAAAAGCCTTTAACACATAACATTTTTCATGCGAGTTAGCATCTTGCTTATATAATTAACCTCTATCATTCTACAAACTCATAGCAAGATTATCTTGCTCACTTTCCTTATCCTTACCCCGAACATAATGATTCTCATAACGTTAAAACTAATTTTTCAGAGTCTGAAAAATTATTACATAACGTCAAGTAAAAACCTCGGAACAAAGCTAAAAAACAAACACACAACCCAAGTTTATAACCATCAATAAATCAGTAAGTTACAAAAACACACTTTAAAAGGTGCTTAATTGGACTCCAAAAGGGCGTTAGTAAGACCTCAAAAGGGCACCTATTGGAAGCTAATTAAGGCTTAATTCGAATGCAATTAAGCCTTAATAAAAAGCAATAGAGGAAAAATATTTACATCGGACGGTTCTAAAAGACTTTATAACAGTCCCAATTATCTATCCTCTGTTAATATCTTTCGCGCATGAAGAACACTTCCCTCCGTAGGCGATTCTACATCTTTGAGCGCATAAGGAATACCTAACTGCTCCCATTTATAGACACCTAACGAATGATAAGGCAGAA
>ERZ772920.839-NODE-839-length-16860-cov-3.443796_pt1 | contig 16860 bp, 17 predicted proteins | sample MGYA00511469_ERZ772920 | MGnify/ENA primary metagenome ERZ772920 (study PRJEB29015, sample SAMEA2738069) | human oral metagenome | biome: human oral; feature: human-associated habitat; material: saliva | place: China | collected 2216 ... | reverse complement strand
TGGTTTATAAAAAGGGGAATAAATTTCTCTGTTCCCAAAGGCAAATTTTTTCGCTAGAATGCACCCAATTTTTTGACTTAAAAAGGATAACATTATGTTTGGAAAAGGCGGTTTAGGCGGCTTAATGAAGCAAGCTCAACAAATGCAAGAAAAAATGCAAAAGATGCAAGAAGAGATTGCTCAACTTGAAGTAACTGGTGAGTCTGGTGCGGGCTTGGTAAAAGTAACCATTAACGGTGCCCATAACTGCCGCCGCATCGAAATCGATCCGTCATTGATGGAAGATGATAAAGAGATGATAGAAGATTTAGTCGCTGCTGCATTTAACGATGCCGTTCGCCGTGCGGAAGAGTTACAAAAAGAGAAAATGGCAAGTGTAACCGCAGGATTAAATTTACCTGCGGGAATGAAGTTACCATTTTAATCGTAGTGTGGGATAAATCCCCCTTCAAACAAAATCCTACTCTATGCAAACAAGCCCTTTACTTGAAAACTTAATGGAAGCCCTGCGAGCCCTCCCTGGCGTTGGTCCTAAATCAGCACAGCGTATGGCATTTCATCTTCTGCAACGCAACCGTGCGGGCGGACTTCATCTTTCTAAAGCGTTAAACGAAGCAATGACGCATATCGGACATTGTCAATCGTGTCGCACTTTTACCGAAGAGGAACAATGCACAATTTGTAGCAATCCACGTCGTCAAATGAGTGGACAGCTTTGCATTGTCGAAATGCCTGAGGACATTCAAGCGATTGAGCAAACAGGGCAATTTTCAGGCAGATATTTTGTGTTGATGGGGCATCTTTCCCCCATTGATGGTATTGGTCCACGTGAGATTGGCTTAGATTTATTACAACAACGTTTGGAAAATGAATCGTTCCACGAAGTGATTTTAGCAACGAACCCAAATGTCGAAAGCGAAGCAACCACACATTACATCGCCGATATGTGCAAAATATATAATGTAAAAGCGACTCGCATCGCCTATGGTGTACCAATGGGTGGATCGCTTGAAATGGTCGATGGCAGTACACTTTCGCATTCCATTATTGGGCGTAGGGATATCACCCTTTAGTTATTTTTTATTCACATAAAAGCTGATATAATCAGTCAACTTTTTACCGACAATTCTTTGAGGATACAATGGAAACTATCGACAAAATCAAAAAACAAATCAGCGAAAACCCAATTCTTCTTTACATGAAAGGTTCTCCAAAATTCCCATCATGCGGTTTCTCTGCTCGTGCAGTGGAAGCGGTTATTAACTGCCAAGTGCCTTTTGGTTATGTAGATATTTTAACCAACCCAGACATTCGTGCAGAATTACCAAAATTCGCAAACTGGCCAACTTTCCCACAATTATGGGTAGAAGGTGAGTTAATCGGCGGTTGCGACATTGTGTTAGAAATGGCACAAAAAGGCGAATTACAAATGTTATTAAAAGAAGTAGCAACTCGTCATCCCGCTTAATTAGCTAAGAAATAATTAAAACCCCAAACTAATGCTTGGGGTTTCACCATAATTTACTTCTCTTCGGGCGCCAATCCCAGCCCATCTTTTTTGGTACGTTGATAATCACTTGAAACCAATTTATTCGCATCATTCCAGTATAAAGTTAAAGTTACTTCACCTTCAACAAAAGAGGCTAAAGCATAAACAGGATAAACAAAATTAATCCCTTCGTTAGTGAAATAGAAGTTATCAACTAAATCAAAGTCCGCTTTTGGAGTAAATGGCTCAGCTTTTTCGTCTTGAGCTTCCATTCTTGTTTTTTCTAAATAACTATTCCATAAAATAGCTTTGGCTTGTTCTTGATGTGCTTTTGACATCAAGCTATCCAACGAAATCACGGTTTTTTTGTTTAAATCTACGTTGAAGTAATTCGTGCCATAAAGACCGTGTGCACCGCCCGTGTAGTTATTCCAATATTGAATGAAAGTCGCAATATTGCCACGCTGCCCAACATATGCCATTTGTGAACTATCACGAATCGCAATATCGCCATATTCTTGTAATGCTGCTTTTGAATCTTGATAATTTTTTTCGATTAATTTTAAAGCTTCTTCTCTTTCTGTCCCTGTCACTTGATGATTGATTTTTCCATCATGGTTAAGCAAAGTATGACGAATCAGCAAATTATCCAGCCAATCTAAGCCCGTTTTTGCAATGCTTGCAAAATAATAAAGCTCACTTTCTGTTCTTCCAAAATCATTCCCTGCGGGTAATTTTACCTGTTCTGATTTTGAAAATAATGGTTCAATTGTCACATCAAGTGCGGGCAATTGTGCTTGTAACTTGCTTTGTTCTGCTTGTAAAGCGGTTAAATCTTGCTGGGATTTTGCAAGATCTTGATTAAGTTGGGTGATGGTTTGTTCGGCTTGTTGTAATTTTTCGTTAAGGGCTTGAGTATCTTTTTCGTTACAAGCTGACAGAAGAAAAGCGGAAGAAATCAGCAATGCGAGGAGAGATTTTTTCATGGAATTATCCTTAAAAGAGAGAATAAAAAGTACTCTAGTATCATAGCACTAGCCTAGGTTATTTTCATTGTTTTTTGTTCAAACTGTCTGAAACTCGCACATATCTAAACGACTTTACTGGGCAGATTTACCTTGCCTTTTTAGCCTTCAAAATGCGATAATATAACCCTCTTTTTGCCTGTAAATTCTGGTAAAAAGAAACCTTTTTGCTCTTGTAAGCAAAATACTCCTTTAGAGTATAACCCTTTGATTTTGCAGCCATTTTAGACAAACGAAATGGGCGTAAGACAAAAGTTTATCGTTAATTCATAGTTAAAGCGAAGACAGTCGCGAGATTGGCGGGAATGACAATAATCTGTTGAGTCATTTGAAAATACGCAATAACTCAAGCAACAACAAAAAAGATAAGAGAAACACAATGAAACGTATGTTAATCAATGCAACTCAAAAAGAAGAGTTGCGCGTTGCCCTTGTTGATGGGCAGCGTTTATTCGATCTGGATATTGAGTCGCCAGGGCACGAACAAAAAAAATCAAATATTTACAAAGGGAAAATTACCCGCGTTGAGCCAAGCCTTGAAGCCGCATTCGTTGATTACGGTGCTGAGCGTCACGGCTTTTTGCCTTTAAAAGAGATCTCACGCGAATATTTTCCTGAAGGTTATGAATTCAGTGGTCGCCCGAATATTAAAGATATTATTCAAGAAGGGCAAGAAGTGATCGTTCAAGTGAACAAAGAAGAACGTGGTAACAAAGGCGCAGCCTTAACCACGTTTATTTCACTTGCAGGTAGTTACTTAGTATTGATGCCAAACAACCCACGTGCAGGCGGAATTTCTCGCCGTATTGAAGGCGATGAGCGTTTAGAACTCAAAGAAGCGTTAGATTGCTTAGATGTCCCTGAAGATGTGGGCTTAATCGTGCGTACCGCAGGCGTAGGCAAATCACCGGAAGAGTTGCAATGGGACTTAAAAGTGTTATTGCATCACTGGGAAGCAATTAAAAATGCGGCACAATCTCGCCCTGCACCATTTCTAATTCACCAAGAAAGCGATGTAATCGTGCGTGCTATTCGCGATTACCTCCGCCGCGACATTGGCGAAATCTTAATCGATAACAAAAAAATCTTCGAAAAAGCAAAAAACCATATTCGTTTAGTGCGTCCAGATTTCATCAATCGCGTGCGTTTATACGAAGGCGAAGTACCACTTTTCAGCCATTATCAAATCGAATCGCAAATTGAGTCCGCATTCCAACGTGAAGTGCGCTTGCCATCTGGCGGTTCCATTGTCATTGATGTAACCGAAGCATTAACGGCAATCGATATCAACTCATCACGCTCAACTCGTGGTGGCGACATCGAAGAAACTGCACTCAATACTAACTTAGAAGCGGCAGATGAGATCGCACGCCAATTACGCTTACGCGACTTAGGTGGTTTAATTGTGATCGACTTCATCGATATGACCCCTGTTCGCCACCAACGCGAGGTGGAAAACCGCATTCGTGAAGCAACTCGCCAAGACCGTGCACGCATCCAATTCAGCCGTATTTCACGCTTTGGCTTGCTTGAAATGAGCCGCCAGCGCTTAAGCCCATCATTAAGCGAAGCATCAAGCCATATCTGTCCGCGATGTCAAGGTACAGGTAAAGTGCGCGATAACGAATCGATCGCACTCTCTATCTTACGTTTAGTAGAAGAAGAGGCAATCAAAGAAAACTCTTCACAAATTCACGCTATTGTGCCTGTAGAAGTTGCTTCTTACTTATTGAACGAAAAACGTAAAGCGATTTCAGGCATTGAATCTCGCCAAGATGTCAGCGTGGTAGTTGTGCCAAGTGAAAGTATGGAAACTCCACACTTTAGCGTTTACCGCTTGCGTGAAAATGAAATTGAGCCGATGTTAAGCTACGACTTAGCAAAACGCTATTTAGCACGCCAAGATGATGAGCAAAATCCATACCATCACTCACATTCAGACGAGGCTTTAGTGAGCCGTAATGAGCCAGTGATTACCGTGGAATCCGTGCTTAATAGCTCGGAGCTAAATATCCAACCTGCACCAACACCTGTTGAATCTGTAAAACCGTCTTTATTAAGCCGCATTATTGCGAAAATTAAAGCGATTTTCAGCGAAGAGCCGAAGAAAGAAGAGAAACCGAAAGGGAAATCTAGAAATCCTCGCGAACGACGCAATAATCGTCAACGTAATAACCGTGCAGATCGCCAAGAACAACGTAAAGCACAGCAAGACGAAAAAGCGAAAGCCGAAAAAGCAGAACGCAAAGAACGTCAGCCACGTCGTCAAATTGTAGAAGAAACGGCTGGCGTATCAGAAGCGGTAGAAAAATCACCTCCAGTTGCAGAACGTCGCCAACGCCGTGATTTACGCAAAAAAGTTCGCATAGAAAATAACGTTGAAGCCGTTGAAAATGGCGAAAAAGCAAACGCAACAGTTGTGGTAGAGCAAGCCCAGGTTAAAGTAGAAGTGCAAAAAGCACCGAAAATTCAACCGCTTGTAGAAACTGAAACAGCAAATGAAGAACGTGTAGAAGTCGAAAACAACCGTGAAAATGGTCGCCAGCGTCGCTTACCTCGCCATTTACGCGTAGGTAACCAACGCCGTCGCGACAATCGAAATGATCGCGTACGTGCGATGCCATTAACCTCTGCAGTCTCTTCACCAGAAGCAGCAAGCGGTAAAATTTTACTGGCAATTAACGTTCGTCCTCAAAAACCAGTGCAAGAAAAACAAAATTTCTTGTCAGTGGATGAGATACTTGAACAGCAAGCGACTTCAGCCGAAATGAAAACGGAACAAGTGGCGGAAAAAGTAGAACGCAAAGTGGAAAGCACAGTGCCATTTGGTGGTTTTGTTAGCCAGCCTACTAATCGTGATTTAGTGAAAGAACATCACAAACGTGAAGTGCATCCAGTAGCTTATGAGCAAAAACCCGAAGTCACTACCGTAGCAGAACATATTGCACCATTTGGCGGAGTGGTGAGCCAACCCTCTGATCGTGATTTAGTAAAAGAAAACCACGAACGCCGTGGTAATCTCAACACTCAAACTGCGATGGTTCAAGCAACGGTTGCACCTGCAATTGAAGCGACTGAGCCAAAAGCGATTGTAGTGCCTGTTTCCACTTACCAAAGCAAATATGTGTTTGAAGGGCATTTAGGTACATTCTCTCGTGTGGAACATACCAAAGCAGAGATGACTAAAGCAGAGAACAAAGAGCCAACAGCACCAGCATTCCAAATTCGTGTGTGGAATCATTCAAAATATTACTTCCACGGCAAAGGGGCAGCAGGACACGCAGCGGCAGACAGCCACGTGCATTCAGCCCCTCGCATCGCTAACTAATTGGTAAAACACTAAAGCAAATAACCCGCTTGTAGCAATACAAGCGGGTTATTTTTATCAGAATGACTTATTTTACAAAACTATCAAACTTCAACTCATAATTATCGCCATCACGATTGTAAGAAATAAAGCGTGGAAATTTTTCGCCCTCAAATTTTTTTACCGTAATTGCTTTATGGTCAGCAGTTGTGAAACTATAGGTGATTTCTTGATAAGTTTTGCCATCTTCCGTTACCGCTTTTTGCGATTTTTTCAACTTCACATTCGGTGTTGGGTAGAGTTTTTTACCGTTTGTGGTTTGGAAGCTGGTTGGCAATTTATCGTAGTAGCTCAACTGGAATGCCGTGGTAAATAAGTCAAAAGTTGGCATGGTTAAAGGCTCAGTTGTAAGTGGATCTTTCGCTTTGCCGTATTGAATGCTTTGGCTATCAATTTCCGCTAAAGCATAGGTTTTTCCATTGCGAGTATCCCGGTAGCTTAACATATTAAAAATACCGTTTTTCTCCGTACCTTTTGCGGTAAATACAATGTTATAAAGTGGCACGTTGATCTTTGATTGAATTTCATATCTTCCACTATCGTGTTTGAAGTTCACATAAGCAGGCATTAAGTAGTTTGAACTATATTTGATATTGAAATTCTCTGCGTAAGCGGCCGAAATCATCGAAAAAATTACAACACCAGTAAAGGCGATTTTTTTGAAAAATGTCATTGGGTTTTCCTTATTTTTCTTCCAACTGTGTGTGATCAAACATTCGCATAATAGCGTTGTTATCCCGCAGTTGTTCAGCTTGCTCTACCTGCATTCGAGTTAAATGCGGGGAGAAATAGTTAATAAAATCATACATATAATTACGCAAGAAAGTGCCACGTTTAAAAGCGATTTGCGTCATACTTGGCTGGAACAGATGGCTAGCGTTAATCGCAAGCAAATCGTTGTCGTTTTCAGTGTGTGCCATTGACGCCATCCCGACACCTAAGCCAATGCGTACATAGGTTTTAATCACATCCGCATCGGTCGCAGTAAAAACGATATTCGGTAAAATACCCTCTTTGTTAAAGGCTTTGTCCAAATCCGATTGCCCTGTAAAGCCGAAAGTATAGGTGATTAAATCATATTTTCCGAGCTCTTCGACAGTTAATTTCTCAGGTTGGTTCACATATTTTGCGAGCGGATGATCGGGTTTTACAATCACCGAACGGTTCCACATATAGCAAGGGAGCAAAATCGCATCTTCAAACAGGTATTGTGCTTCGGTTGTAATGGCTAAATCCACTTCTCCCGCCATCAATGCATCATAAATCTGGGTTGGAGAGCCTTGATGTAGATGCAAACTGACGTTCGGATACCTCGCCTTAAAAAGTTCAATTACACTAGGTAGGACGTAACGTGCTTGCGTATTCGGGCTAGCAATACGAAGCACACCGCTATTCGGACGAGTTTGCTCTTCTGCTACCGCTCGAATACTTTGTGCTTTCACTAAAAGCTCACGTGAAATCGCCACAATTTTCTCACCTGCGGGCGTGAGCCCTTTGATATGCTTGCCGTTTCGCTCAAAAATGTTGATACCGAGCTCACTTTCTAGCAGTCGCACTTGTTTACTGATGCCTGGCTGAGAAGTATAAAGGGCATCCGCTGCTTCGGTAATGTTGAGGTTTTGATTAACGATTTCGACAATATAACGAAGTTGTTGTAGTTTCATATTCTTCCTTGCGGGCTGATTTTTATGCTTTAATGTTATAAGAAAAGATTGGCGGTTTCAATTGGCTATTTAGGCTAATTTTTAGTATGCTAGCCCCAATTTTATTTTTGATGAGAAATCCTTTTGAGCAAAAGAAGATTAACCCAAAATCAGCAACGCCGTATTCAATCCAACCACCATAAAAAAATCTCGAAAAAAGAAGTAGAATGGCAAGATGACATGTTAGGCGAAGTGCAACAAGGTGTGGTGGTAACTCGCCATGCAAAACATGCTGATGTAGAAACAGAACAAGGTGAGATTTATCGCTGTAATTTGCGTCGTACGCTGAAAAATGTGGTGGTTGGCGATCAGGTTTCTTGGAGACTTGGTAATGAACAACTACAAGGCATTAGCGGGGTGATTGAAGCCATTTACCCGCGCAAAAACGAACTCAGCCGTCCCGATTACTACGATGGCATCAAAGTGATGGCGTCTAACATCGACCAGATTATTATTGTCTCCGCTGTCTTGCCAACGCTCTCGCTCAACATTATCGATCGCTATTTGGTCATTTGTGAAGCGGCAAATATTCCTGCGTTAATCGTACTCAACAAGGTTGATCTGCTCTCTGGAGAAGAGCGACAAGCGGTCAAAAAACAGTTAGCCATTTACGAAAAAATTGGCTATGAAACATTGATGCTTTCAGCCGACACAGGCGAAAATATGGAAGCTCTGCACGCTTATTTACGCCAAGGCACTTCTATTTTCGTGGGGCAATCTGGCGTAGGGAAATCAAGCCTCATCAACCAGCTTTTGCCAGAGATCAATGCTTTAACAGGTGCTGTCAGTGATGTTTCAGGCTTAGGGCAACACACCACCACCGCTTCACGCTTATATCATCTGCCTCTTGGCGGGAATTTGATTGATTCCCCTGGAATCCGCGAATTTGGACTTTGGCATTTAGAACCGAACCAAATTACCGACGGCTACCGTGAGTTTCAAAGCGTACTCGGCACCTGCAAATTCCGAGATTGCAAACACGGTAGTGATCCAGGTTGTGCCATTCGAGAGGCGGTCGAAAAAGGCGAGATCGATCCTATCCGTTTTGAAAATTATCGCCGCTTGATCGAAAGCAGAAACGAAAACAAAAGCCAACGCCATTTTAGAACAGAAGATTTATAGAAAATGACAGAATTTGTATATCCCGACGCCAAACTCATTGCAGGCGTGGACGAAGTAGGCAGGGGCCCGTTAGTCGGAGCAGTTGTGACCGCTGCGGTAATTTTAGACCCAAATAACCCGATTGAAGGCTTGGCAGACTCGAAAAAATTGAGCGAGTAAAAACGCCTCGCCCTTGCTGAAGAGATTAAAGAGAAAGCACTATGTTGGTCACTCGGACGAGCTGAACCTGAAGAGATTGATGAGCTTAATATTCTTCACGCCACTATGCTTGCAATGCAACGTGCTGTAGATGGCTTAAGCATTCAGCCTAATTTTGTGCTTGTCGATGGTAACCGAGTGCCAGCAAGTCTTGCTATTCCCGCACAAGCGGTCGTAAAAGGCGATAGTTTGGTAAAAGAGATTAGTGCAGCCTCGATTTTAGCGAAAGTCGCCCGCGATCAAGAGATGGACGAACTAGACCAACAATTCCCCGAATATGGCTTCGCCAAACACAAAGGCTACCCAACCAAACTGCATTTTGAAAAACTTGCCGAACTTGGTGCAACCCAATATCATCGCAAAAGTTTTGCACCAGTGGCAAAAGCATTAAATTTAAAATAAGAGGAACAAACTATGACTACAGAAAAAAACTACGAAGAAACTATCTTCAGCAAAATTATTCGCAAAGAAATCCCTGCGAATATCGTTTACCAAGATGAATTAGTGACCGCTTTCCGCGACATCGCACCGCAAGCGGCAACACATATCTTAATCATCCCAAACAAATTCATCCCAACGCTTAACCACGTAACCGCAGAAGATGAGCTTTTACTTGGTCGCTTAATCACCGTTGCCTCAAAGCTTGCTAAAGAAGAAGGCATTGCCGAAAATGGCTACCGCTTAATTATGAACTGCAATGTTCACGGCGGACAAGAAGTCTTCCACATCCATATGCACCTTGTTGGTGGTGAGCCATTAGGCAAAATGTTGAGCAAATAAAATGCGTAAATTTTTATCTTTAGCCCTTTTTTCTCTCTTTTTGACCGCTTGTGGTAGTAATCCACAAAGCTACATCACGCCAAAATCAAGCCCAATTGTGAACATTGATTCAAGCTTAAATGCAACTTTAGACGTGAAGGCACAACCAGACTATTTAACGGTTAAAAATCTAAGTGAGCAAGCAGTGAATTTTGCTTATAAATTGTTTTGGTATGATGGGAAAGGAGTAACCCAAACCTCAGAACTCTTACCACAAACTTGGCTACCTGTCACTCTACGAGCGAAAGAAGCAATAAAGTTTGAGTTAGCAAAGCCAACAGAGGAAAGTGAAAATTATCGGGTTTATTTGAAACCTTAGACATAAAAAATGGTTGCTTACGCAACCATTTTTCTCTCAAAAGCCTATTTCACTTGCATACCAGGACGAATACCTTCATCGCCTGAAAGTAAGAATAGATCCGCACCGCCTGTGCCTGCAGATAAAATCATCCCTTCTGATACGCCAAATTTCATTTTGCGAGGGGCAAGGTTTGCTACCATAATGACAAAACGCCCGTTCAGTTCTTCTGGGTTATTGTAAGCAGCTTTAATACCAGACAACACTTGGCGTTGTTGGTCGCCTAAATCTAATTGGAATTTCAATAATTTGTTTGACTCTGGCACAGCTTCACAGCTGATCACTTTCGCTACGCGTAAGTCTAATTTTGCAAAATCATCAATGGTGATTTCTGGGGCAATTGGCTCAATTGCAAGATTTTCTTGATTTTCCACCGCTTGTTTTCCTTTTTTCGGTTCGTTTTTGGTTTGTTCGGCAAAAAGCTGTTTCGTTTCTTCAATCACTGCATCAATCTGTTTTTTCTCAAGACGAGAGAACAATGATTTAAATGGTGAAACTGCTTTGCCTAATAATGGTTGGGCAATAGTTTCCCAGCTTAATTCTGTTTGTAAGAACGCTTCAGCACGTTCTGCAAGCTGTGGTAACACAGGTTTTAAATAACTCATTAACACACGGAATAATTCAATACCCATTGAACAAACGGCTTGTAATTCCGCTTCTCGACCGTCTTCTTTAGCAATGACCCAAGGTGCTTTGTCATCAACATATTTGTTTGCGCGGTCGGCTAAATCCATAATCAAACGAATTGCTTTATTATATTCACGTGCTTCAAAATGTGCTGCAACTTGCTCTGATTGTGCAACAAATTCTGCGAAAAGTGCTTCATCTTCAAGTTTATCCGCTAATTTTCCTTCAAAACGTTTTGCAATAAAACTTGCATTGCGAGAAGCTAAGTTCACTAATTTGTTGACGATATCGCTATTTACACGTTGGACGAAATCATCAAGACTCAAGTCTAAATCTTCAATACGCTCATTTAATTTAGCAGCATAATAGTAACGTAAACATTCAGGATCGATATGTTTTAAATAGGTGCTAGCTTGAATAAAGGTTCCACGAGATTTCGACATTTTTACGCCATCCACCGTCACATAACCGTGAGCAAATACATTGGTTGGTTTACGTTGTTCGCAGCCATCTAACATCGCTGGCCAAAATAAGCTATGGAAGTAAACAATATCTTTACCGATAAAATGATAAAGCTCTGTTGTTGAATCTTTTTTCCAGAATTCGTTGTAATCAATACCTGTGCGGTCGCAAAGATTTTTGAACGACGCCATATAGCCGATTGGTGCATCTAACCACACATAGAAGAATTTGTTTTCTGCTTCAGGAATTGGAAAACCGAAATAAGGTGCATCGCGTGAGATATCCCATTGTTGCAAGCCACTTTCAAACCACTCTTGCATTTTGTTGGCAATTTCAGGTTGTAGTGATCCAGAACGTGTCCACTCTTTCAACATTCCTTCAAAACTTGGCAAGTTGAAGAAAAAGTGTTCAGATTCTTTCACGATTGGTGTTGCTCCCGATACCGCAGAACGAGGATTGATTAAATCCATCGGACTATAAGTCGAAGCACACACTTCGCAGTTATCGCCATATTGATCTTCCGCTTTACATTTAGGGCAAGTCCCTTTTACAAAACGGTCGGGCAAAAACATCTCTTTTTCTGGGTCGAAAAGCTGTGAAATTACACGACTTTTAATAAAACCATTTTCTTTCAGCTTTAAATACATTGCAGTCGTAATTTCACGGTTTTCTTCGCTGTGAGTGGAATGGTAGTTATCAAAACTGATATTAAAGCCTTTAAAATCGGCAACGTGATCGGTTTTCGCTTTTTCGATAAGTTGTTCTGGCGTAATCCCCTGTTTTGCTGCATTAAGCATAATCGGCGTGCCGTGTGCATCATCTGCACAAACAAAATGCACTTCGTTGCCACGCATACGTTGGAAACGCACCCAAATATCCGCTTGAATATGCTCAAGCATATGACCTAAGTGAATCGCCCCATTTGCATAAGGTAGGGCACAAGTGACCAACATTTTTCGTTTTTGGTTTGACATTGTTATTCTCTTTCTTATTTAAGTAAAAATCTGAAGGATTTTAGCTCAAAAGGGCTATTTTTTCTAGGTTAAATCAAAGGAAATAAGGGAAACAAGCGGTCTTTTTTTACATTTTCTTTACTAAAATTTGGTTATGCAGAAACATCAACAAACCGATAAATTAATAAACTATTTTTGATAAAAAGTTAATCATTTGTAAATATTGAGTTACTCAAATTTTACTGTTTGACCTCCTATTGACTTAGATCAAGAATACCTCTTATGAGTAAGTAAATTTTGGTGCAAATCGTTTGCAGTTGAATAATAATTTCAACAGTTAAAGAATTTTAGATTTTTAATTTTTAGAGGAAACCAAACTATGGCTAAAGCAACTCAAACTGCTCAACCTTATGATGCTCAAGCGGAAGTGAATGCACTTGTCGAAAAAGGCTTGAAAGCCCTTGATGAGTTCCGTCATTTAAACCAAGAGCAAGTGGATTACATTGTCGCAAAAGCATCTGTAGCGGCATTAGATAAACACGGTGTGTTGGCAATGCACGCATATGAAGAGACGGGTCGCGGCGTATTCGAAGATAAAGCCACTAAAAACTTGTTTGCCTGTGAATATGTGGTGAACAATATGCGTCATCTAAAAACAGCGGGCGTAATCAGTGAAGATGATGTCACAGGTATCACTGAAATTGCTGATCCAGTCGGCGTTATCTGTGGCATCACACCAACCACTAACCCAACTTCAACCACTATCTTTAAAGCGTTAATCGCCCTTAAAACACGTAACCCAATCGTTTTTGCTTTCCACCCTTCTGCTCAACAATCTTCAGCTCATGCAGCACAAGTTGTACGTGATGCGGCTGTCGCTGCGGGTGCACCAGAAAACTGCGTGCAATGGATTATCGTCCCATCTATGGAAGGCACTTCTGCGTTAATGAAACACCCTGGCATTGCAACCATTCTTGCAACTGGCGGTAATGCAATGGTAGAAGCGGCTTACTCTTGCGGCAAACCAGCATTAGGCGTAGGGGCAGGTAACGTGCCAGCTTATGTGGAAAAAACCGCAAAACTTAAACAAGCAGTTTACGACATCGTGATGTCAAAATCATTCGACAACGGAATGATTTGTGCTTCTGAGCAGGCTGCAATTGTCGATAAAGAAATCTATGCGGATTTCATCAAAGAGATGCAATCTTACGGCGTGTATTTGGTGAATAAAAAAGAGAAAGCCTTGCTTGAAAAATTCATTTTCGGTGTGGATAAAGCCCATAATGAAAACTGTGCAGGTGCGAAATTAAATGCGGCTGTGGTGGGTAAACCAGCAGCGTGGATTGCAGAACAAGCTGGCTTTACCGTTCCACCAAAAACCAATATTCTTTTAGCAGAATGTGCTTTCGTGGGAGAGGGCGAGCCGCTTACTCGTGAAAAACTTTCTCCAGTGCTTGCATTATTAAAATCTAATAGCACAGAACAAGGCTTGGAATTAGCGGAAGCGATGGTGAACTTCCACGGTTTAGGTCACTCTGCGGCAATTCACACGCAAAATGCGGAATTAGCAAAAACTTTCGGCGAACGCGTTAAAGCGATTCGTGTAATTTGGAACTCACCATCAACATTTGGTGGTATCGGTGATGTGTATAACTCCTTCTTGCCTTCATTAACGCTTGGTTGCGGCTCATACGGTAAAAACTCCGTGGGCAACAATGTGAGTGCAGTGAACTTAATTAACATCAAACGTGTGGGCAGACGGAGAAATAATATGCAATGGTTTAAAGTGCCATCAAAAATCTACTTTGAGCGTGACTCAATTCAATACCTCAAATCCATGAACGACGTTCACAAAGTGATGATCGTAACCGACCGTTCAATGGTAGATTTAGGCTTTGTGGATCGTATTACCGAACAATTACGCCTACGCCGTAATAAAGTGATGATCCAGCTTTTCACTGATGTAGAACCAAACCCAAGCCTACAAACCGTACAACGCGGTACTGAATTAATGCGTAGCTTCCAACCTGACACCATCATCGCATTAGGTGGTGGTTCACCTATGGATGCAGCGAAAATTATGTGGTTATTCTATGAACAACCAGAAGTCGATTTCCGCGATTTAGTGCAAAAATTTATGGATATTCGCAAACGTGCGTTCAAATTCCCACAATTAGGTCGCAAAGCGAAATTCGTGGGCATTCCAACCACATCAGGTACAGGTTCTGAAGTGACTCCATTTGCGGTAATTACGGATGGCGACATTAAATATCCATTAGCGGACTACTCATTAACTCCAACAATCGCGATTGTTGACCCAGCGTTAGTGATGTCTGTGCCTTCACATGTTGCGGCTGATACAGGTTTAGACGTATTAACCCACGCAACCGAGGCTTACACCTCAATCCTTGCGAATGACTATACAGATGGCTTAGCCTTACAAGCGATTAAATTAGTTTTCGAAAACCTAGAAAAATCGGTGAAAGAGTTTGACGAAACCGCACGTGAAAAAATGCACAACGCTTCAACAATGGCAGGTATGGCGTTTGCAAATGCGTTCTTGGGTATTTGTCACTCAATGGCACACAAAATCGGCGGTAAATTCCACACCATTCACGGTCGTACCAACGCGATTTTACTCCCACACGTAATCCGCTACAACGGCACACGCCCAACCAAAGTGGCAACCTGGCCGAAATATACCAACTATGTAGCAGATATTCGCTTCCAAGATATTGCACGTATGCTTGGCTTACCCGCTTCAACTCCAGAAGAAGCCGTGGAATCTTATGCAAAAGCGGTACACGACCTAGCTATTCGTTGTGGCGTGAAAATGTCTTTACGCGATCAAGGCGTAGATGAAAAAGAATTCATCGGCTCACTCCGTGAATTAGCGTTAAACGCATTCGAAGACCAATGTACGCCAGCGAACCCACGTTTAGCAATGGTTGAAGATATGGAAGAGTTGATGCGTAAAGCGTATTATGGTGAATAATTAAAAGCTCATCGCCTGTAATGAATGAATCCTAGCGGTTAAATTTCTGGTATTATGTAGCAGTTGCACAAAGATTTAATCTCTTGTTTCTGCTACATTTTTCTTATCTTTTATCAATTATAAGGTAAGAATAACTCATAGCAAAGTCGATCTTAGAAGAAGAGCTTAAAAAGGCGATTACTTCGATTGAAGCAGAAGCTAGCGATATTATTAAACAGCTTAAAAATGCACTAAATGAAAGGAATAAGGTTATCTCTGAATATCAAGTGGTATTAGAGCATGTACAAAGAGGTTTAAACCTCAATGGGCGTAAACCAAGAAATATTCGTTTTCACTCTTCTCCACAGCAACTCATTGCAACGATTCTTAAACGTGAACCACAAAAATGGTTAAATAGAAAGGATATTATACCCGTCAAGCGATGGAGTTAGATGAACAGGAAGTTGGAGAAAAAGCACCCTCAGCACAATTACAAAGTATTGCTTACTCATTAAGTACCTTGAAGCGTAAGGATTTAGTGGAAAAATGCACAATGAACAGGGAAGATTATTGAAGATTAAAATCTTTGGAATAGTAAATAACGGTAGAGATACCGCTATTTTTTATGGCTTAAATTTAAAGGCAGATGAAAGTATATTCTGCTGTTTTTCTTCCTCTCGATTTGTGTTCATTGCTACTGTAAGAAGATTCTGATTACTAGAATTAAACACAGCAGTATTTATTGCTTCATTGGTTAACTGATATGCATAATTGGGTTCAATACTTCTTGATACGAGATCGGCAAGTTGGCTGTAATCTAGTTTGCGATATGCCAGAACAGACGCATCGATCATTTCCTGTTGGGAAACGTTAGAAAAATCCAATTTATAGCCAGCCTTTTCCGCTAATTCTGAAATAAAAATACGCTGAACACGTCCGTTTCCTTCCCTAAATGGATGATTAACATTTAATTCGCCAAGATAATAAGCAAGGCGTTGCGTTATTTCTTCTTGATTTAATCCTTGTAAGTAATTTCCTGATTTTAATTGGCTAAATAATTTATTAAGTTCAGGTGCAATTCGTTCTGGATAAGTAAAAACTGTGCCACCTTTAGCCAGTGAACCATCACGAATTTCACCAGCCCAATCATAAACATGTGAAAAAATAAAGTGATGAATATCTTGTAAATGTTTTAGGTCAAAATTACCGTTAATTGGCGAATCTTTTAATTGAGCAATACGGAAAGTAGTAATATCTCTTTCTCGACTTTCCAATTCTTCATTGGTTTTTGCACCTAATTTGTTTTTCAGAACACCATTTTCGTTAATATGAAAATCATTACTGCCATAACGCATACATTTTATTCTCCGCTTCTTCTAGCGTAATTTCACCGTTTACCCAGCGATTTAATAAGTCTTTTGCTTCATCACTCACAAAAAGCCCTTCTATGGCATTATTGTTGATCGCAAAATTAGCTGCTTCTTGTCGTTTTTGTTTTTCTAAAAGTGCTGCAAGCATAATATTTTCCTCTAAGAATGAATAAAATTAGTTAATTATCTTTAAATTTCTATTTCACGTCCACCACATTGATCTCCAAACGCTCAACAACACCCTTATCAAACCAATATTTGAGTGCTGCACGTATTGAAACAGTATGTTGCTGATGAATAATCGGCTCTTGCCCATATTTGACTAGCATGCGTTTAATCAGTCCATTCACTGTAAAATAGCGGTGAGGCTCTGACTTCAATTCCATCAACAAT
>ERZ772920.834-NODE-834-length-16894-cov-4.060752_pt1 | contig 16894 bp, 15 predicted proteins | sample MGYA00511469_ERZ772920 | MGnify/ENA primary metagenome ERZ772920 (study PRJEB29015, sample SAMEA2738069) | human oral metagenome | biome: human oral; feature: human-associated habitat; material: saliva | place: China | collected 2216 ... | reverse complement strand
CGGCTGTTAACCGCAGCGTCAATGGTTCGAGTCCATTAGGAAGCGCCATTTTAAACTCAACACACTTTATTAGTGTGTTTTTTTATTTTTTACCCGAAATTATCAACTAAATAATTTTTTTTATCAATATGATTTTCTTCTAAAAGTGTTTTCATAGTCTTTATAAAATCACTTGTTCCTATAATATAGTAGTGAGCATTATAAATATCATCTAGTTTTTCTTTTAATAAATCTATGTTTATTCTAGGTTGTATGCCAGTAAATACAGGATTATAATTATAATTCTTAATATTAAAATTTTGTAATTTTTCGTTATAAGTAGTTTTAGCCAAAGTTCTATTAGAATAGAATAAGCTAACTTTACCTTGATAATTTATTTTTTCAAGTTCCATAAGCATAGGAATAATTGGAGCAATACCTATACCTGAAATTAAAAACACAATTTCCTTATCAGAGAATTTAAACCCAAAACTTCCAGTTGCTTGAGTAACAGTTGCACTGTCATCTTTTTTTATTTCCAAACATCTTTTTTTAAACTCACTATCACTTATTCTCATAACAAATCTTAAAATATTTTCATCTGGATGAGAAGCAATAGATAAAGCCCTTGAAAATGTTTTGCCATTTGGATTATCTCCAACATTTAAAAATGTATATTGTCCTATTTTAAAAAAATAATCATTAGGCTTTGTGAAAATTAATTCTATTGTATTTTCTGCCACATTATTTCTTTCAATCAAACTTAAATCATATATCTTTTTCATAATTTTCCTGCCTTTAAAATTCATACTTTCTGATTATAACATAAAAAAAATAACTATAAAAGAAATATTTTATAAATAATATTTAACAATAAAAAAAGCTAAATAAGAAGCATAACTTAAATAGAACTATAAAAGTAAGATATATTTTTTATATATTAAATTAAAAAGATTTACTTTACTTTTTTAAGATAATGTAATAGAATTATTAAAGTTATAACACTATATATTGTGTTATTATTTTTATTTTTACACAATATATGGAATAAAAGCTTTAAGGGGTGTTTTTGAAAATGATAAAAGTTTATGGAAAAGAAAATTGTAGTAAATGTACATCTTTGAAAGGAATATTAACAGATAGAAATATTGAATTTGAATATATTGAAGATATGAAAACACTTATGATAGTGGCAAGTAAGGCTAGAATAATGAGTGCACCAGTAATAGAATACAATGACACAGTCTACTCAATGGAAGCTTTCTTAAAGGTGATCTAATGGTTATGGAAAGAAGAAAGGTTATCAATAGAGATAACATAGTTGAAGATTTAAATATTGAAAAGATAAGAGAGAAACTTTTAAGAGCTTGTGATGGCTTAGAAGTGAATATGGTTGAGCTTGAAAGTAATATAGACTCAATCTATGAAGAAAATATCACAACTCAAAAAATACAAGCCTCTCTAATAAATACAGCAGTTTCTATGACGACATTTGAAGAAAGTGATTGGTCTTATGTAGCAGGAAGATTACTTATGATAGAAGCTGAAAGAGAAGTTTATCATTCAAGAGGGTTTTCTTATGGAGATTTTTCTAAAACAATTAGAAAAATGGTAGAACTTGGACTTTATGATGAAAGATTACTTTCATATACAGAAGAAGAATTACATCAAATTACACAGTTAATTGATATAAATAGAGATATGGTTTATGACTATGCTGGTGCAAATATGTTTGTTAATAGATATTTAATTAAACATGATGGGAAAACTTATGAGCTACCACAAGAAACATTTATGGCTATATCTATGATGTTAGCATTAAATGAAAAAAAGGGAGAAACAAGAGTAGAAATTGTAAAAGAATTTTATAATGCACTATCTCTTAGAAAATTATCACTAGCAACACCAATACTTGCTAATCTAAGAATACCTCATGGAAACTTATCATCTTGCTTTATAACAGCAATGGATGATAATATAGAATCTATTTTCTATAATATTGATTCAATAGCAAGAATAAGTAAAAATGGAGGTGGAGTAGGAGTAAATGTTTCAAGAATAAGAGCAAAAGGTTCTATGGTAAATGGATATTACAATGCAAGTGGTGGAGTTGTTCCTTGGATAAGAATAGTAAATGACACAGCTGTTGCAGTAAATCAACAAGGTAGAAGAGCAGGAGCAGTAACAGTTGCACTTGATACTTGGCATTTGGATATAGAAACTTTCTTAGAGCTTCAAACAGAAAATGGGGACCAAAGAGGAAAGGCTTATGACATCTATCCACAAGTTGTATGTTCAAACTTATTTATGAAAAGAGTAAAAAATAATGAGTCTTGGACTTTACTTGATCCATATGAAATAAGAAAAAAATATGGAATTGAACTTTGTGAGCTTTATGGCTATGAATTTGAGAATCTATATGAAAAGATAGAGAATGATCCTAATATAAAGTTAAAAAAGGTTTTAAGTGCCAAAGAGCTATTTAAAGGCATAATGAAAACTCAATTAGAAACAGGTATGCCATATATCTTTTTTAAGGATAGAGCAAATGAAGTAAACCATAATTCTCATATGGGAATGATAGGGAATGGAAATCTATGTATGGAAAGTTTTTCAAACTTCAAGCCGACTATAAATTTTGTTGAAGAAGAAGATGGAAATACTTCTATAAGAAAAAGTGAAATGGGAGAAATTCACACTTGTAATTTGATTTCTATAAACTTGGCAGAGCTTACTTCCGAAGAATTAGAAAAATATGTTGCCTTAGCTGTAAGAGCTTTGGATAATACAATAGATTTAACAGTAACACCACTAAAAGAATCAAATAAACATAATTTGCTATATAGAACAATAGGTGTAGGAGCTATGGGACTTGCTGATTATTTGGCAAGAGAATATATGATTTATGAGGAGTCTATCAATGAAATTAATGAAATATTTGAAAGAATAGCACTTTATTCAATAAAAGCTTCTGCATTATTAGCAAAAGATAGAGGAGCATATAAGGCTTTTAAAGGTTCTAAATGGGATCAAGGAATATTCTATGGTAAGAAAAGAGAATGGTATGACACTAACTCTAAATTTAAAGATGAATGGAATGAAGCCTTTTATTTAGTTGAAACTAATGGATTAAGAAACGGAGAGCTAACAGCAATAGCACCTAATACATCAACATCATTACTAATGGGGTCAACTGCTTCTGTAACTCCAACATTTTCAAGATTTTTCATTGAAAAGAATCAAAGAGGAGCAATACCTAGAACAGTTAAACATTTAAAAGATAGAGCTTGGTTCTATCCTGAATTTAAAAATGTAAATCCTATTAGCTATGTAAAAATAATGGCAAAGATAGGTTCTTGGACAACACAAGGAGTATCTATGGAAATGGTCTTTGACTTAAATAAAGATATTAAAGCCAAAGACATATATGACACTTTAATGACTGCTTGGGAAGAAGGCTGTAAGAGTGTCTACTATATAAGAACAATACAAAAGAATACAAATAATATCTCAGATAAAGAGGAGTGTGAAAGTTGTAGTGGATAGAAAGAAATTATTTAATCCAGAAGGTGATGATACATTAAATGCAAGAAAAATAATAAAAGGAAATTCAACTAATCTTTTTAACTTAAATAATGTTAGATATCAATGGGCTAATCAACTATATAGAACTATGATGGCAAATTTCTGGATACCAGAAAAAGTTGATTTAACACAGGATAAAAACGATTATGAAAATCTAACTGTACCTGAAAGAGAAGCCTATGATGGAATATTATCATTTTTAATTTTTTTGGATAGTATACAAACTAATAATATACCTAATATTTCAGACCATGTAACAGCACCTGAAGTAAATATGCTACTGGCTATACAAACTTTCCAAGAAGCTATACATTCTCAATCTTATCAATATATAATAGAGTCTATACTTCCAAAGCAAAGTAGAGATTTAATCTATGATAAATGGAGAGATGATAAGGTATTATTTGAAAGAAATAGCTTTATTGCTAAGATATATCAAGATTTCATAGATGAACAATCAGATGAAAATTTTGCTAAGGTTATAATAGCAAACTACTTATTAGAATCATTGTATTTCTATAATGGTTTTAACTTCTTCTATTTGCTTGCAAGTAGAAATAAGATGGTAGGAACTTCTGATATTATTAGGCTTATCAATAGAGATGAGTTATCACATGTTGTACTTTTTAGAAGTATGGTTAAAGAAATAAAAAATGATTTCCCTAATTTCTTCTCAGCTGAAACAATCTATTCTATGTTTAAAACGGCTGTTGAACAAGAAATCACTTGGACAGAACATATAATTGGAAATAGAGTATTGGGAATAACTTCTCAAACAACAGAAGCCTATACAAAATGGCTTGCAAATGAAAGATTAAAATCATTAGGTTTAGAATCTTTATTCTCTGGTTTCAATAAAAATCCATATAAACACTTGGAAAGATTTGCTGATACTGAGGGAGAGGGTAATGTTAAATCTAACTTCTTTGAAGGAACAGTTACTAGCTACAATATGAGTTCTTCTATTGATGGTTGGGAGGATTTTTAAAAAAATTATTGACAAATAGAAAAAGATAACCTATAATGTACACTATATAAAAATAAAAAGGAGATAGAATATTTATGTTAGAATTAATTAATTACAATATAACTATATTAAACCCGATAGTTCCCTAAGAGGGATTTGTATTTAGTTTATTCTGACCTAGGTGCAAGTCCAATTTATTATGTAAATATTTTGGACTGTGTCTATGGGAAATTATTTTAAATATTTTATTATTTATAACATTAACCATTAGGACAATTTCTTAATGGTTTTTTTATTTCAGGGAGGTTATTTTAAAATGGCAAGTTATGAGATTTTTATTACATTTGGAATTTATTTAGTATTTTTAATATTGATAGGAGTTTATTTTTACTCAAAAACTACCACTCACGAATCTTATGTTTTAGGAGAAAGAGGAGTTGGTTATTGGGTAACAGCAATGTCTGCACAAGCAAGTGATATGAGTGGTTGGTTACTTTTAGGATTACCAGGGGCTGTATATTTAAGTGGGCTTACAGAAATTTGGGTAGTTATAGGTTTAGCAATTGGAACTTATCTTAACTGGAAGTTTGTTGCACCTGCTTTAAGAATACAAACAGAAAAATATAATTCACTTACTATACCATCATTTATTTCACAAAAATTAAATGATAATAAGGGTTATATAAGAACATTTTCTGCAATAGTTATCTTATTTTTCTTTACTATTTATTCAGCCTCAGGTTTGGTAGCAAGTGGAAAGTTATTTGATTCATTACTTGGAATTGACTATAAATGGGGAGTGTTAATAGGTGGAGGAACAATAATTATCTATACTTTCTTAGGTGGTTATTTAGCTTGCTGTTGGACAGATTTTTTTCAAGGTTGTTTGATGTTTTTTGCAATAATTGTTGTGCCAGTGGCAGCATACTTTAATGGTGGAGGAATAGATGGAATTAGTATTGCAATGGAAGCAAAAAATATTTCATTAAATATTTTTAAATATGCTAAGGTTTTAAGCCTGCCAGTTATTATATCAGGTTTAGGTTGGGGATTAGGATATTTTGGACAACCTCATATAATTGTAAGATTTATGAGTATTGATAGTGCAGATGAATTATGGAAATCAAGGCTTATAGCTATGATTTGGGTTTTCATTTCTCTTTTAGGAGCAATAGCAGTTGGAATTACAGGAATAGGAGTTTTTACAGATGTTTCTCAAATGGGTGGAGATGCTGAAAAGGTATTTATATTCTTAATTCATAAATTATTTAATCCTTGGATAGCAGGAATATTATTTGCAGCAATCTTATCTGCAATAATGTCAACTATATCTTCTCAGCTTTTAGTATCATCAAATACTTTAACAGAAGATTTCTATAAATATATAGTTAAAAGAGAAAAATCTCATAAAGAAATGATTTGGGTAGGAAGATTATGTGTAATTGTAATATTTATTATAGCGAGCATTTTAGCAATGAATCCAAGTTCAAGGGTATTGGAATTAGTTTCTTATGCTTGGGCAGGTTTTGGAGGAGTATTTTCACCAGTTATTTTATTTACATTATATAAGAAAGATTTACATTGGAAAACTGTTTTGGTATCTATGATAATAGCAACAATAACTGTTATAGCTTGGAAAACAAGTGGACTTGGAAATATAATTTATGAAATAGTACCATCATTTATAATTAACTGTATTTCTATCTATTTATTGGAAAAATTTAGAGTATTTGAAGATAAGAAAGTGAAAGTGTTGGTGAAATAAAAATTTATTATTTATTGACTAGATTAAGATTTAGGACTACTATTAAAAATATAATGTTTTGGATAAAAATATAATGTTTTGGAGGTAAATAAAATGGAAAAGAAAGTAATAGGTGTATATGCACCAGCAAATGCTGCACATATATGGTTTGAAGAAAAATATTTATTTGCAAAGAAACAACTTGAAAATATGGGTTTTAAAATAGTAGAAGGAAATTTAGTAAAAGATAAAAGATATCAAGGTTACAGAACTGCTTCTGCAAAGGAAAGAGCAGAGGAAATGATGAATCTTGTAAAGAATAAGGATATAGATATTATGATGCCTGTGATAGGAGGCTATAATTCAGGAAGCTTATTACCATATTTAGATTTTGATGAAATTGAAAAAAGCAAAAAGAAATTTTTTGGATATAGTGATATAACTGCTATTCAAATGGCAATTTTAAAAAAGACTAATTTAAAACCAATTTATGGAGGAAGTTTAATACCTACCTTTGGAGAATATGAGGGTATATCTCCATTTTTAAAAAATACTTTGGATAATTTATTCCTTAAAAAATCTTATTCTTTGGAAGAACCTAAATTTTATTCTAATAAATTATTAAATGCTTTTACTGATGAATGGAAAACAAAAAAGAGAGAGTATACAAAAAATGAAGGTTGGAAAATTTTAAATGAGGGTGAAATTGAAGGGGAAGTTATTGTTGCAAATATAGATACTTTGGTATCACTTCTTGCTTCTGAATATGTTCCAACTTTTAGAAATAAAATATTAATTCTTGAAGAAATGAATGCTACAATAGATTTGGAAGAAAGAAACTTAAACACTTTGAAAATAAGTGGAGTTTTTGAAGGGGTAAAAGGACTTATATTTGGTAAAACAGAAGTGTATAACAATAAAAACTCAAATCTTGAATATATAGATATTATTAAGGAAGTATTAGGAAAAAGAGATTATCCTATTATATATAACTTTGATTGTGGGCATACTATCCCAAGTCTTATGATTTCACAGGATAGTTTATTATCTTTAAAAGCAAGTGATAATGAAGGAGTAAAAGTAGAAATATTAAAAAATTCATTTATTGATGATTAAAAAAATATTAAAGGGATTGAACTTTTAAAGTGCAATCCCCTATTTTTATTCATATCTTTTACTAATATCTTTTAATATATATCTTGTAAAATTCTTTGCTTTCATTCTCTTTTTAAATAGAACAAAAACCTCAGGTACTAAATCTATTACAGTATCAATGATTTTTTGGTATTTACTAAATCTACCTGTTAGCAATTTCATTTCATTTATAAGCCAAGACATCAAAATTAAATTTAAAATTCTAATAAAACTAACTCCAAAATTTATAAGTCCTTCTTGTGTTATATAGAAGCTATAAAACTTAAATAAGACTTTCCCTTGTTGTCCATAATAAAGCTGAATTAAAAAAGTGGACAAGTAAAAGAATAGTAAAACTTTAAGTTGTTTGCTATGTTTTTTTAAATTTTTATTTAATGTAAGATTTAAAATAAGAACTACAACTAAAATTGCAGAAAGGATAATCAAATTGCTGATAAAAATATTTACTAGCAATAATATAAATAAACTACTTTTTAATAACATCTACTCCACCCATATAAGGAATTAATACCTTAGGAACTAAGAAAGAACCATCTTCTTGTTGATAGTTTTCCATAATAGCAACCAATGTTCTACCTACTGCAAGCCCTGAACCATTTAAAGTATGGCAGAATTCACTTCCGTTAGGAACTCTATATTTTAATCCCATTCTTCTAGCTTGGAATGCTTCACAGTTTGAACAAGAAGAAATTTCTCTATATTTATTTTGAGATGGTAACCAAACTTCTAAGTCATAAGTTTTAGCAGCACTAAAACCTAAATCTCCAGAACAAAGTTGAATTACACGATAAGGTAATTCTAATCTTTGTAAGATTGTTTCGGCATTGTTTACCATTTTTTCAAGTTCATCATAAGAAGATTCAGCATCCGTTATTTTTACCATTTCTACCTTATTAAATTGGTGTAGTCTTATTAAACCTTTGACATCTTTTCCATAAGAACCAGCTTCTCTTCTAAAACAAGGAGAATAAGCAGTATAGTATTTAGGTAATTCAGATTGTTCTAAAATTTCTTTTCTGTGAATATTTGTCATAGTGATTTCAGAAGTAGAAATTAAGTACATATCATCAGTTGTTTTGTACATATCTTCTTCAAATTTTGGAAGTTGACCTGTTCCTTCACAAACTTCTGGCTTAACCATAAATGGAGTTATATGTTCAGTATAACCTTCTTCCAAAGTATGAACATCAAGCATAAAATTAATTAAAGCTCTTTCTAATCTTGCTGCTGCTCCTCTATATAGAACAAATCTTGAACCACTTAATTTTGTTCCTCTCTCAAAATCTAATATTCCTAAATTTTCTCCAATATCCCAGTGTGATTTTGGTTCAAAATCAAATTTTTTAGGTACTCCCCATTTTCTAATTTCAAGGTTAGAATCTTCATCAGGACCAATAGGAGTTGATGGATGATATACATTAGGTATATTTAATTGTATATCTTTAATTTTTTCATCTATTTCAACAAGTTCAGCATCTAACTCTTTTATTTTTGCAGAAACTCCTCCCATCTTTTCTATTAAATGGTTAGCATCTTTCTTTTCTTTCTTTAAATTTGCAATTTCTGCTGAAACATTATTTCTTTCTCTTTTTAAACTTTCAACTTCGGATAAAACTTCTCTTCTCTTTGAATCTAATTCAACAAAAGCATCCATATCAACATTGCTATTTCTGTTTTTTAGCATTTCTTTTAGCATTTCAACATTTTCACGCATAAATTTTAATTCTAGCATAATTCTCCCTCCTTAAAGCTGTATCAATATTTTTGTTTGATAAATATAAATATACCATTTTATATATATTAATTCAACAAAAAATAAATATTTTTTCTATCTTTTTAACATTTTAGTTGCAAGTTCTAGCATATGAATAGCGGTTCCAGTACTAGAAGTCATCATATCATAAATTCCATCCTCTGTTAAAACATGAGCACTTTCTACATCTGGAAATAAATCTTTTTCAAAATCTTCCTTATCTTTTGACCAGTTCTTACTATAATAATATTTTATAAGTTCATCGTAATTTTTGGAATCTTTTTCTATTTTATTTAAAATTTCTTCTAATTCTTCTAATAATTTTGAGGAATTAAAAAGGATTTTTTCCATTTTTTCTATTCTTTCTTTTTGTTTCATATTTTTACCTCATTTTATTTTTTACTTTATTATATATTATTTTTTTTGAAATATATAGAAAAAAATTTAAAAAAAATAGTTGACAAAATTAATTTTATATAGTATATTGTCAATATAAAATTTAGCACTCTATAAAAGTGAGTGCTAATAAAAAATAAGAAGGTGAGATTATGGGGATTTCTGAAAGAGAAAAACTTGTTCTCAATGCTATTGTAGATTATTATCTTACAGTTGGGGACACAATAGGTTCCAGAACATTGGTAAAAAAATATGGAATAGAACTCTCATCTGCTACAATACGTAATGTTATGGCTGATTTGGAAGATATGGGATTTATAGAAAAAACTCATACTTCATCAGGGCGTATTCCAACAGATATGGGATACAAATATTATCTCACAGAGCTTCTAAAAGTAGAAAAGATAACACAGGAAGAGATAGAAAATATTAGTAATGTTTATAATCGTAGAGTTGATGAATTAGAAAATATTTTGAAAAAAACCTCTACTCTACTTTCAAAGCTAACTAACTATGCAGGTATAGCTGTTGAGCCAAAACCTGACAATAAAAAAGTTAGCAGGGTGGAGCTCGTTTATATAGATGAATATTTGATTATGGCAATTATTGTTATGGATGACAGAAGAGTTAAGACAAAAAATATTCATTTACCTTATCCGATTTCAAAGGAAGAAGTTGAAAAGAAAGTTGAGGAGTTAAATACTAAGATTAAGAATAATGAAATTGCTATAAATGATATAGAAAAGTTTTTTACAGAAAGTACAGATATTGTTTATGAGTATGATGATGAAGATGAACTTAGTAAATATTTTATAAATAATCTTCCAAGTATGTTAAAAAATGAAAATATTGCAGAGGTTGCAAATGTAATTGAATTTTTTAATGAAAGAAAAGACATAAGAGAATTATTTGAAAAGCTTATAGAACAAAAAGCAAAAGAAAATTCAAATTCTAATGTAAATGTAATACTTGGAGATGAGTTAGGTATAAAAGAACTAGAAGATTTTAGTTTCGTCTATTCAATATATGATATAGGTGGAGCTCAAGGAATAATTGGAGTTATGGGACCTAAGAGAATGGCATATTCTAAAACAATGGGACTTATAAATCATGTTAGTAGAGAAGTAAATAAATTAATAAATTCAATGGGAAAAGAAAAAAATAAAAAAATTTAGGAGGCTTTCAATGCAGGATAAAGAAGACATTAAAGAGGAAGTTTTAAAGGAGGAAATAAATAAAGAAGTTAATGAGGAAAAAAAATGTGAATGTGGAGAAGCAAAAGAAGAAACTCATGAAGATGATCATAAACATGATGGGCACACTTGTTGTGGCAAACATAATCATAAAGAAGAAATAGAAAAACTTAAAGCTGAGATTGAAGAATGGAAAAATGAATATTTAAGAAAGCAAGCTGAATTTCAAAATTTCACTAAAAGAAAAGAAAAAGAAGTTGAAGAACTTAAAAAATTCTCTTCTGAAAAAATTATCACTCAATTTTTGGGAAGTTTAGATAATCTTGAAAGAGCTATTGAATCTTCTCTTGAAAGTAAAGATTTTGATTCACTATTAAAAGGAATTGAAATGATAGTGAGAAATTTAAAAGATATTATGTCAGCTGAAGGTGTAGAAGAAATAAAGGCAGAAGGAGCTTTTGATCCAGTATATCATCATGCTGTTGGTGTTGAGGCAAGTGAAGATAAAAAAGAAGATGAAATTGTAAAAGTGTTACAAAAAGGTTATATGATGAAAGGTAAAGTTATTAGACCAGCAATGGTTATAGTATGTAAAAATAATTAAATAAATAATAAATATAAATAGATTTTAGGAGGATAATATGAGTAAAATAATAGGAATTGATTTAGGAACAACAAACTCTTGCGTAGCAATAATGGAAGGTGGAAATGTAACAATAATACCAAACTCTGAGGGAGCAAGAACAACTCCATCAGTTGTAAATATTAAAGATAATGGTGAAGTAGTTGTTGGAGAAATAGCAAAAAGACAAGCTGTAACAAATCCTACTTCAACAGTAAGTTCAATCAAGACTCATATGGGTTCTGATTACAAAGTAGAAATTTTTGGAAAGAAATATACTCCACAAGAAATTTCTGCAAAGATATTACAAAAATTGAAAAAAGATGCTGAAGCATATTTAGGAGAAGAAATTAAAGAAGCAGTTATCACAGTACCAGCCTATTTTACAGATTCTCAAAGACAAGCAACAAAAGATGCAGGAACAATAGCAGGATTAGATGTAAAAAGAATTATAAATGAACCAACTGCTGCTGCTCTTGCTTATGGACTTGAAAAGAAAAAAGAAGAAAAAGTATTAGTATTTGACCTTGGTGGAGGAACATTTGATGTGTCTGTACTTGAAATATCTGATGGTGTTATAGAAGTTATATCAACAGCAGGAAATAACCACTTAGGTGGAGATGATTTTGATAATGAAGTTATAAACTGGTTAGTTACTGAATTTAAGAAAGAAACTGGACTTGATTTATCAAATGATAAAATGGCTTATCAAAGATTAAAAGATGCTGCTGAAAAAGCTAAAAAGGAATTATCAACATTGATGGAAACTTCAATTTCATTACCATTCATAACTATGGATGCAACAGGACCTAAACACTTAGAAATGAAATTGACAAGAGCAAAATTTGATGATTTAACAAAACATCTTGTTGAAGCAACTCAAGGACCTACAAAGACTGCATTAAAAGATGCAAATCTTGATACAAAAGATATAGATGAAATCTTACTTGTTGGAGGTTCTACAAGAATACCAGCAGTTCAAGAATGGGTTGAAAACTTCTTTGGAAAGAAACCCAATAAAGGAATAAACCCAGATGAAGTTGTTGCTGCTGGTGCTGCAATACAAGGTGGAGTATTAATGGGAGATGTTAAAGATGTATTACTTCTTGATGTAACTCCATTATCATTAGGAATTGAAACAGCTGGTGGAGTATTTACAAAGATGATAGATAAAAATACTACTATCCCAGTTAAGAAATCACAAGTATATTCTACTTATTCTGATAATCAAACAGCAGTTACTATAAATGTTTTACAAGGTGAAAGATCAAGAGCTGCTGATAACCACAGTTTAGGAACTTTCAATTTGGAAGGAATCCCTGCTGCTCCAAGAGGTGTGCCTCAAATAGAAGTTACATTTGATATAGATGCCAATGGTATAGTTCATGTATCTGCAAAAGATTTAGGAACAGGAAAAGAAAATAAAGTAACTATTTCTGGTTCAAGCAACCTTTCAAAAGAAGAAATTGAAAGAATGACAAAGGAAGCAGAAGCACATGCAGAAGAAGATAAAAAATTCCAAGAATTAGTTGAAGCTAGAAATAGAGCAGACCAATTAATCTCTGCTACTGAAAAGACTTTAAAAGAAAATCCTGATAAAGTAAGTGAAGGAGATAAGAAAAATATAGAAGCTGCTATAGAAGAATTGAAGAAAGCTAAAGATGGCGATGATAAAGCTGCAATAGATTCAGCTATGGAAAAATTATCTCAAGCATCTCATAAATTTGCAGAAGAATTATATAAAGAAGCTCAAGCACAGGCACAAGCTCAACAACAAGCAGGAGCAAATGCAGGTTCTGATAAAAAAGATGAAGATGTAGCAGAAGCAGAAGTTGTGGACTAATAATAAAATATTAAAAATAAAAAATTAATATTAGTTTTTCTTGAAATAGAAAACAACAAAACTTTATAAATTATAATTTTAACTACTTGACATCCTATAATGTTTCAAGAGCTCCAAAATGCTCTTTCAACATTATAGGATGTCGCAGTAGTTTTATTTAAATTTATTTAATCTTACTTTCAAGAAAAACTTAATCTTATATTAACTTTTAATAGTTTTAGTTATAAGGAGTGAGTATGAAAAATATTAAAGGCATTTCATTTTTATACAATAAAGAAATTGGTTATTTAGAAATAATTGAAGAAAAAGATGGAATAAGTGAAATAAGTTTTTTGGATAATATAGGTATTGAAACAAGAAAAAATTTATATAATATTTTTACTGAATCTCCTTTAACAAAAAAATGTAGTCAACAATTAGAAGAATATTTTAATGGGAAAAGAAAAGAATTTAATATTAAATTAGATATTAGAGGAACCAAGTTTCAAAAACAATGTTGGGAAATTTTAACAAAAGTACCTTATGGAGAAACTATCTCATATAGTGATGAAGCTAGGATGATAGGCAATGATAAAGCAGTTAGAGCAGTTGGCTCTGCCAATGGTAAAAATTGTATTCCAATAATTATTCCTTGTCATAGAATTGTTTATAAAGGCGGAGAAATAGGTGGATATAGTGGTGGTGAAGGTGGTAATAAAGGTATTGAAATAAAAAAATATCTTTTAGAGCTTGAAAAAAAGTTTAAATAAAAATATAATATCTAATTGAATATTAAATAAGAGGTGGAGGAAGATTATGGCAAAAAGAGACTATTATGAAGTCCTTGGTGTAGATAAAAATGCAAGTGAAGATGATATAAAGAAGGCATTTAAAAAAGCAGCAATGAAGTATCACCCAGATAGATTTGCAAATGCAAGTGATGCTGAAAAAAAAGATGCAGAAGAAAAATTTAAGGAAATAAATGAGGCTTATCAAGTCCTTTCTGATGCTCAAAAGAAACAACAATATGACCAATTTGGACATGCTGCCTTTGAACCAGGTGGAGCAGGTTTTGGTGGAGGCTTTAATGCTGGAGGCTTTGACTTCGGAGATATTTTTGGAGATATCTTTGGTGGAGGAGGAAGTGGCTTTGGAGGTTTTGAAGGATTTAGTGGTTTTGGTGCTTCTTCAAGAAGAAGTTATGTTGAACCAGGGAATGATTTAAGATATAATCTTGAAATTACTTTGGAAGAAGCTGCAAAAGGTGTAGAAAAAACTATTAAATATAAGAGAACTGGAAAATGTGAATATTGCCATGGAACAGGTGGAGAAGATGATAAAATGAAAACTTGTCCTACTTGTAATGGACAAGGAACTATCAGAACTCAACAAAGAACTATATTAGGAGTAATGCAATCACAAACTGTTTGTCCTGATTGTCATGGAACAGGAAAAGTACCTGAAAAGAAATGTAAACACTGTCATGGGACAGGAACTGCAAAGGAAACAGTTGAAAAGAAAGTTAATGTACCAGCTGGCATAGATGATGGACAAAAATTGAAATATGCAGGTTTAGGTGAAGCTAGTCAAAGTGGTGGACCTAATGGAGATCTGTATATAGTTATTAGAATTAAACCCCATGATATTTTTGTAAGAGATGGAGAAAATCTATATTGTGAAGTACCTATTTCATATTCAACTGCTGTTTTAGGTGGGGAAGTTGAAATTCCAACTTTAAATGGTAAAAAAATGATTAAAGTTCCAGAAGGAACAGAAAGTGGAAAATTACTTAAAGTCAGTGGAGAAGGAATAAAATCTCTTAGAGGTTATGGAAAAGGAGATATAATTGTTAAAATTACAATAGAAACTCCAAAGAAACTTACAGATAAGCAAAAAGAATTATTACAAAAATTTGAAGAAAGTTTAAATGAAAAAAATTATGAGCAAAAATCTAGTTTTATGAAAAAAGTAAAAAAATTCTTTAAAGATATAATTGATTGAATGGAATTTAAAACTCTTGGGTAGTAATACTTAGGAGTTTTTTATTATTTTTATAAAAATATAATTTGAATTATAATAATTTATATTATATAATTTATTAAGAGGTGATACTATGAATTTTATTGATAGAGAAAAGGAACTAGAAACTCTTAATAAAGAATATAAAAAAGAAAATAGCTTTGTTGTTCTATATGGAAGAAGAAGAGTTGGAAAGACAACTTTGATAAAAGAATTTATAAAAGATAAAAAAGCATTTTACTTTTTTGCTGATAAACAAAATGAAAATCTACAAATTGAAAGATTTAAAAATCAAATATCAGAACAATTTAAAGATGAATTTTTAAAGAAAATAGAAATAAAAGATTGGGACACACTTTTTGACTATTTATTGACAAAGATTTCCAATGAAAAATTTATTTTTATAATAGATGAATTTCAATATCTATGTATGATTAATAAAGATTTTTCTTCCATTTTTCAAAGAATATATGATGAAAAGCTAAAAGATAAAAATATTATGATTATTTTATGTGGTTCTTTAATTTCAATGATGTATTCAGAAACTTTGGCTTATGAAAGTCCTTTACATGGTAGAAGAACAGCTCAAATAAAACTTCAACCTATAAAATTTAAGTATTATAGTGAATTTTTTAAAAATAAATCTATTCAAAATTTAATAGAATTATATTCTATAACAGGAGGAGTTCCTAAATATATTTTAAGTTTAGATGGGGATAAATCAGCCTTATATAATATTGAAAATAATATTTTTGATAAAAATAATTATTTGTACTCTGAGCCAAAATTTCTATTACAAGAGGAAGTAAATGATTTATCTAGATATTTTTCTATTTTAAATGCAATATCAATAGGGCATACTAAGATGTCAGCTATATCCTCATATTTACAAATAAATGCAGGAGGCTTATCCCCATATATTTCAAAGCTTATGGACTTAGATATACTTGAAAAAGAAGTTCCTGTCACTGAAGGTATAGAAAATACAAAAAAAGTTTTATATAAGATAAAAGATAATTATTTAAAATTTTGGTTTTCTTATGTTTATCCATATCAAAGCTATCTTGAAATTGAGAATTTAACTTATGTTAAAAATAAAATTGAAAATGAATTTGATTTATATATTTCTAAGATTTATGAAGATTTGGCTAGAGAAAGTATATGGGAAAATATAACATTTCCTTTATTTAAAGTTGGTAGATGGTGGGATAAAAACACAGAAATAGATATTGTAGGTTTAGGAGAAGAGAATAAAATTATATTTGGAGAATGTAAATATTCTAAAAAGTCAATAGGCTTAAATATTTTAAAAGAACTTAAAGATAAATCTAAGAAAGTTATATGGAATAATGATAAGAGAGAAGAATACTATATACTATTTTCAAAATCTGGTTTTAGTGAAGATTTAATTGAATTAGCTAAGAAAGAAAATAATATTGTACTTAAAAAATTAATGTAGAATTAAAAAAGCTACACCTAAGTGTAGTTGATTGTTTTTAAGATGGTGGTTGGGGAAGGATTCGAACCTTCGAAGGCTGAGCCGTCAGATTTACAGTCTGATCCCTTTGACCGCTCGGGAACCCAACCATCTTATTAAATTGTAGTGGTACCCCGTAGGGGAATTGAACCCCTGTTTCCAGAGTGAAAATCTGATGTCCT
>ERZ772920.830-NODE-830-length-16917-cov-19.571285_pt1 | contig 16917 bp, 15 predicted proteins | sample MGYA00511469_ERZ772920 | MGnify/ENA primary metagenome ERZ772920 (study PRJEB29015, sample SAMEA2738069) | human oral metagenome | biome: human oral; feature: human-associated habitat; material: saliva | place: China | collected 2216 ... | reverse complement strand
GCGTCATCGTCGTGACCAGCCACCAGGCCCGCGAGGCCGACCTGCGTGCCGTCGCTCGTGCGCTCGCTGTGTCCGACGCTGTGCGCGAGGTGACCTCCACGATCCGCGTTGAGGGGGAGTGAGGTGCGCGTGCACGATGACTTTGTCGCAGTGAAGGTTCCCGCGACGAGCGCCAACCTGGGTCCCGGCTTCGACTGCATGGGCCTCGCGCTCGACCTGTGGGACGAGGTCTCGATCCACGCGACGACAGGGCCGACCTCTGTCGTCGTCGAAGGCGAGGGGGCCGGCAACGTCGACCTCGGTGAGGATAACTTGGTCGTTCGCGCTCTGCGTCTGGCCCTGGACCATGCGGGCGCTCCCCAGGTGGGGGTGCGCATGCGCTGCATGAACCGTATTCCTCATTCGCGAGGCCTGGGTTCCTCCGCGAGCGCAATCGTCGCCGGCCTGACGCTGGCCCGTGCGCTCATCGGCGATCCGGGCATGCTGGGGCGCCAGGAGATCCTCGAGATCGGCTCGGAGCTGGAGGGACACCCCGACAACGTTGCACCCGCCGTCTATGGAGGGGCCACTGTCGCCTGGATGAACGAGGACACGAAGGAGGTGGGTGCGCTTCGGCTGAACCCGCCAGCGGGCGTATCTCCCGTCGTTTTCATTCCCGACTTCGAGCTGCGTACTGCCACCGCCCGCGCTGCGCTGCCTGAGAACGTGTCTCACGTGGATGCGCGCTTCAACGTCGCCCGCGCGAGCGCGCTCGCTGCGATCCTGTCCGGTCATGCGCAGGCCAGTGGGGGAGCGGATCTGCACGCGGTGCTCATGGAAGCGACGCGCGACCGCCTCCACCAGGAGCAGCGCCGCGGTGCCATGGAACCCTCGCTGGCCCTCGTCGACTGGCTGCGCGGTGCGGGGTACGCCGCTGTGGTCTCGGGTGCCGGACCCACCGTTATCTCGCTGGAACCCGTTGGCGCACAGATCCGCAGCGATGCCGCGGACTCCGGGTGGCGTGTCCTTCCCCTCACGGTGGCCGCTTCCGGCGTGCAGATCACTCGTGGATCTTTAGCGAAGGTGGAGTTCTAACTAGCCTCTGATCTGTGAGTTTCTGCGCAAGCACCGTCAGTTTCGCTGTCTAATCGACAGCTGGCTGGCGGTCTTGCTATATTTTTTCAGGTCCGAGTCGAATGCTCGACTCCGATCATTGCGGTGCGCCCTCATTGCGCATCTTCCTCCATCAAGCTTTCTCGTGTGCTTGAGCAATTCACCTCGCCCGACTTGGGCGCATTCCAGTAAGGACCACTTCGTGAGCAACGAAACCCCCGCCGAGATGACGACCGCGTCGCTGTCGGCGATGAAGCTGCCTGAGCTGAAGGCTCTGGCCGCGTCCCGCGGTCTTAAAGGCATTTCCCAGCTTCGCAAGCCCCAGCTGATCGAGCTCCTGAGCAACGACGCCAGCGCTCCGACCACGCAGGAAGTCGCTCCCCGCGAGGAGACCCCTGCCTCGTCGTCTGAAACCCCGGACGTTCCTGCGCAGCCCGAGGCTCCCGTGGACGACATGCCTGCCGTTGAGATGCCCGCAGGCGAGGCCCCGCGTCGTTCACGCCGCCGCCGCGCGGTGAGTCAGGGAGCCGTGGAACCCGCGCATGTCACCCTCGACCTGCCGCTGCCCGCTTCCGAGCGCAGTGAGTCCACGCCGGAACCCGACACGACCGTCGTCGAGACCGTCCTGAACATCGAGCTGCCCGACGGCGACGACACCGAGGGACGGCGTGGACGCCGCGAACGCGGACGTCGCTCCCGTCGCGAGCGCGAGAACCGCGACAACCGTGAGAATCGTGAGGGCCGTGAGAATCGCGAAGCGCGCTCTACGCGCGGCGGCGAGGACAACCTCGCCCCGATTGCCGGCATCCTCGACATCCAGGAGAACCACGCCTTCGTGCGTACCTCCGGCTACCTGCCCGGCCCGAACGACGTCTACGTGACGCTCGGCAACGTGCGCCGCTGGGGCCTGCGCGCCGGTGACGCGGTCGCCGGTGCCGTCCGCCTGCCCCGCGAGGGCGAGCGTCAGCGCCAGAAGTACAACGCCCTCGTGCGCGTCGACTCCGTGAATGGCATGACGATTGAGCAGGCGCAGGCGCGTCGCGAATTCGGCAAGCTGACGCCGGTCTACCCCTCCGAGCAGCTGCGCATGGAGACCTCACCGAAGGCCTACACGCCGCGCGTCATCGACCTTGTCGCGCCCGTCGGCAAGGGGCAGCGAGGCCTCATCGTCTCGCCGCCCAAGGCCGGTAAGACCATGGTTATCCAGCAGATGGCCAAGGCCATCGAGCTGAACAACCCCGAGGTGCACCTCATGGTCGTCCTGGTGGACGAGCGCCCCGAAGAAGTCACCGACATGCGTTCGATCGTTAAGGGCGAGGTCATCGCCTCTACCTTCGACCGTCCCGCATCGGACCACACGACCGTTGCCGAACTCGCGATTGAGCGTGCCAAGCGCCTCGTGGAGCTGGGCCAGGATGTCGTCGTTCTCCTCGACTCGCTGACGCGACTGTCTCGCGCCTACAACCTGGCTGCGCCCGCCTCGGGCCGTATCCTCTCCGGTGGCGTCGACGCGTCCGCGCTCTACCCGCCCAAGAAGTTCTTCGGCGCGGCCCGCAACCTCTCCGAGGGCGGCTCGCTGACCATCATCGCCTCCGCGCTGGTGGAGACCGGGTCGAAGATGGACGAGGTCATCTTCGAGGAGTTCAAGGGCACCGGCAACATGGAACTGCGCCTCTCGCGTCAGCTTGCCGAGCGTCGCATCTTCCCGGCGATCGATCTCAACGCGTCGGGTACCCGCCGCGAGGAGCTGCTGTTTGCGCCCGAGGAGCTGCGCATCATGTGGAAGCTGCGCCGCGTCCTGGGCACCCTCGACCAGCAGCAGGGCCTCGAGCTGGTCCTCGACAAGCTCAAGGAAACCCAGTCGAACGCTGAGTTCCTCATGCTTATCCAGAAGACGACGCCCTCCGAGTGATCAGCGGGTTGACGCGGGGCGAGTGGCGAGAGCCGCTCGCCCCGTTTTCTTGTCGGGCGCGCGCGTAAATACCGGGCAACCGACTGTGGTGTGTGCCAGAGTTGGGGTATGGCGGACACGACACCGAACGAGAGAGATGAGCAGGCTACGCGGGAAACCTCGCGCCGGTTGTGGAGCGGCGTGCGTGGTTGTTTGCGTCTCGTGCTGGGGTTCTTTCTTGTCCTCGCGGCTCCTCTTCAGCTGGGAATCGCCATCTATACCCAGGCCCGTCACGGGATGGGGGACGCGGTGGAATGGCCGAATTGGACCGGCTGGGTCATGGTGCTGTGCGGAATAGGCGTGCTGTGGCACGGCTGGGATCTTCGACGCTCGGGACGCCAGAAAATGACGTTGATCGCAGAAAAATGGGCGGCCCTGGAGGGGCAGCGCGGGCAGGTTGAGCGCGTGTTCTCCTCGCTCGTCAGTGCCGGGCACTACGAGGCCGGTCTGTCAACGCGCTACGAGTGCGCCCAAGCCGAACACGCCAGGGTCGGCGCTCGAATCGCCGAGCACCAGTCACCGGGTTTCTTCGCATCGCTTAGCGAAACGTCAAGAGGCGACGGTGATGAGATTCTTGCGGGCATTGATCGCTTGGCGGACGCGGATGCCGCAGTCATGGCTGCGCGCGACTTCTTCGCGTGTGCGCCCGGCTGGCGCGACGTGTGGAGCAATGAGGTTGGCCCGATCTTCGAAGACTTGGACGTCCTCGATGACGTCGCGGATACCCTCGAAGCAGTCGGTACGGACCCGCACATCCTGACGGATATTGAGGCTTTCAGAGAGCGTGTGGGTGACCACAAAGACGCCGTACACGACCTCGGGAAGCGCCTCGAGGATGGGCAGATCGCTCCCGCCCAGGCGCTGGAAGAACTCGACCGGATCGCCAACGATGCGCGCACGCGCACCGCCGAGCTCATCGAGGCGACGCTCGCAACCGATGCCTCGTCTCAGGGACGCGAACGCTACGCGAGGTGGAAGGGCGCGGGCATCAGCCTCACCGCGGCTAACGCTCAGTACGACGAAGAGTACTGGAGCGAGGAAGCGGACGATGACATCGACTACAACCCGGCAGCCACGATCCGACTGATCGCAAACTCCGCAGGCGTTAACCTGGAAGGGCTGCCAGCACCGGCGTCTGGTGTCCTGACGGCTGGACGCTCGTTCGTCTATCTGCTGCCGATGTATCTTGATCGATACCTGACTGGGGATGTGGACGGCAGCGGCGACGCTTCCTCGTCGGCCTGAGCGGCGCAGCAGTCATGTACGTCGCCCGTCAGACTGCTTGACAGCAGGAACGCGGGATACCGAGCAACCGACCGTCATTCATGCCAGAGTGGAGCCATGACATCTATGACACTCAACGGGGCTGACAGGGAAGCAGAGCGTCCACCCACATCGTTGCGCGTCCTGTGCTTCGTGGCCGGTCTCCTCCTGTTCCTCGTCGCGCCCGTGTGGTTGGGCACTGCCTACTACGTCAATGTCCATGCGGTACCGAAGCAGAGTAACCCGGTCACGCCCGTCGTGGAGGTCCACGACGAGACGGGGAGTTTTCGCGACATCGGCGGTCGTCCCCTGAATGCCGTCCTCGAGGACGTTCGTTTCACGCGCGCCGTTCACCTCGTGGTCCTGTCGACCGATAGCCTCAGTGGCGACGACATGGATCAGGCGGTGGTCACCTACGCGCGCGCCAATCATCCGGAGTGGCTAAGCGCGGGCGGCTCGGCCTGGGCGAATGGGTATGTAATCCTAGTCGTGTCGCCCGCTGATCACATGGCAGGTACCTACGTCGGCGATGATGTCGTTCTTCCCCTGGCTGCTCAGAAGGACGTCCAGGATGCGGCGAAGGATGACTTCCGCGACGGGTGTTGGAGCGAAGGCATCGTCGCCGCGGTGAACAAGGCTGCGGCGCTGATCCCGGGCGAGAACACCCAGCGTCAGGGGAATATCGTTCCGTGGCCTCCCCTCTATGCGTGGACTGTGACGGCCGCCGGAATCGTCGTCTGGTTGATCGGTGGGAACGCCCGCCGTCGGCCAGGTGAGGTCGCGAGGCCGCTCGCCGAACAGTGGAATGACATGGAGAAGCGTCACATCGGGGTCGAGAGTTCCTGTGCCGCGCTCCTCGCCGAAGGGGGTTATGAGCATGGCCTGACCGCGCGCTACCAGGCTGCGCGGGCGGAGCGTGAGAAGGTGCGTGCCCGCATCGCCTCGGCTCGTGGGAAACAGGCAACGATGCGGTCGCTCACCCAAGCCTTTCAGGACCTGTCGGACGCGGACACAGCAATGGAGGCGGCGTGTGAGTTCTTCGCGCTCTCCCCGAACTGGCGCAGCGTGTGGGCCAATGAGGTGGGGCCGGTCTTCGAGGACCTGGACGTGGTGGACCTGGTCGCGCGCACGGCTGCGGACCGAACGAACTATCAGCACGTCATCACCTTGTATGCCACCCTCAGCGCCTGGACAAACGAGCAGCGCGTGGCCGTGAAAAACCTGCAAGGCAGCATCGAGCGAGCAGAGGTAACACCTGCCACGGCCTTGGAGTGCCTTGACTGGATTGCGAACGAGGCCAGGCTCCGCCTGGCGGTGTTCGTCGAGAACGCGCTGGCGGCCGACACGTCGTGGATGGGACGCAGGCGCTACTCCCGCTGGCAGGCGGGCAAGGGAGAAAAACTCAAGGACTACGATCTGCGTTACATCGGCACGTACTCCGTCGACGGCTGGGCGCACTCCTACAATCCCGCTGTCACGATTCGCCTGACAGCACACTGTGCGGGCATCGACCTGAGTGGAAGCGCAGCCATCCCATCGGGGCGTTTCATGGCCTACAACGCGCCGGTCTACGTGCCGCCCGCGTACTTGAACCGCTACATCGTCTATGACGGAATCACGAGATATAGCGCCTCATACGAGACCTACCTGACGTCGCCGGCAAACCTTGGTACCGCGAATGATTATCGCAACCGTAGTCGTGTGAGCCTCTCGTCCTCCCATTCGCACGGCACGTCGAGCTCGGGTGGCTTCCACGGCTCAGGCTCATCCTCGTCGTTCTGAGCAGAGGAGAGGCCGACCCCCATAGCCGATCTCACGCTCACCTGATGGCGTCCATCGTTGAAGGCGTTGGGCTGCTGTGCCATAATGACATGTCGGCTTACCGGTTCACCGGCATGCCCCAGGCGCTTGCGCGCGCTGGAGGGCGAATCCCCGTCAGATGCGAGGAACGCTGCATGTCCGGACCCGGGGCACCAAACGATCCAGGAGAATCCCATGCGTAAGGGCATCCACCCCGAATACGTGGACACCGTCGTGACCTGCACGTGCGGCAACTCGTTCCACACCCGTTCCACGCTCACCTCCGGTGAGATGCGCGTGGACGTGTGCTCGGCCTGCCACCCGTTCTACACGGGCAAGCAGAAGATCCTCGACACCGGCGGCCGCGTCGCCAAGTTCGAGGCTCGCTACGGCAAGCGCGTGCGCCCCTCGAAGTGATGAGGGTGAGCGGATAGCTCGACGGCGGTGTCGTCGGCCTGAAGGCTGGCGGCGCCGCCGCTTTTTCAAACGTTTGACTCGTAAGGATGTGGTGAATCGTGGCCGCGACGGATGAGCTGGGCGCACTGGGCCCGCTGTTGGAGGAGTATGCGCGGGTGGAGGCCCAGATGGCTGATCCACAGACGCTGACGAACCCCCAGCTGATGCGCCGCGTCGGCCGCCGGTACGCTGAGCTTGGCCGCGTCAAGGCCGCCGCTGATCGGCTGAGCACGGCGGCGGGGGACCTTGAGGCTGCCCGCGAACTGGCTGCGGAAGACCGATCCTTCGCTGACGAGATTCCAGCCCTCGAAGAAGAGGAAGCAGCGGCCCACGAGGCCCTCGTCAAAATCCTGGCTCCCCGCGACCCCGAGGATGCGATGGACGTCATCCTCGAAATCAAAGCCGGTGAAGGCGGCGAAGAATCTGCGCTGTTTGCCTCCGACCTGGCGCGCATGTACGGTCGCTACGCCGAGGCGCACGGCTGGAGCGTTACCGAGTTGAGCGCGACCCATACGGAGCTCGGCGGTTTCAAGGACATCACGCTTGCGATCCGCGCGAAGGGCACACCCGCCCCCGACGAGGGCGTGTGGGCCCACCTCAAATACGAGGGCGGCGTCCACCGCGTGCAGCGTGTGCCCGTCACCGAATCCCAGGGACGCATCCACACGAGCGCCGTCGGTGTCTTCGTCATGCCGGAGATCGAGGACGACGACGAGATCGTCATCGACTCTAACGACCTGCGCATCGACGTCTACCGCTCGAGCGGCCCCGGCGGCCAGTCCGTCAACACGACCGACTCAGCCGTGCGTATCACCCACCTTCCCTCGGGCATCGTCGTGTCGATGCAGAACGAGAAGTCCCAGCTGCAAAACAAGGAAGCGGCCCTGCGCGTCCTCGCCTCCCGCCTGGCCGCGGAGGCTCGCGCAAAGAAGGAGGCCGAGGCCTCGGCCCAGCGCCTGTCCCAGGTGCGTACCGTAGATCGCTCCGAGCGCATCCGCACCTACAACTTCCCGGAGAACCGCATCGCGGATCACCGTACGGGCTTCAAAGCCCACAACCTCGACGCCGTCCTGTCGGGCGCGCTCGATGCCGTCATTTCCTCCCTGCAGGAGGCCGATGAGGCCGAACGCCTGGCCGCCGCCGCGAACGCATGAGCGCGCAGGTGGAGGGTCAGTGGGGACTGCACGAGGCCCGGGCGTGGGCGCGCGCACGCCTGGACGAGGCCGGGGTTGACTCGGTCGACGCCGACGTGCGCGAGCTCCTCGAGTGGGCGTGCGACGTCACCACGCAGTGGGATCTACCCACCTTCCTCGACCCCGAACAGGCGGAGAAGCTGCGCGGCGGCGTAGCAGAGAGAGCCTTGCGTATTCCCCTCCAGCACGTCACGGGACGCATGTTTTTCCGCTCGCTGGTCCTGACCGCAATGCCTGGCGTGTTCATCGTGCGCCCGGAGACAGAGGTCCTGGCGGGCCTGGCCATTGACGAGGCGCGCTCCGTCGTGGGTAGCCGCGGCGAGGCGCGCGTCGTCGACCTGTGCACCGGCTCCGGGGCGATCGCGCTGGCCGTTGCCACCGAGGCCGCGCGCACCGAAGTGTGGGCCGTCGAAAAGGAACCGGATCCTTTCGCCTTGGCCTGCCATAACCGCGACCGTATCGGCGCGCGCGGCGTGCACCTGGAACGCGGCGACGCAACGAACCCAGCGACCCTCCACTTCCTGAATGGTCTGGTCGACGTGGTCGTCACCAACCCGCCCTACGTTCCGGCCGACGAGATGCCCACCCAGCCCGAGGCCAGCGCCGATCCGCACTCGGCCCTCTACGGGGGAAGCGAGGACGGACTGGATATTCCCGCGCGGATCATCCGCCGTGCCCTCACGCTTCTGCGTCCGGGCGGCCTGCTTCTGATGGAGCACTCGCCCAGCCAGGACGAGGCGTTGCGCGCTTACGCGACCTCCGTCGGAATGGTCGATGCTGCGACAGAGGCGGACTTGGCCGGTCGTATGCGCTTCCTGCGCGCCCGCGTGCCCCGCTGATACCCCGACCGCGATCCGTGACACAATGGCACCGATGAGTACTGAGACGATCCTGAGCGCAACACCGAACCTTGAGGCCGACGCGCTAGCGCACGCAATCCGCGAACTGAATGACGGTCGTGTCCTCGTCGTTCCCACGGACACCGTCTACGGGATCGGATGCGACGCCTCCAACCCCGATGCCGTGAGCGCGGTGCTGGCCGCCAAGGGGCGCGGTCGTCAGATGCCGCCGCCCGTCCTCGTCGCCTCGGTCGACGCCATCGATTCCCTGTGCGTCGACGTTCCCGACTATGCGCGAACCCTCGCGCGCGCCTTCTGGCCCGGCGGACTCACGCTCATCCTGCGTGCCCGCCCCGACCTTGGGTGGGACCTGGGGGAGACTGGCGGCACTATCGGCGTTCGCATGCCGAACCAGGACGCGCTCCTGACCCTTCTGCGTGACTTCGGCCCCATGGCCGTGACCTCCGCGAACCTGACCGGCCGCCCGCCGGCCACGTCGGTCCAGCAGGCCATCGGTTACTTCGGCACCTCTGTCGCGGCCTACCTCGACGGCGGATCCACCCGGGGAACCACGGCCTCGTCCATCGTCGACTGTGCCCATGGCGACCCTCGCGTCATCCGCCAGGGGACCATCAGCCTCGCCGACCTGAGCGCGGTCGCCGGCATGCCCATTCGGGAAACGGAGGGACGTCACTCGTGAAGGTTTACCTGCTGCTCGCCGCCATGGCGATGGCCTTGACGATCCTGCTGACCCCAGCCGTGCGCTGGGCCTGCCTGCGCTTTCATATCCTGCCGCCCGTGCGTGGGCGCGACATTCAAAAGACACCGATCCCGCGTCTGGGCGGCGTCGCCATGACCATCGCGCTCATCGTCACGATGCTCGTCGCCTCGCGCATCCCCTACATGGCACCGCTGTTCACGACCAGTGTCCCGTGGGCCGTCATGGCTGGTGCCGGTGCCATGTGCGTCCTCGGCATCATCGACGACATCATCGAGCTCGACTGGATGGCCAAGCTCGGCGGGCAAGTCCTCATCGCGGGCGGCATGGCTTTCGGCGGCGTCCAGCTCGCGTCCTTCCCGATTTTCGGTATCACGCTGGGTTCCTCAAGGCTCTGGCTTTTCATCTCCGTCCTGTTCATCGTGGGCATCATGAACGCCGTCAACTTCATCGATGGACTCGACGGCCTGGCCTCCGGCATGATCGCGATCGGTGCAGGATCCTTTTTCATCTACTCGTACGTCATCACGCGCCTCATGGGGTCTGCCTCCTACGCGACAACCGCGAGCCTTATCGTTATTGCTCTCGTCGGAGTATGCGCGGGCTTCCTCTGGTTCAACTTCCACCCGTCCTCGATCATGATGGGTGGGGGAGCGGAGACCATGGGCCTCGTTCTGGCCGCCGCCGGCATCATCGTCACCGGCAAAATCGACCCGTCACTGCTCGGGCGCCAGCAGGTGATCGTCTCGGCCCTGCCGCTCATCCTGCCGATGGCCGTCATCTTCATGCCCGTCGCCGACCTCGTCGTCACCTCCGTGCGACGGATGAGCCGTGGAAAGAGTCCATTCATCGCTGACCGCTCACATTTCCATGACCGCCTCCTCGTTGCCGGGCACTCCCACCGCGGCGTCGTGGCAATCCTGTGGATGTGGACCGCCATCGTGTGTCTCCCCTCCGCGGGGCTGCTCGGTTTCGCGTGGTGGAAGGTCGCTTTAGGGGCGGTTATTGCGGCCGCCGTGGGTGTCACAGTCACAACTCGCGAATTTCCGAAGGACGAGATCGGGACGGACGCAGCATGAGTTACCTTCTGGCCCTCGCCATGGTCGCCGTCATTTGCGGTGCCCAGTGGTTCTTCACCTCACGTGCCCTGGCCTCACCCGCCCGCTTCCTCGCGTGGGTGAGCGGCGGATATGTCGCGAAAATCGCACTGCTTGCCCTGGGCCTGTACGTTCCGCGCATGCTCGGTATGGACGTGCGCATTGCTGCGATTGCAACGATTATCGCCATCATTGTGTCCTCGACCGTTGAGATGATCGTCATGGCCCGTAGGCGTACGATAAACGTGGATCCACACCCTCACAACGACTAACTGTTGCGCGCGCCGCGGGCGCGCCGATCTGTATAGAATGAAACGAGTTGCTAGTGAGGCAACACAACCAATGGAGTTCCGATGAAGGAGGCACGTTCCGTGTCCAATAACGCGCCCGCTCGCCGCGCTTCCGCGTCCAAGCCGCGCTGGTACTGGGTGAGCCTCGCGATCCTGCTCCTCATCATTGGCGCGACCGCCTACCCGGCGTTCACCCAGCATCCTCATCAGCCCGCCCTGGAGGACTTCTTCCCCTCGGTAATCTTCGGTGAGGGAACCTTTTACGAGTTCAACCGCCTGACTCTGGCCCGCGTCATCATGGGCCTGGTTGTGTGCCTCGTGCTGGTGGCCGTTGCGCGTAAGCCCCAGCTCGTGCCCACCCGCGGTCAGATGGCTGTCGAGGCCATCGCTGGGTACATCCGTGACAACGTTGCGCTCGACATGCTCGGCCCCAAGACGGGGCGCAAGTTCTCCGGCTTTATCGGATTCCTGTTCTTCGGTGTGCTCTCGATGAATATCGCGGGCAATATTCCCGGTATCAACATCGCGGCCTCGTCGGTCGTGGCCGTGCCGATGGTCTTCGCGCTCATCACCTACGTGACCTTCATCGGAGCGGGCATCGGCAAGCAGGGCGTGGGCGGATTCTTCTCCTCCCAGCTTTTCCCGCCAGGCCTGCCTGTGCCCATGTATCTGCTGATCACGCCGATCGAATTCCTGTCGAACTTCATCGTCCGCCCCGTCACACTGACGCTGCGACTCCTGTGCAACATGATCTCCGGGCACCTGCTGCTGGGCATGACCTACTTCGGCACGGCGATTCTGCTGCACGAGCTCTCCGTCCTGTCGGCGGCCTCCGCACTGACCGGTGCCGCCATGTTTGTCATGACCGGCTTCGAGGTCTTCGTTGCCTTCCTGCAGGCCTACATCTTCACGATCCTGTCGACCGTGTACATCAAGCTGTCCATCGAACATCACTGACCCCCAACGCCGTCCGGCGTTACTAACAGAAGGAAACCACTATGGGAACCGCAGCATTCGCCTACATCGGCTACGGCCTCGCCACCCTGGGCCCCGGCCTCGGTATCGGCCTCATGGTCGGCAAGACCCAGGAAGCGACCGCCCGTCAGCCCGAGGTTGCCGGCCGTCTCTTCACCAACATGATCATCGGCGCCGGCATGGTTGAGGCCCTCGGCCTCATCGGCTTCGTTCTGCCGCTCATCGTTAAGTGATCGCCATGCACCAGATTGTCGCCGCTGCGGACCAGGAGGTCGGCGGCCTCGCCGTCATCCTGCCGCCGCTGTATGAGATTTTCTGGTCGGCTCTCGTTCTGCTTATCGTCCTGCTCCTCGTCGGACGCTACGCGCTTCCTCGCATCTACAAGACGATGGACGAGCGAGCTGCCGCAATCGAGGAGGGTCTCGGTGCTGCCGAGCAAGCGAAGGCCGACCAGGCTGCCGCTGCGCGCGAGCGTGAAGAGATCATCCGCCAGGCACACGCCGAGGCGCACACGATTCGTGAGCGCGCCAACGATGAGGCCAAGGCCATCGTGGCCGCAGCCCGTAACGAGGCAACCAACGAAGCGGGCCGTATCCTCGAGGGTGCGCAGCGCCAGATCCTCGCTGAAAAGCAGGCCGCGGAAATCTCCCTGCGCTCCGAGGTGGGTCTGCTCGCCTCCGAGCTGGCCGAAAAGATCATCGGTGAGCAGCTCACCGACACGGCCCTGACCTCTCGCGTCGTTGATCGTTTCCTTGACGAACTCGAGGCCGACAACGCGCTGGTCGAGGAGAAGCGATGACACAGATGCGCACGATCGAGTCAGTCCCGTTCGCGACCGACCTGGCGGCGGCCCTCGCCACCCCGGGCACCGACGCGATGCGGGTCGCCGAGGACTTCTTCGGCTTGGCCGACCTGTTTAAGGAAAACACTCGTCTCGCGCGTGCGCTGACCGACCCGGCCCGGTCATTGGCGGACAAGCAGTCCCTCGCACAGGAAGCATTCGCCTCCCACGTGAGAACTGCGACGATGGCCGTCGTCAACCTTGTCGTCGCCGACCACTGGCGTCGCCCCACTGACGTCGATGACACACTCGAAGTGCTGGGCATCCTCAGCGTCTTGAATGCCGCAGGTGCGAAGGGGGCGCTCGACCAGGTTCGTGAGGAGCTGTTCCAGGTCCGTTACTTCCTGGACCATAACCGAGAGGTGCGCGTGCGCCTCTCCGACATCTCCACAGGCGACTCGCATGAGCGAGGTGACCTGGCCACGAGCCTGTTTGGCTCGCGAGTCAGCGTGTGGACGATGCGCCTCGTGCGTCGCGCCGTCGGCCGCTCCAACCACGGACGACTCCTGCACAACATCCGCAGGTACGCCCAGTGGGCAGCCACCATGCAGGACCGCCTCTTCGTCACGGTCGCCACGGCCTCGCCGATGACGGAGGCTCAGGTTGACCGTCTGCGAGCCATTCTCGAAAAGCGCTACGGCGTCACCGTTGACCTGGCAATCTCGGTGGATCCCACGCTTATCGGAGGCTTCCGCCTGCGCGCCGGTCTGACCGCCATTGACGCGTCGCTGGCCACCAGGATCAGCGCCGCTCGGGACGCCATTGCTAGCTAGCGCCCCTCGTCCATCATTTACTTCACTTTTTCTTAGTTAGGAATCCTCATGGCTGACCTCAGCATCTCCCCGGAGGAAATCCGCGGAGCACTGGACTCCTTCATGGAGTCCTACCGTCCGGCGGACGTGGCCACCGAAGAGGTGGGTCACGTCATCGAAACGGCCGATGGTATCGCGCACGTCGAGGGCCTGCCCGGCACCATGGCGAACGAGCTGCTGCGTTTCGAGGACGGGACGCTGGGCCTGGCCATGAACCTCGACCGGCGTGAGATTGGTGCCGTCGTCCTCGGTGACTTCGGTGGCATTGAAGAAGGACAGCTCGTCCATCGCACGGGCGAGGTCCTCTCCGTTCCCGTTGGTGACGGCTACCTCGGCCGCACGGTTGATCCCCTCGGCCGCCCGATCGACGGCCTCGGTGATATCACGGACCTGGATGGGCGCCGCGCGCTCGAGCTGCAGGCTCCAGGCGTCATGATGCGTAAGAGCGTCCACGAGCCCCTCGCCACCGGCCTGAAGGCCATCGACTCGATGATCCCGGTTGGCCGCGGCCAGCGTCAGCTCATCATCGGTGACCGTAAGACCGGTAAGACTGCGATTGCGCTCGACACGATCCTCAACCAGCGTGAGAACTGGAAGAGCGGCGACCCGAACAAGCAGGTGCGCTGCATCTATGTGGCGATCGGCCAGAAGGGTTCGACCATCGCCTCCGTGCGTTCCACGCTCGAGGATGCGGGAGCCATGGAGTACACGACCATCGTCGCCTCCCCGGCCTCGGATCCCGCCGGCTACAAGTACATGGCTCCCTACACCGGCTCCGCCATCGGCCAGCACTGGATGTACCAGGGCAAGCATGTCCTCATCGTCTTCGACGATCTGTCCAAGCAGGCCGAGGCCTACCGTGCGGTGTCGCTGCTGCTACGCCGTCCGCCGGGCCGCGAAGCATACCCCGGCGACGTCTTCTACCTGCACTCCCGCCTGCTGGAGCGCTGCGCGAAGCTGTCGGATGCCCTCGGCGGCGGTTCGATGACCGGCCTGCCGATCATCGAGACCAAGGCGAACGACGTGTCGGCCTACATTCCGACGAACGTCATTTCGATCACCGACGGCCAGATCTTCCTGCAGTCCGACCTGTTCAACGCGAATCAGCGTCCCGCCGTCGACGTGGGTATTTCCGTGTCCCGTGTCGGTGGTGCAGCCCAGCCCAAGGCAATGAAGAAGGTCGCCGGTACGCTCAAGCTCACGCTCGCGCAGTACCGCTCGATGGCCGCCTTCGCGATGTTCGCCTCCGACCTGGATGCGGCGACCCGTCGTCAGCTGACCCGCGGCGAGCGCCTCATGGAGCTGCTCAAGCAGCCCCAGTCCACGCCCTACGCGATGGAAGACCAGGTCGCCTCGATCTGGATGGGTACGAACGGCTACCTCGATGACATTGAGGTCGAGGACGTGCTGCGCTTCGAGCGCGGCCTGCTCGACCACCTTCGCGCGAACTCTACCGTCCTTGACACGATTGCCGAGACCGGCGACCTGTCCAAGGAGACCGAGGAAGCCCTGAAGAAAGCCGTCGAAGAGTTCCACCGCCAGTGGATCAGCGCCGGGCGCGGTGCCGCCTCCGCGGAGGACGGCGAGGTCGTGGCGGAGCGCACCCGCGAGGAAATCTCGCGCGGTCGCACGAACGAGAAGGCCTAAACGATGGGCGGACAGCAGAGGATCTATAAGCAGCGCATCGCTTCGACGACGACGCTCGCGAAGGTCTTCCGCGCCATGGAGATGATCGCTGCGTCTCGCATTGGCGCGGCGAGGCGCGCTGCCACCGAGGCCGGACCATACGAGAAGGCTCTGACTCAGGCGGTTGCGGCGGTTGCGGTTCACACGGACCTCGACCACCCGCTGACCCTGGAACGCGAGGACACCAAGCGTGTTGCGATCCTGGTTGTGGCATCGGATCGTGGCATGGCCGGAGCCTATTCGGCGACCATTCTGCGTGAGTCGGAGAAGCTCATCTCCGACCTGACGGCTGACGGCTTCGAGCCGTTGCTCTACACCTTCGGACGCAGGGCGGCTGCCTACTTCCGTTTCCGCGGCGTTACTATCGAACGCGAGTGGGAGGGCGAGTCCGATTCGCCCTCGCCCGAGACCGCGCGTGACATCGCATCCGTGCTGCTCGAGCGCTTCTTGGACCCGGACCCGACGACCGGCGTTGGTTCTCTGCACCTCGTGTACACCCGCTTCAAGACGGTTATGAGCCAGGTGCCCGAGGTACGTCAGATGCTGCCCCTCACGGTCGTGGATACCCCTGAATCAGACGAGGAACGCGAGGCCGAGCGCGGTTACGCGGATGATCCTGCTTCGGCGCTGCCCGAGTATGAGTTCATCCCGTCGCCCGAAGCGGTCCTGGATACGCTGCTACCCCTCTACGTTGAGGCGCGTATCCATAACGTCCTTCTCCAGTCGGCGGCGTCCGAACTCGCGTCGCGTCAGCGTGCGATGCACACGGCGACGGACAACGCTGAGGAACTCATCACGAAGTACACGCGTCTGGCGAACTCGGCCCGCCAGGCGGAAATTACCCAGGAAATCAACGAAATCGTGGGCGGGGCCGACGCTCTGAGCGCGAGCTGACCCCTTCGAGACACGGAGTAAAACAATGACTGATACACCTGCAATCGCCGAGGGGCGCGTCGCCCGCGTCGTCGGCCCTGTCGTCGATGTGGAGTTTCCCCCGGATCGCATCCCGCCGCTCTACAACGCACTCACCGTCGAAGTGAACCTCGCCGGTCAGGGCGAGGGCGAGTCGACCTTCACGATGACACTCGAGGTTGCCCAGCACCTCGGCGACAACCTCGTGCGTACCATCGCGCTGAAGCCCACCGACGGCCTCGTGCGTGGTACCCCCGTCACTGACACCGGTGCCCCGATCTCCGTGCCCGTCGGCGACGTCACCAAGGGTCACGTTTTTAATGTGACCGGTGACGTCCTCAACCTCGAAGAGGGCGAGACCCTCGAGGTCACCGAGCGCTGGCCGATCCACCGCCAGCCCCCGGCCTTTGACCAGCTCGAGGCGCGCACCAAGATGTTCGAGACCGGCATCAAGGTCATCGACCTGCTGACCCCCTACGTGCAGGGCGGCAAGATCGGCCTTTTCGGTGGCGCGGGCGTCGGCAAGACCGTCCTCATCCAGGAGATGATTCAGCGCGTGGCTCAGGACCACGGCGGCGTCTCCGTGTTCGCCGGCGTCGGCGAGCGTACCCGTGAGGGCAACGACCTTATCGGCGAAATGGAAGAGGCGGGCGTCTTCGACAAGACCGCTCTCGTCTTCGGTCAGATGGACGAGCCGCCGGGCACGCGTCTGCGCATCGCGCTGACCGGCCTGACCATGGCGGAGTACTTCCGTGATGTCCAGCACCAGGACGTTCTCCTGTTCATCGATAACATCTTCCGCTTCACCCAGGCGGGTTCCGAGGTCTCCACGCTGCTGGGCCGCATGCCCTCGGCCGTTGGCTACCAGCCCAACCTGGCTGACGAAATGGGTCTGCTTCAGGAGCGCATTACCTCGGCCGGTGGCCACTCGATCACGTCGCTGCAGGCGATCTACGTTCCCGCCGACGACTACACCGACCCGGCTCCGGCGA
>ERZ772920.823-NODE-823-length-16992-cov-10.462065_pt1 | contig 16992 bp, 12 predicted proteins | sample MGYA00511469_ERZ772920 | MGnify/ENA primary metagenome ERZ772920 (study PRJEB29015, sample SAMEA2738069) | human oral metagenome | biome: human oral; feature: human-associated habitat; material: saliva | place: China | collected 2216 ... | reverse complement strand
CAACAACTTCTTGAAGTCCCCTCTGTACGGCTGTTAAACAGTCTTGCTCTTGAAAAGAAGAGGATGATTCACAATCTGTTGCTTTTAATAATGACAAAATTAGAAATATATTTTCATTACAACAAATATAAAAACAATATATAACAGATATTTAAGTTTTAATACAAGCAACGATTAAATTGAGTTGTAAATCGAGATTGTATCTATAACAGTGCTCAGTATAAAGCTTTATCATAAAGTAATATTTTACTCTAACAACATATTCCCTTGTCAAGAGTAAGACTAATGTATATTTTCTATAAGTTTATCGATTAAGAAACTCAATGGAAATGGAGAAGTAATTCTTTAGGAAAAGACATCTACTAAGAACATAAAAAGTACTTAATACCATTGGTGCTTACCCTCAGCACGACATGTGTTGAGGATAAGCACTTAGACTAAAGATAGTGAGAAAGGAATATAATGGAGTTATAATGAACATATTATGATACAAATGCCTAATCCTTATAAGAGATGTTTATCAGACAGCATCAATACAGCAATCGTTATTTTGGTATCACACAATTAATAAAAAAGTGGTATCACAAGTGGTATCACTATGGATACACGGAATAAGTAAAGTACATTATATATCGGTAAATAAAAGTAACTATCAGTGAGAAAACGCAAGATTAATGAAACAAATTTCTATCATTAACAATATTACCCCCTTAGCTCCTGGTGATATAATACACTGATAATCAAAATAATAAGAGGAATATCCTTACGAATATTCCTCTTATAACATTCAGTGATTCCGTTGGGGTTCGAACCCAAGACCCACAGCTTAGAAGGCTGTTGCTCTAATCCAACTGAGCTACGGAACCATCATGCGGGTGCAAAGGTACAGATTTAATTCGATTCTACCAAATTCCGTTCCCCCAAATTTCGTGACAATAAACTTATCTGGTAAATTTATTTATACTTCTGCAAGAAAGTATCAGCTTGTGTATTGCCAAGTTCCTTAGCCTTTTGAATATTCTTAAGACCTTCTTCCTTCTGTTTACTTTCACATTGTGCAATACCAAGAATAAGATGGGCATCAGGCTGAGAGCCGTCAAGTTGAATTGCCTGTTGAGCAGCACTGATAGCAGCATCAACTTTGTTTAGACGTAACAAAAGGCTACCTGCTTCTGTTGGGTATAAGGCTTCCTTAGGATCAAGTTGTGATGCAATGAGAATATCCTGCAAAGCTTGCTGCCACATACGTCCTTTCACCTCGCACTGTTCACGCATATAATAGAAAGCAGCACCAAGACGTCCTTGGTTAAAATATTCATATGTATAATAATCCTGTACAGCCTTTCTATATTCTCCCATCTTCTCTAATTGCTGACCACGTGTATAGAAATATGGTGCAGAAGTGGAAACATATGGTGTGTCGCAAAGTTCGATACTCTTATTAAGCAAATCGAGAATCTCCTGATCATTAGCTCCCAAATGCTGACGACTCTGTGCCATCTCTAAGTAAAGTTCTGGATTATTGAACTTAGTCTTTGTCAATGATTCAAACTCAGTATAAGCTTTTGCATAATCGCCTTTCGCATAGATAATCTGTGCCTGAAGGTGACGATAGGCATCGTTTGCCTTAGTAGTTTCAGCCTTTTTTATCTCATCTAAAGCCTTATCCAATGTCCATCCCACAGACTTTGTCTTTTCAGCAAACTCTTGAATAAGCGCATTACGATAAATAAGACGAGCAAAGTTATAATGTGCTTCATCCTTTGCAGTCACCTTACTAATAGCTGTTTGCATTGTTTTATCCGCATTAGCAAAGTCACCTTTTGCAACTTGTATATTCGCTAAAGCATAATAACCATCATTTGCTTGTGGGAATTTTGTAATAAATTCGTTGACAATAGCTTCGTGTATATTAGTAGGTTTCTCAGAAGAGAGCATCAATGCAACAACAGCCTCCTCTACTGTGTTTGGTAAACCTATTCGAATATTGCTCTGTCGAAGAGTGATATCATTCTGTGAAAGTCCCTTAACAACAAAGTCCTTGGCATAGTTTACATCCGTTGAACTCTGTGATTCACCAGCAGAATTGAACAAACCGATAACCTGTCCTTTAACATTAAATACAGGAGTACCATTCAACTTGTCAGTAGCTGAAGATTTCAGAATCGTATAATTATACTTATCCATGAATTTTTCAACACTTGAAACATCAGCCTTCTCAGCATTACCACTCTTTGGCATTGGTGTAATCCATGCTTCATCACCTACAGAAACTGTTGTTGCCAAAGGAGCAGCAATAGTCTTACCGCTCACTTGAAACTTGACTATATCATAAATCTCATTGGCACCAAGCAAGCAATCCACCTCGTGTTTCTGTCCTTTAGCATCAATAATAACAGCTTTATCTGCTCCTATAAAGGGCTTCCAAGGGCTTACAGCAACACCATCAGTACTAATACATACACCATTAGATGTTGCCAAAATACTGCCGTCTGCCTTAAAGGTTGTCAATGTAAAAGCTGCATCTGCAGCCTTCTTAATCGCACCAGGTTGAGCAGAAATGTTAGTAGAAACACCCAATATAAGGACAATGGTCAAAATTAAAGTTTTCAGTTTCATATTCATTATTTCTTTCATTGTATATTTTTAGTAAGGTATTATTATTTCTTCTTACTTAAATCTAATAGTTCACGAGCATTCTGTAAAGCTGCATCAGAAACATCGGCACCCGAAAGCATCTGTGCTATCTCATTCACACGCTGCTCTTGAGTCAACTCACGCATGTGACTGCGTGTCCCTTCTGCAGTCTCCTCCTTCTCTACTTTATAGTGTGAAGTACCCAAAGCAGCAATCTGTGGAAGGTGTGTGATAGAGATAACTTGACGATTATTATTACCCATTTCTTGCATGATGAGAGCCATCTTCTGAGCAATTTTACCACTAACACCCGTATCAATCTCGTCAAAGATAATTGTTGGTAACTTCACGGCACCACTTACCATAGCCTTTAACGATAACATTACACGAGCAATCTCACCACCAGAAGCTACCTGTGCAACAGGTTCCATAGCCGTACTTGTATTGGCAGAGAAAAGAAATTGAATCTTATCTGCACCGTCCATTGTCAAAGGCTTTGGGGACAAATCAACCTTAAACCTAACATTCGGAATACCCAATGGAATAAGTCGGCTACTCATCTGTTCCTCAACAATCTTTGCAGCCTTACGCCTAAGTGTAGTCAACTTCTCTGCTTGCTTTTCACAAGTAGAAAGTTTTGTTTTTACTTCTTGCTCAAGTAATTCCAGTTCTTCATCACTATTGTCAATATTCTTTAGCTGTTCAGCAATGTTGTCACGGATTTCGATGAGTTCTTTCTCTGTGGAAACGTGATACTTCTGCTCAAGTGTATTCAGCAAATCAAGTTGTTGATTTATACTATCTAAGCGAGAAGGGTCAAAGTCAATATTCTCAACTTCATTACCAATCTCACCTGCAATATCTTTCAGTTCTATATGTACTGATGACAAACGTTGTACGAGTTCTTGTGCTTTAGGATATACTTTCTCTATATTTCCAAGACTATCCAGACTTTGTCCCAGCTTTCGAAGAACTCCGTTGTCATCATCACTCAACAGATTATCAGCCTCATAGAAAGCTGTTTTGATATCTTCTGAATGAGAGAGCGTTTCACTTTCTTGCTCGAGTTCTTCTTGTCTGCCCTCAATTAGATTAGCATTGTCTAACTCATTGAACTGAAAACGCATGAATTCTTCATTTTCCTGCGCTTCGGAAATCTGTTCTTTCATATCTGAAAGGCGTCTTTCAGATTCTTTATAGTCTTGATAAGCTGAACGATAAGCAACAAGTTCTTTTGTGTCTTGAGCGATAATATCCACAACATTCAATTGGAAATCATCCTTCTGTAACAAGAGATTCTGATGCTGTGAATGAATATCTATAAGTTGTTCACCCAATGCACGCATCATCTGCAGTGATACAGGTGTATCATTAATGAAGGCACGAGACTTTCCTGTAGCCGTTAGTTCACGGCGAACAATTGTATCTTCAGGTTCAAAATCAATATCTTGTTCTTCGAAAAAGGATTCAAAACCATAGTTAGAAAGGTCAAAATGTGCCTCAATCGTACATTTCTTCTCCCCTTGCTTTATCTGTTTGCTATCAGCCCTATTGCCTAACAGCAAACCAATTGCCCCCAAGATAATACTCTTTCCCGCTCCTGTTTCACCAGTAATAACCGAGAAACCAGAATGAAAAGCAATATCCAGTTGATCAATCAACGTATAGTTTTTAATATATAGATGTTTCAGCATATATTTGTCAATTATAATAATTGAAGTTAAGGCAGAGGACAACTGAGTCCTACAAAAAGATTACTATTGTTTTATTTTATCCCATGTAATATTCTGACTGGCATTGATACCAAAGAGGATATCATAGACCAATTCCTTTTCTTTTTGTGTTCCTTTGCCTTTATATATATTAGCTAACTCGTCCTTCTTATAGTCTGTCCATATTTGTGGTAACATGCTTATTGGACGATTCTCATGTGCCTTCTTTAATCCATTCTCCAAAGCTGATGTGATATTTGTACGACCACGTTCTGCATTGTTAGCCATTTCATCCAAACCTGTTCGGTAATAGTCGTACTGCAATTGACGAAAAGGTTTCATAGCACCATCAAGATAATCGTTGATAATAGCAAAGCGGTTGCGTGAATTATCAAAAGCTTTCCATCCCGTAAAGTTAAGATTCTGTGCATTATTCGTCAAAACCATGCAGCGTTGTAAGACATCTTCACCACCCATAGGAGAGAAAGAATCCAAATCTAATCCTATGATAAGATAAGCATAATAGGCTATCAGTGCCGTCAGTTGGTTATCTATATTCTCCTCATTAAACTCAATCTGATCGAATTGAGCAAAGGTGAAGTTAAAGTCACCATCTTGATTATTATAGAGTGTAGAACTATAAGCAGCATTATAAACTGGGCGGTTTGCTTGTATCAATGCAGAACAAGTAAAGAGGTTGCTACTTGGGTCATATTTGCTAACAGTAATATTAAAGTTACAGTTTATACGTTCATTTCTTTGAAACTGATAATGAGTCCATTGGCGTGTGTTAATAAACTGTTCCAAAGTCTGTTGTAAATTCTCAAAGACAGAAGCATCTGTACCCTGAATCTGATTATGATTCACGGTTACCTTTGCATTTAGCTCTTGCGCAGATAATTCTCCATTAGAGAATAGAAACAAGCTCGTCAATAATATCACGAGCCACTTCTGTCTTTGGTTTCTTAGCATAACTCTTCTTACCTTCTTTGTTGATAATCGTTATTTGGTTATCATCTGCCTGGAAAGTCGTACCAGGAATTCTCGTTGAGTTCAAAACAATGAAGTCAGCATTTTTCTTTTCCAACTTTCTTTGGGCATTGCTTTCTTCTTCATTCGTCTCCAATGCAAAAGCAACGATGCGTTGTCCTTCTCTTTTCATACTACCGATAGTTGCAGCAATATCCTGTGTTGGCTTCAGCTTTAAGAGTAGTTCATCACCCACTCGCTTAATCTTTTGCTCAGCAATCGTCTCTGGACGGAAGTCTGCAACAGCTGCACACAGTATTGCTGCATTACAATTAGGGAACTCCCCTACTGCAGCTTCGTACATCTCCTTACAGCTTTCAACATCGACTCTCTGAATATTTTCTGTACAAGTAAGGCTCACTGGACCAGTAACAAGCACAACCTTTGCACCACGTCGACTGCACTCTTCTGCCAAAGCAAACCCCATTTTACCAGATGAATAGTTTCCTATAAAACGTACTGGGTCAATCTTTTCGTATGTAGGACCAGCTGTTATAAGAATCTTTTTATCTTTTAAATCTTCTATATAAGATGGTGACTCCGATAAAGTAGAGAAGAAATCTGCCAAAGCCTTAACAATATTCTCTGGTTCTTCCATTCTTCCCTTACCCTCCAAACCACTGGCAAGAAAACCGCTACCTGGCTCAATAATATGATTCTCGAAGCTACGTAACGTCTCAATATTCTTCTGCGTTGATGGGTGCTTATACATATCTAAGTCCATTGCAGGCGCAATGAAGACAGGTGCTTTCATTGAAAGATAAGTAGTAATAAGCATATTGTCAGCTACTCCATTTGCCATTTTACCCAGCGTAGCAGCTGTACAAGGAGCAATAACCATTGCATCCGCCCATAGTCCGAGGTCTACATGAGAGTTCCACGTACCATCCTTTTGTGAGAAAAACTCACTTACAACTGGTTTATGTGTTAATGCAGACAATGTGATAGGAGTAATAAACTCCTTACCAGCAGGCGTAATAACCACCTGCACTTCTGCCCCACTCTTTATCAGCTCACGGATAATAAGACAACTCTTATATGCTGCAATAGAGCCCGTTATGCCTAAAACTATTTTCTTTCCTTTCAGCATTACCTTACTTATTATTAAACTCTCTCAGGCGAATACGTGTCAAGACCTGCTTTGTATTATAAGTAAAATCACTTGCAAGCATCCAACTGTAATAACCTGGATCTTTACGCAGAACCTCTGCAACATCCCAACCTTTATACTTACCAAAGTTGAATACTTCATGGCGGCGTGGCTTTCCTGTAGCATCCAACAATTGGTTACCATCCTTATCAGTCATGTCACGCCATATTATACGACCAGCGAAGTCTACAAAGTCATTCATACGAGAGAACTCTGCAAGTTCATCCATGTCGTTATTCAACACACGATCCTCTTCTTCCTGATTGCCGGGAGCATACATATCAAGTTCACCCTGTAGCACACGCCATGTAGCTTCAGTATCCTGATCCGCCTTATGTGCTTCAAAGTCGTCCTCCATCTTCCTACCACAGTAGAACTTATAGGCAGCAGCAAGATTACGACGCTCCATCTTATGATAGATATTCTGTGCATCAATCAGACGACACTTTGAGAAATCAAAGTCAACACCTGCACGCAGAAACTCTTCTGCCAACATTGGCACATCAAAACGATTAGAATTATATCCAGCAAAGTCACAACCAGCAAACTTATCTGATAAATCCTTAGCCTTCTGCTTGAAGGTTGGCGCATCAGCTACATCAGCATCAGAAATACCGGTCAATAGCGTTACTTCTGCAGGTATTGGCTTTTCAGGATTAATAAATATATTTTCTCTTTCTTCCTTTCCATCAGGATGAACCTTGATAAAAGAAATCTGGATAATACGGTCGTTTACAAGGTCAAGCCCTGTTGTTTCCAAGTCGAAAACTATCAAAGGCTTTGTCAAATTCAGTTTCATACGTCTGTGTATAACCCTATATATAATCATAAAGGAGAATGGCTATATAGAAGATACACAGCCATCCTCCCGATAAAATCTATCTCACTTGTTTCTTAATCGTTCAACAGCATCGGCATAATCAGCATGAGAATATCCTCATTCTCTGGCTGAGTACCTGGTACGATTACACCAGCACGTGATGGATCAGCCAACTGAATGACAACATCATCACTCTCAAGGTTGTTCAATATGTCAAGCATGCTTGAGCCCTTGAAGCCAATGCTCATAGGGTTGCCTCCATACTCACAGGTAACACTCTCCTTAGCACTTGTTGCAAAATCAATATCTTCAGCATTCAACTCCAACAAACCTGCTGACACATGGAAACGAATCAACTGTGAAGAATCACTTGCAAAAGGTAATACACGACGCAAAGCACCAATCAATGACTTACGATCAATCGTAACCTGATTAGGATTATCCTGTGGGATTACACTGTTATAATTAGGATATTTACCTTCAATCAAACGACATGCGAGGTTGCCTTCTGCAAAAGAAATCTCTGCAGAACGCTCATCGAAACGAATGATAACATCGCCACCATCCTTTGAAAGAACATTCTTCAACAATGAAGCTGGCTTCTTAGGAAGGACAAATGATGCAGGAGAATCACTCTTAATAGAGAAGATCTTGTTTCTTACAAGCTTATGTCCATCGCTGGCAACTATTGCCAAACCATCTTCCTTCAAATCGAAATAAACACCATTCATCACTGGGCGGAGCTCATCCTGTGCTGTTGCAAAGAGTGAACGTGTCAGACTATCTGATAACTTCTCAGCTTGAAGCGTAATTGTCGTTGCATTATCTGATACAGACTGCGCCTTTGGATACTCATCTGCACCAAGAATCGGGAAGTTATAAGAACCATTCTGATAGGTAACATAAATCTTCATTTCATCCAGATTAACATCCAATGTCAATGGTTGCTCTGGGAGTTCTTTCACAGCATCAAGAATCGTATGATTGTTCACTGCAAAATTACCCTCACCTTCACAACTCTCAAGATTCAATGTTCCGCACATGACATTCTCACTATCTGAAGCAGTAATTGTAAGTTGACCATCATGAACTTCAAACAAGAAGCAATCCAAGATAGGAAGAGAATTCTTACTATTAATTACTCGAGAGAGAGTCAACAACCGGTTGCTCAATGCAGTGCTTGAAAGGTTAAATCTCATTAGTATATTATTTTAGTTAATATTCTGTTACACTTATTATATATCCAGACGGCTGAGACGAGTCCATTACCATCTTTCAACTTCATCGTACAAAAATACAAAAAAGGGACGTGAAAAACAAAAATTAAGTATAAAAGTTTCGCTTTTTAGAACTATTTTAGTAATTTCGCAAACAGAATAAAGTATTAAAATAACCAAAACAAGTAAGATAAATGGATTTACAAGGAAAAGTAATTGCTGTTCTTCCTGCACGTGAGGGAACTTCAGCTCGAGGACCATGGAAGTCACAGGAGTATGTGATTGAGACACACGACCAGTACCCAAAGAAGATGGTTTTCAATGTTTTTGGTGCTGATAGAATTGAGCAGTTCGCTATTAAGGCTGGTGATGAACTCAATGTAAGTTTTGACATTGATGCACACGAGTACAACGGCCGTTGGTTTAACAATATTCGTGCATGGAACGTTCAGCGTGTAGACGCTACAGCTGCTATGGCTGGTGCGCCTGTTGCTGCAGCTCCAGTCACTCCTCAGCCAGCTCCTGCTGCGCCACAGGCTACTCCATTCCCTCCTGCACAGCCAGAGGGAAATTCTACAGATGACTTACCATTCTAATAGAATTACACTATTTTCCGATATAGATAAAGGCAGACTCTCTGATTTTGTAGAGTCTGTCTTTTTGTTTTAACAGATATTCTTATTACTAAAAATCTTAGCTTTATACCTTATTATATGGTGATACTATGAGTTGTAAACACAATGTCTATAAAAGCAAAACCTATTATCAAATTTATAGTACCTCAAATCCGCAACTAAGCCTTTCAACATCCTTATTGCATTTACACATCCTCTCATTACTGAATTTGCAGATAATTTGAATTTGAAACACCCACTTCTGCCTACAATATCCCCTTACCCCACAATGTGACTTGAGGCAATACGCAGTATTATTCCCAAAAATCCTGCATACCATCCATCCGTTTCTGTCTTTGAATCACAAGTCGGTATGCTTTACCCTTCCACTTCTCAACAAGGATAGAGTTCAATTCAAACTCAATGCCATTGATTTCCTCTGTTTTCCAGCCTTTGAGAGCAAAGGTGTCATTGTAGATCGAACTGCAGCGGTTAGCACGGATATAGAAGGACTTGCAGTGTTTTTCTATTTCCTCCACGATTTCCTCGGAACATGATCCACAATCAGCTCTGAAGCGATTGATAATGAGCCCATTCTGTTCAAATCTCTCAAAGAACCTCTTCTGCGTGTTCTTCTGATGGAAACGAACATTTGTGTTACCATTGCTATTCTCTATACCGACTATCAAATCGCCAATAACCGACACGCCAGGGCGATAACCAAAGAACTTCTTGTATGTAGGCTTTGCATCATACTTCTCTATCTCTATGATCTGATGGTCGAAATCAACATCATACATCTCACTCCCTTTCAGTTGGCCAGATGCAAATATACAATTGAGCAATAAAGTATTGAGAGTGTCAGCCGTATTGAAATCGTAGGTCTTGCCCATATCTGATGTGTATGAAATGTTTTCTTGCGTCAACTCCTTTATCGCTCTGAGGATAGTATCAGAGCTACAAGTGCGAAGTGTCAGATGAAGCGAGAGGTGGTTCATCAAATGAGTAGTGACATCCTGGGGTACATGATCCGCCACAGAAGTAGATACTCATGAGAGAACGAATGATTTCGCTGTACTGATAACCGAACGATCTACACCTTAAACCGAGGGTTGAGTCGATTACAGATGATAATGTGTGGAGTCAAATTGCTCCATGATTGAAAATAACACCCCAAAAGGAGTGAGTCTCTCAGATTTAATTTGTATCTTTGCCATGTCCATCGTCGCATTCTCTTGTTTTTTTTGCAACACTAAGATAAGTGAAAACTCTGACATGGCAAAATCCTGAGCAACTTTTTGTTACTCTGGTACTTAAAAAGTTTAATTTATAATAGTGTTGCGGAATTAAGAATGTTCATGTAAAACAAAGTACTTATGATATCTGTCTATTCCATCAAACCGCAGTTTCAACGGGTGTTAACGCCTATTTTAGAGTTGTTGCATCGTGCAAAAGTTACTGCCAACCAAATCACCTTGTGGGCTTGTGTCCTCTCACTTGTCATCGGCATTTTGTTTTGGTTTGCGGGCGATGTGGGTACATGGCTCTACCTTTGCCTGCCTGTGGGACTGCTGATACGTATGGCCCTGAATGCCTTAGACGGCATGATGGCTCGTCGTTACAATCAAATAACCCGAAAGGGAGAGCTGTTAAACGAAGTGGGTGATGTCGTTTCGGACACCATTATTTATTTCCCGCTGTTGAAGTATCATCCCGAAAGTCTTTATTTTATTGTGGCTTTCATTGCCCTCAGCATTATTAATGAATACGCAGGAGTGATGGGAAAGGTGCTGTCGGCAGAACGACGGTATGATGGTCCGATGGGCAAGAGCGACCGTGCTTTCGTTCTCGGCCTCTACGGGGTGGTCTGTTTGTTTGGTATAAACCTTTCAGGATATTCCGTTTACATCTTTGGGGTTATCGATTTGTTGCTTGTACTCAGCACGTGGATTAGGATAAAGAAGACGTTAAAAGTAACCAGGAATTCGCAAACGCCTGAGTAAACCGATGGTATTGATAAGCAGTGGAGTATGAAAAAGAAACCTTATCCAACGGTTGCGGTTTTTTCTGGCGGTGGTACACGTTATGCTTTGTATCTCGGCATGTATGCGGCGATGCAACATTATGGTGTAAAGCCCGACCTGCTGATTGCCGCTTGCGGTGGCAGTATCGCTGCCAACATCATCAACTCGTTTGCTACCGACGAGCAGCGAAAGGCCTTTATACAGTCGGAAGAGCTGTATCGCTTTGTGCAAAACACCCGAATGACACGTTTCAAAATGCTGTATAAGATAGGTGTCTATTGCCAGCGCAAGGTGCGAAACACATTCTATGCTCCTTATATAGAAAATATTTTCGATAAATTTATCGTAGACATGCCCACCGACATACGCCCGCTTTTGCCCTCGTTGGCTGTTCGACCAACCCTTCCCACCATCGTAGTAGGTGCCCGATTGTTGTTTGACAGGGCTGACATCGGTAAAGAAAGAAACGGAAGAAAACTTTATCGGAAGGTGCTTTTTACCGATGCCGAGACAGCTAGAAACATCGATTTGCCGGCTGTTAACTGCAATTTTAAAAGCTATGAGGGTAGTGCCATCGACTCGCAAGTTGAGCTGTTTCAAGATGTTCCCTTACCCATTGCCACCCGAATATCTGTTTCGGATATGTTCTACGTTCAGCCCGTGCATTACAAAGGTGCCTATTTTGCGGGCGGAATTATTGATTTGATGCCCATAGAACTGGCCGAACAACTTGGCGAAACAATTATCTTTGAGAAGAAAAAGGGGTTTGGCACCATCGACGAGGCACTTATTAGAGCCGTATTTGGATATAGTGGAAACCGCCGATTGCAAGAAGTGATGACGCATTCGGTGAACTATTGGGTAGACACGGCCGACATGAACCAGGCACTTTCGGGCCATTACATCGAAAAAAACATCAATCTTCTGAAGCTCCAGGTAGAACTGAAACTGCCCAAAACCTATGCCCAGTTTGTAAAAGATATGAACTTTCAATGGCAATACGGATACGATAGGGTTGCCCAACATTTTAAAAACAAACAGGTATGAACATCTTTATTACGGGCGGAACATCGGGTATCGGCTTGGCCTTGGCGCGGTTTTATGCTGCCAAAGGCCATCGGGTGGGGGTGTGCGGACGAAATACGGCACGAATAGACAGGAGTGATGAGGTTAACAAACTGTTGCTTGCATACCAGCTGGATGTGTGTGATAAGGACGCATTAACCGTTGCCGTAGAAGTGTTTTGTGCCGATAAGGGGTTGGACATGATGATTGTTGCTGCTGGATATTACCGTAACGGCGTTACTGAAGAAGTGGATTTTGAGCAGACTTCACAAATGTTGAAGGTTAATATCGCGGGTGCATTGAATGCGATGGAAGTGGCACGAGAAGCAATGAATGCATCCGGCGGACATTTGGTAGTGATTGCTTCGGTGGCAGGATTGTTGCATTATCCGTGCGCAAGCGTATATGCCAAGTGCAAAAGAGCATTGATACAGATAGCCGATGCTTATCGCCGAAGTCTTGCCGACTATCAAATAACGGTTACAACACTTGTTCCGGGCTACATAGACACGCCACGATTGAGAGAGATATACCGTAATGACCTTTCCAAATGTCCGTTCTGCATGCCCTTAAATCGGGCTGTTGAAACAATGACAAAGGCCATAGCGCAGCGCAAAGAACAGGTGGTGTTTCCGCCAAAAATGCGCCTTTCCATCGCTATTCTTTCGCTTTTACCCACTTGTTTGTTATCGGCTTTTATGCACCGAAAGACATTATGGAGCATTCCCAAATAAACAACAAAACTGTATGGACGTGTAAGCGGCCCTTGCCAAACGGTTTGATGCAGCGTTGCGGTATAGATAACAAATGCTTGCAAGTAAGCAAATACATCGCCCTTGTTATTTGTTGGGGTGTATTCTATGCTGTTTATACTTTTGCTGCAAGCTATGCGGCATCGCTTAAAGAGGTGTCTTCGCTTTGCTTTTCGTTTGAAAAAGCCATACCGTTTGTACCTTTTGCCATCTATTTTTATAGCAGTAGTGTGGTGTTTTTTATATGGGTTTTCTTCCTCTGCAATACTTTTCGGCAGCTGTCGACATTAAGTAAACGCATCGTTTTTATAACCGTATTATCGGGAATTTGTTTTATTATCTTTCCGTTAAAACAAAGTTTTGTACGTCCGGAAACAGCCCATATCTTGTTTTCTTTCATCAATACGTACGATACACCTTTTAATCAGGTCCCGTCTTTACATATAGGTTATGCCTGCATCTTTTGGAGTGGGGTGCGAAATAGCAGGTTCAGAAACTTACTGAGAATGTGGTTGGTGTTGTTAATGCTGTCTACCCTTTTGGTGTATCAGCACCATTTCATCGATATTACTACCGGTTTGATGGCAGGTTTTCTGACGTTATGGATGTTTCCTTACCGTAAAAAGCGCAACCAACAAATAGCAACGGTTTACTTTTTTGTTGCCGCTGTGGGGTTGACGGCGTTATTGTTTGCCATCGAACATTCGGTTTTAGGAAGTATTTTTTTATTGTGGGGCATACTCGTCTTGCTTTTATTGGGCCGTGCTTATTATCGCTCTAATCGACATTTTCTTAAAGACGACCACGGTTGCATCGGTTTTTTGCGTTATATTTTCTATTTTCCCTATATCGCAGTGTATCGCATATTGTGGTTGTTTTCTCGTCAGGCACCTGTAGAAATTGCACCCAACATCTTCGTTGGAGGCTTGCTTTCATGCCGTTCTGCTCGGAAATTCGCCATGTTGGGAGAGGTTTCAGTGTTCGACCTTTCAGCCGAATTACCCGAAAACGCCTACTTTCGCACATCGGCAGATTACCATTGCTTTCCGCTTTTGGATATTACCACTATCCCCAAAGCCTGTGAGGAGCGTATTGTAAATACGGTTTTAGAGAAGATGAAAGCCGAAGATATGCCTCGAAAGCTATATATTCATTGTGCAATGGGCCGTTTTCGGAGTCGCCGAATAGGTGAAACGGTGCAGTTAATGATAAGTAAAAATTTAACCAAAGATAAAAATGGAAACAGGAACATTTAAGAGTTTTGACAACGCAGATATTTTTTATAGGGTGTGGAATTACAACCCTTCGCAGAAAACCATTGTGATATTGCATCGCGGGCACGAACATTCGGGACGTTTGCAAGCCTTTGCCGAGAACGAGCAATTTGTGCATTTCAACATCTTTGGCTTTGATATGCGTGGACTGGGGCATACTTCACAATCCGTTTCGCCCCATTTTATGGACTATGTACGCGACTTGGATGCTTTTGTAAAATACCTCTATGAGCAGTATGGAATTGTTGAGAGAGACATCTTTGTGGTGGCTAACAGCATTGCAGGTGTAATTGTTTCGGCGTGGTGTCACGACTTTGCACCCCGTATTGCTGGTATGGCACTTCTTGCTCCTGCGTTTACCATCAAGTTATATGTGCCTTTTGCAAAGACGGGAATTGCGTTGGCAGCGCGGCTCTTCAAACACCTAACAGTGCCCAGTTATGTAAAATCTAAGGTGTTGACACATGATGTGGAACAGCAAAAGGCGTACGACACCGACCCGCTAATTACTAGAGAAATTGATGCGCACTATCTCTTGGATTTGCTGAAAGCAGGAAAGCGTATAGTAGAAGATGCTGCTGCCATAACCATACCGACGCTATTGCTCTCTGCCGGTAAAGATTACGTGGTGAAAGACGATATGCAAAAGCGGTTTTTTGTTGACATCAGCTCCACCCAAAAGCGGTTTGTCAAGCTTAAAGGGTTTTATCACGGGCTATTGTTTGAAACGCAACGTGAGCAGGTTTACAATCCTATTGCTGAGTTTATTAACCGCTGTTTCTCACTCGAACAACCGCCGGCGACCTGTATGCCTGATAAATTTACAGTTGACGAGTATAACAAAATGACTTTAAATATGCTTCCCCGAATTGAACGTTGGGGCTTTCGGATGCAGAAATGGATGCTCCATCACTTGGGATTTCTTAGTAAAGGAATGCGTGTGGGACTAAAATATGGTTTTGATTCGGGTATGTCTCTGGATTATGTTTATCGCAACCAAGCACAGGGATGCGGACCAATTGGGCGATGGATAGACAAAGGCTATCTTAACGCCATTGGTTGGCGAGGAGTAAGAATACGACGAGAGCATCTCATCGCAACCGTAGAAGAGCGTATTGAAACGCTTAAACAGCGCAATGAACCCGTGAAAATACTCGATATTGCCGGTGGGACGGGTAATTATTTGTTCGACATCAAACGCAAGTTTCCGGAAATAGAAGTGGTTATAAACGACTTTTCGGAAGCAAATATTGCTTTTGGCGAGGCACAGATACAACAGCAAGGACTTCAAAATATACGGTTTACTCGTCTTGATTGTTTTAATAAAGACTCATATCGACAGCTGAATTTTGAACCTAATATTGTTATTATTTCTGGTATATTTGAGCTGTTTGGTGATAACGAGCTTGTTTGTAAGGCCATCTCTGGTGCTTTATCCGCACTGCAACCGGGCGGCTTTTTGGTCTATACTGGTCAGCCTTGGCACCCTCAGTTAAAAATGATTGCTTTCGTATTAAACAACCATCAAGAGCGTGATTGGATTATGCGGCGGCGTTCGCAACGCGAACTAGACAGTCTTTTCGCCTTTTATGGCTTAACCAAATATGGCATGAAACTCGATAACTTCGGTATTTTTACCGTTAGTTATGGAACGAAATAAGTTGCAAACGGGCTTTTTCTTCAGCCGCAGACAAATTTGTTGGGGGCGTTGTTATCAAAGTAAGACGTGTTGATGGCGATGTTTCGGCGTGTCAAAGTCATTTTCCAATTACCCGTCGCCCTACCATTTTGTAGGATAAGGGGAAAGAAAACACCGTTAGTAAATGCTTTGCTGTTGTGAGAAGCTTGCAAAACATCGCCGCGATACTTGTAGGCAATGATGTATTCGTCGTAAGCAGACAGAAAGATAAATCTTTCTTTCTCTTTGATGTCGATTGAAGAAGATTCGTGCAGCAGATAAGTTTTATCGTTGAAAACGACCTTTTGAACCTCTTTTTCAATAATTTCAACGCCCAATCGCGCCTCTTTCACTGACAATTCCGATCACCAACAGAAGTCGTCTAACGTTGCTGGGGCATGACTTCTAAAGTAATTGCGTACCAATATGCTCAACGTCTCGTCTTTTGTGGGTAAGGGTATAGGGGCTACTCGCTCGTCTAAGAGCATGTAGGTATGTGTGTTTCCCACTTCAGGGCCGCTGCAAATGAGTGCCTCGCATTCGGCATTCTCCCAAAAAGGTTCATAAAAACAGTGTCCGAAGGTAAGCCTTTTTCAGCCATTCGTTCTGTAATTTGCTGTTTGGCAAGGCTCTTTCCGCCGCTCAACATGTCATAGATATGCTGATTCGCTGTGTCGTACATCTGCTCGGAGAGGGACACTCTTTTATTGCACTTCGTTTTGGAACTTGCATCTCTGAGCCAAGCTCAGGGAGAGAATTTTATCACGATTAAAATAGTTTAACAGTTGAACATATAGTGGCTGTCCGATAAAATGTGTACTTTTGTTCATCTTATTTCATTGTTTTATTTTTGCAACTACAAAGGAAATAAGAAGGGCTGAATGTGCAAAACAATCAGCCCGTTTTTTTTATTATTCTGAATTAAAAAGATATGAACGCAAAAAAAGTTTTATCGGACACCAATAATAAGAATTCTACTTATGAGTTATGTCTCAATACAAAGATTCTTTGAGCAGCCAC
>ERZ772920.820-NODE-820-length-17009-cov-12.680547_pt1 | contig 17009 bp, 17 predicted proteins | sample MGYA00511469_ERZ772920 | MGnify/ENA primary metagenome ERZ772920 (study PRJEB29015, sample SAMEA2738069) | human oral metagenome | biome: human oral; feature: human-associated habitat; material: saliva | place: China | collected 2216 ... | reverse complement strand
AGCCCTTGGGTAAAAGTTAAGTTGAAATAATTTATCAATAACATATTAAATCATTAAGATTATGGATCAAAGTATTTTTCCATTCATTCTCATATTCATTGCAATGATCGTCATTGCCTTTTCGCTAATTTTCTATGTCCGTAGAAAAGGGAAGAATAGTAAGGGAGTCTACACAGCAAAGGCAATGGAGTTCATTACAAAGAAGTACCCTTCTATCGATACAAGCAATATCAAGTGTGTAGAATTTTGGATTTCTGGAGGTGCATTGGGTAAAACTGATGTTGCACTCGTTGCCTACAACGATGAAGATATGTACCTCTTTTCAGTTCTTCCTCAACCCATACCAGGTTTCTACAGAATCATCTCTAATGAAGAGTCAGACTGGGATATGGTTTATTATCCTATGACAAGTATCGAGCAGGCTGGCTTTGACGAGCAGCGCAAACACTTCTTGTTCACCATCAACGGAGAAACAATGAAGATGAAAATTAGAAATAATAATACCTTCCACGAAGACCAGCTGACAGAGGTGAACGACTTCTTTGCAACAATATCACAAGCATTAGAGAAGAATACAGCATTGAACGTATAAGCCTTATAGAACACGTCAATAATGTACAAGTGGGTGCATAAAAGCTATACAAGGTCTTTTATGCACCTTTTTTAGGTTCTTCCGTTAAAACCTATTCATCTTAATACTTCGAAAATCTACAGAAAAGAAATTGAAAAAATCATTACATTATTTCGAAGAAAACTGCTATAAATAAGGATAAAACCACGCTTAAAAAGCAAGTCTGCAACCAACAGTAAATCAATTAGTTATAAATTAGCAAAACAAAAGGTGCTTAACTGGACTTCAAAAGGGCGTTAGTTGGACCTCAAAAGGGCATCTTTTGCAAGTCAATTAGGCGTCTTTTAGAAGCCAAAAGAGCATGGATTGATTTTGAGATGCATGAAAATAGTTTACAAACATCTATTGATAAGGGAATAAGCTGTTTGTAAAAAATAGAAATATATACTAATGGATAGATATTAACCAACGAAGTGGCGAAGACCGGGAACAAAGGTGCGAGAAACAGGAATGAAGTCATCACAACCTGAAAGACGAAGTTGATAACCGTTGGAATTGCCTTTTGCAGAAGAGATGTTATTGATATTCACAAGGAAGGAACGGTGACACTGAAAGATATTATCGTAAGGGAGGTCATCTTTCAAGGCTATCAACGTAGAACGAAGTTCGGTTTTTTGTATCTTACCTTCTTTTAGATAACATACGCAGACATTGTTTTTTCGAGCTTCGATATAGAGTAGATTGTTAATAGGCAACGTGAGGTCGGTTCCACGCAGGTTCTGATCATGCAGCGTGATAAGGATATCCTCCTGCTCATCCGTAGTCTTCTTTATCATTTCTTCCAACCTACTATTCAACATACGGTTATAGTTTACCAACGTAAAAATAGCTGTAACGATTACCCAAACAAGGAAAGTCCAATAAAAGAATATACTGAATAGCCGCCATGTTAATGGCATCTGGAAAAAGAAAGCAGCATAGAGCGTCATAGAGATTGCCATTGCCAACTCAATAGCAATACTATAAAGAATTATATAACCATTGGTGATTGGGACATTTTTTCGTAATGGTCTTTTGAAGAAAAGGAAAGCACAAAGCCATTGAACGAAGATAGTCATGACACAAAAACCAAGACACATCAGGAATGTATTACCCCGATACTGGCTGATTCCAAAGGGCTGTAGGAGGTAAAGAAACAAAAAAATGCCAACTCCTAACGCAACACTCGTGCGCCAGGAAGTGGCATTTGACTGTATCGTACACCTGCTATGTAGAAATGAGGTTAGTCTACTCATGATGTCTTAAATGGTTGGTTGTCCACAAAGATACATCTTTTCCTCTTTTCGTGCAAGTGTATTTCGTCTTAAATTTTTACTCTTTTACTTCCCAAATATCGTTGGTTTCGAGCATCTCCATAAAAGTATGGTAATGCTTCTGCGCCTTCACCTCTTCTATCTGCTGATTGACAGCAGCGTCATAGGTAGGTGCTTCAACGTCACGGATAACTCCGAGAGCTACAGGGAAGCCGTCTTCGTTGCTCATCATTGCGAGTTTCAGCTGCAAAGTATTGTCTTGACTGTGAGCATCATGTACGAGGATATCATCGCGAGTAATACCGTTCTCTCCGATTTTAACTACCTTCAATCCGAAGCCTTCTTGTACAAGTCCAAACTCTTGGTTGGGACCGAAGATCAATGGTTCGCCATGCTTGACATAGATAGCATTCTCCTTACGACCTTGTGAGGTATAAACAGAGTTGTGACAACCATCGTTGAAGATAACACAGTTTTGTAAAATCTCACACACGGCAGCACCCTTATGCAGATAAGCAGCCTTGAGGATTTCAATTGTTTCGGTATTGTCGCTGGCAACACTACGTGCAAAGAAGTTACCACGCGCACCGAAACAGAGTTCTGCTGGGTGGAATGGGTCCTCCGTAGTACCATAAGGACTTGACTTAGAAACGAAGCCACGTGGACTGGTTGGTGAATACTGTCCCTTCGTTAAACCATAGATACGGTTGTTCAAAAGAATCATATTCAGGTCCACATTACGACGCATCGCATGGATAAAGTGGTTACCACCGATGGCAAGTGCGTCACCATCGCCCGAAACCTGCCAGATGGTAAGGTTTGGATTCGTCACCTTTGCACCAGTAGAGATGGCTGCTGCACGACCATGAATGGTCTGCATAGCGTATGTATTAGCATAATAAGGTAATCGGCTTGAGCATCCGATACCACTGATAACGGCTGTTTCGTAAGGTGGAACACCTAACTCTGCCATTGCTTTCTGCAAGCTGGCAAGGAAGAAATGGTCGCCACAGCCAGGACACCAACGTGGTTGTCCCTTCTTAAAATCTTGTGCTGTATATTGATTCATGACTTTTATTTTAATTCATAATTCAAAATTCATAATTCATAATTATGATTACTACTTTTCGCTTGGGGCTATTAACAAGCATCTTGTCAACTCGTTAACTCGTCAACTTGTAAACTCATTAAATCCTTAATTGTGATTACTTCTATTTGCTTAGGGCTATCAACAAGCAACTTGTCAACTCATTAACTCGTCAACTTGTAAACTTATTAAATCCTTAATTATGATTACTTCTATTCGCTTAGTTCTTAACAAGCAACTTGTAAACTCGTTAACTCGTCTACATGTCAACTTATTAACTCATCTACTTGTAGACTTCCCAACGTCACAAGCAACTTGTAAACTCGTTAACTTGTCTACTCGTCAACTATTCTACTCAAGTATCTTCGTATAGAAAGTACCAGTTTCTTCCTTTGGCAGTGGAGCCTTGAGGAGTTTCTCGAAAGTAGTAACCAACTCCGTGACAACGAATGGTTGTCCCTTAACTTGGTTATACTGATAAGGAGCGAAGTGGTTGATACGAATACGCAAGAGGGCTGCAAGCTGACCAAGATTTTGTTCTGCAACAACGACTTTCTTGTAACGACTGAGCACTTCTGCAGTGTTCTTTGGCAATGGGTTCACATACTTGAATTGTGCCAAAGCAACCTTATGTCCCTTACCACGCAACACCTCCATAGCTGAATAGAGATGACCGTATGTACTACCGAAGCCTACAATGAGTAAATCAGCATCATCCTTGTCGCCTAAAACTGTCAAATCAGGTACAGGAATACGTGCCACCTTGTTCCAACGGATGTGGTCCATCTTGTCATGGTTCTCTGGATCGGTTGAGATAGCACCTGTCTCACCATCTTTCTCCAAACCACCAAGGATGTGTGTATAGCCCTCCGTGCCTGGGATAGCCCAGTAACGTGCTAATGTCTTAGGGTCACGCTTGTATGGAGTATACTTATACTTCTGGTCTTCTGTAACGAAGTGTGGATGGATTTCTGGCAACTCTTCGATATTTGGAAGCTTCCAAGCAGAAGAACCATTAGCAATGAAAGCATCGGTAAGGAGCACTACTGGCGTCATATGTTCCAATGCAATCTTACAAGCGTTATAGGCTGCATCAAAGCAATCGGTAGGACTTGTAGCTGCAATGACAGGCATTGGACTCTCACCATTACGACCATAAAGCACCTGCAAGAGGTCGGTCTGCTCACTCTTAGTAGGCATACCCGTTGACGGACCACCACGCTGTACGTCGATAATCACCAATGGAAGCTCATCAATAAGTGCAAGGTTCATTGCCTCACTCTTCAGACAGATACCAGGACCAGAGGTTGAAGTAGCAGCCAAAGCACCAGCGAAAGCAGCACCAATAGCCGATGCACAACCAGCAATCTCGTCCTCACACTGTACGGTTGTCACACCCATTGACTTATGCTTTGACAACTCATGTAAGATATCTGTTGCAGGAGTGATAGGATAAGAACCTAAGAAAAGACGCAAGCCAGCACGCTCAGCCGCAGCCATAAGACCGTAAGCAGTAGCCTTGTTACCCGTAATATCCATATAACGGCCAGGCTGTTTCACTGTTGACTCAATACGATAGGTATTAGGAACAGAAGCATGTACGTTATGACCATAGTCATATCCTGCACGTACTACCTTTATATTCGCCTCTGCAATGGCTGGTTTCTTCTTAAACTTTGTCTCAAGATAGTTGTTTACCAACTCTAAGTCACGACTGAAAAGCCAGCAGACAAGACCCAAGGCAAACATATTACGACACTTTAGCATAGACTTATTATCCATGCCAGTATCAGCCAAACAATCCTTCACCATCTTTGTTATCGGACAAGCCACTACTCGATCAGGGTCGATACCCATCTCGCCTAAATAGTCATCACTGCGGAATTCAGCCTTCTGAAGGTCACGCTGTCCGAATGAATCAGTATCAATAATAATTGTACTGTTAGGCTTACAATGCTTATACTGCATCTTCAACGCAGCAGCATTCATTGCTACAAGAACGTCACAGAGGTCACCAGGCGTATAAACCTTGCCCGCACCGATATGAACCTGGAATCCACTCACACCTGTCAAGGAGCCTTGCGGGGCACGGATATCAGCTGGATAGTCTGGGAAAGTAGATACACCATTGCCGACTGTAGCCGAGACAGTGGTGAAAATGTTACCCGCAAGCTGCATACCATCACCTGAGTCACCAGAAAAGTGCACTACAACACTGTTGAGTTCTTTCACTTCGATTTGTTCTTCCATAGATTATTTCTTGTTTATGTTAGTAAATCGTTTCTGTATTTCTTAGCTTTTCCACCATAGCGGTAAAACTTATTTAACAAACTTCTTACCATTAAGAACATAGATTCCCTTTGGCAATTCGCTCTCATGAGTCCCCATCTTAGCCCCCTGCAACGAATAAATATCATCACTTTCTGCGCTTTCCTGTATCTTTGTCATTGGAACACTGATACTCGTAGGGATATGCTTCTCCTTTTGATAGACACGTATCCAATCGACACGCATCTCGTAGGTATGGTTGACATCTGCCTTTTTCGCCCATGAACCATTGCCCACAGACTGATTGAGAATCAGGTAGAAATTAGACTTATCAAACGGCCATTGCTCCTGACTATCATTCTGTTTCTTATATTGGAACACGCGCTTACCATCAGCAAAGAAGGTCAGCACGTCCTCTTCCCACTCTACTGCATAGGTGTGATAACGATTCATCGGCATCCAAAGATTACCAGAGTGTGGCTCATTTCCATGACTCTGAGTCCATGCAGAGTGTACGGTCGCATAACAACGCTGCTCATTATCAATCTGCTCAAAGATATCAATCTCACCGCCTTTCGGCCATCCAAACTTTGACTTTGGCATCATCCAGATAGCAGGGAAATTACCTACAAAAGGATTAATCATAGCCCGACACTCTACACGACCAAAGCGAAAGGTGAAGCTCTGACTGGTTTCGATACCGCCTGAAAGCATTTCCACATCATCTTTTGACCTATCAGAATTAGGAATGGCACGCAGAACGAGATTACCATCCTTCATAAAAGCGACCTCAGGAGAGTTGCTCAAGAAGCGTGCCCATGTCACTTTGGGACGGCGCGTACAGTATCTCCATACCTTTGTATTAGGCAAGGTGCCATCCGGCTCATTAAACTCATCATGGAAGACAAGTGTATATTCTGAGCCCGGAGTTTCTGCATCCGCTGGCAATGGCTCAACACCATCAGCCAACTTGACTCCCTGTGCAAAGGATATTATGGAAAACAATGCCATTGTAAGCACTGCAAGCAATCTCCTGTTGTTCTTCTTTTGTGACATGATTTTATGAAGATTCTATCTGAAGCGGTACGATCTGAAAAGCATAGAATCATCCTATAGCACAGATGAAAACATAAGGAATTTGACATAACATAGGTCTACATTTCCCCACGTTGCTTTCTCGACTTTCCGTTTTTTAGATTATCTTTTGTTTACGTTAGTGTATTCTGAGGACAAAAGTGCGAAATATTATTGAGAAAACAAAATCTTTTGAGGAGAAAAAATATATTTTTATATCTTACAAGCAAAAAGCATCCTGAAATCAACCCTCCAATCATTTAAAGACAGTAAAAAGCATATAAAATACCAACTCATATTGTTGACTATCTTTATCAACCACCTTATCATTTCATCAACACCTAACATTAAACACCCAACACCCACCAATCAATACTCCAAAGATTCAGATAACATTTTGAAAATTCATTACATAATATCAGATAAAACAGCTATAAATAAAGACAAAAACATGAACAAGAAACAGGTTTGTAACAAACACGAAATCAGTTAGTTATAAAGTAGTACAATAAAAGGTGCGTAATTGGACTTCAAAAGGGCGTTAATTGGACCTCAAAAGGGCACCTTTTGCAAGCCTATTAGGCGTCTTTAAGAAGCCAAAAGAGCATGTATTGATTTCGAATCACATAAAAATAGTTTACAAATTCCCATAATATAGGAATAAGTTGTTGGTAGAAGACGGATAGACATAGTATCTATTTGCAATCTATACATTTAACAGAAGAACCTTATTAATCCTCTCCTACCCTATTATTGATGGTTAATAAGCCCCAAATAATTTCCTCCTTTAGATAATAAATAATAGTTCTTCCAAGTATTCCTCTTAAATAGAGATTAGAAAATAATCAATCTCCCTTAGCAGAAAGTTTGTATATTGTACTGACTTCATCATGAAATTTTGTATCTTTGTAGCATTACAAACCCTTTAATTCTAATCAATATGACAAAGTACGTAATTCAAGTGAAGAAGGACCCGCTGAGGAAAGAAGAAACGAAGACTCATCCGCAGACCTTACCAATCATACCTATAAATCTGGCTTTATAGATAAATATCTATATTTAAACTCATTGCTAATCAATATTTGGCAAAGAGTTGGATTTGTCTTACAAGATAATTTTAAGAGAATGCACAGCAAGGTAGTTTTTACTACACTCTTAAAATAGACGAAATTAGGGTAAATAAGTTAGTAAACAGAAAGTAAAAATTAAATTATAAGATAAAAATGGACTGGATAAAAATAAACAACATATGCTGGAAGAAAATAGAAAATATACTCTTTGTAATAGCTATTCTATCATTAATAGGACTAACAATAGTAATTTTTTCAATAGAGAAGTTAAAATTAGAAGCAACTTTAATAGTAGGAATACTTACAGCTTTTGTTAGCACAATTAAAATTTCTACAACTATAAAACAATCAAGTAAAAATACTTTTATCAATACCATAACAATTGCTCGAAAAGAATATATGGCAGAACTTCGTAAAGCTGTTGAAGAGTTTTGTGTAACTGCTGAAAGAAACGATAATGATAAGTTGAAAGAATTGTCGTATAAATTAAAATTGTTGCTGAATCCTGCTGATGAGGATAATGAGCATTGGGATAGGAAAGCTATTGAAATGATTGATAAAATAGTCCAAGTAGAGAATAAAGCGGAAGATATTGATAGGTTCATAACACTAATGCAGTCGTGGCTTGCTCTTGAATGGCATGGAATGAGAGAAGAAGCTAAAAAAGGAATAATGAGCAAAGAGGATAAAAAAACTTTGCTGGATACTGAATATAGTAAATATACAAAATGGATGGAGGAAAAAGACAATGGACAAGAATAGTATACTACAATATAAATTATCGTTCGACAGCATTGTCAGATACATTGAGAGCGACGATAGCAAAGAACAGATAGAAGTTTGGTTTGCACGCGAACTACAACCAATATTAGGCTATGCGCGATGGGAGAATTTTCTTGTTGCCATACGACGAGCAGTAGATTCGTGTAAAACACAAGGAATCAATATTGATGATCATTTTCGTGAGGTCACGAAAATGATAGAAATAGGCAAAGGAGCAAAACGAGAAGTATCCGACTTTATGCTTACTCGCTATGCCTGCTATCTTATCGCCCAAAACGGTGACCCAAAGAAAGAAGAAATTGCTTTTGCCCAAAGCTACTTTGCTGTACAAACACGAAAAGCAGAATTAATAGAAGAGCGACTGAACCTGCTATCTCGTTTAGAAACCCGTGATAAACTGAGAATGGCTGAAAAGCAATTATCGCAGAACATATATCAGCGAGGAGTTGATGACAAAGGCTTCGGACGCATACGTTCTAAGGGTGACACGGCACTTTTTGGAGGACACACCACTGAAGATATGAAGAGACGATTGGGAGTGAAATCTAATAGACCGCTGGCAGACTTTCTACCCACCCTTACCATAGCTGCCAAGAACCTTGCCACAGAGATGACCAACTACAACGTAGAAAACAAAGACCTGCACGGAGAACTACCTATTACGCACGAACACATACAGAACAATTATAGTGTGCGTAATATGTTGGGACAGCGTGGTATTAAGCCAGAAGACCTTCCACCCGCAGAAGATATTAAGAAACTGGAACGCAAGGTTGCACGAGACGAGAAAAAGATAGAACAAATCTCACAAAAACTACCGAAGAACAAAAATAGTGATTCATAATATACTTTAAGTCCGCAACGTTATTCCTTGCGAGAAAATTTTATCTATTAAAATATCTCTTTGAGGGACTCTATCAGTTGATTTCAGGATTTTTTAGAGATCTTCGAGGCTTGACTAAGTATGAAATCCCCAATCCAATGGGAAGTATGACAACTACAATGAAATACTGTTTTATTCAAGGAAGAACTCAAAGTTGTAGGCTTTATTTATATGTAGGTTCAGAATATTCTGACATATCCAAGTGACTTGAGAACTTTGTTTCTCAAACACTTGGCTTTCTTAAAAGATTTTACGCTGTAGAATTAAGAGATAATATCAGAGTTTTATTGTAACTTTGCAATACTTTCCACAAATGAAAGCTTACAACAATAAAACAAGACATGGTCAAAGCCGTTGTTAAGGCTATCCTCAAAAGGGAAAAGGGTTTGTAGAATAGCTTTCTTTTGATGAAGGAAACCGGACAAATAAAGAAACAGAAGAGAAATGATATTACTAAGCTTCGATACGGAAGAGTTTGATGTACCACGCGAACATGGGGTAGACTTCTCCCTTGAAGAGGGCATGAAGGTATCCATTGAGGGTACGAATCGCATCCTCGACATACTGAAGGCGAATAACGTCTGCTCTACCTTCTTCTGCACTGGCAACTTTGCAGAACTGGCACCAGAGGTCATGGAGCGCATTAAGAACGAAGGACACGAGGTGGCTTGTCATGGTGTTGACCACTGGCAACCCAAACCAGAGGACGTTTTTCGTTCTAAGGAAATCATCGAACGTGTAACAGGTGTGAAGGTTGCAGGCTATCGTCAGCCACGTATGTTCCCTGTATCGGATGAGGATATAGAGAAGGCTGGCTACCTTTATAACTCTTCTTTGAACCCTGCTTTTATACCGGGTCGATACATGCACCTCACCACTCCACGCACATGGTTTATGCAAGGGAAGGTCATGCAGATACCTGCCAGCGTTAGTCCACACCTACGTATTCCACTCTTTTGGCTGTCTATGCACAACTTCCCAGAGTGGTTCTATCTTCGTTTAGTCCGACAGGTATTGCGCCACGATGGCTATTTCGTGACCTATTTCCACCCATGGGAGTTCTATGACCTCAAGTCACATCCAGAGTTCAAGATGCCTTTTATCATCAAGAATCATAGTGGACACGAATTGGAACAGCGACTCGACCGCTTTATCAAAGCAATGAAGGCAGACAAGCAGGAGTTTATTACCTACGTAGAATTTGTCAACCGCCAGGAGAAATAAGTTCAATTCCCGCTCTGAATAGCAGACAGCAGTCAAAGAAACGCTCCCTATAAACACCCCAACAAGCAGAATATAAGATATGATAAAACTTGCAACGGTCTCTCCTTGTTACAACGAGGAAGAGGTTTTAGAACAGTCGGCAACACAGCTCATGGAGCTATTCGACGAACTCATCAGTCAGGGAAGGATTTCCGATGATTCGATGATAGTGTTTGTCAATGACGGAAGCCGTGACCGAACATGGGAGATTATCCAACAGCTCCACAGCCAGCATCCACGTATAAAGGGTATCAACCTCGCTCATAACGTGGGGCATCAGAATGCTATCATGGCTGGTATGATGACGGCAAAGGACTGGGCTGATGCTGTTATCACACTCGATGCCGACTTGCAAGACGACTATCAGAAATGTATTCCGCAGATGGTTGACGCCTTTGAGGAAGGCAATGAGATTGTCTATGGAGTGAAGGTTTCTCGCAAAGCCGACCCAATCTTGAAGCGTATGTCTGCACAGGCGTTCTATCATCTACAAGAGAAGATGGGCGTGAACAGTATCTTTAACCATGCCGACTTCCGTCTGATGAGCCGTCAGTCCTTAGAGATACTCTCTGGATATAAGGAACGTAACCTCTATCTGCGTGGTCTCATCCCTTCTATCGGACTCAAGTCTACAACTGTTGACGACCGCATCAGTGAACGTAAAGCAGGTACTTCTAAATACACTTTGCGCAAGATGCTTAGCTTGGCATTGGATGGTATCACATCATTCTCCGTGAAACCAATCTACTATGTCATCTATCTTGGTATCGCCTTCTTGTTCGTCACCTTGTGCATTGGTATCTACGTCATCCACGCTTTCCTCAATCACACAGAGGTGGCAGGCTGGGCTTCGCTCATTCTTAGTATCTGGCTCGTGGGCGCTATGCTGATGATTTCAATCGGTGCAGTGGGCGTTTATATTGCCAAAATATATGAAGAGGTAAAGCAGCGTCCACTTTATAACATCAGTCAAATACTCGATTAATCCCTTCTCACATGGCGATACGCATTAAAGAGCTTTGGCAACGCTGGCGAAAAGACTTCTGGCGACTTTTCCGTTTTGGTATAACGGGCACTATATGTTCACTTATCCATTATGGAATCTATTGTCTCTTTCTACTCTTTACGAATACTACCATAGCTTATACAGCTGGTTACGGAGTGGGACTTCTTTGTAACTACGGACTTACAACCTACTTTACTTTTAAAGGAAAGCCATCAAAGAATAATGTTGCTGGCTTCGTTGGTAGCCACATACTCAACTATCTTTTAGAGATCGGACTGCTCCATCTCTTCCTTTGGATGGGTGCAAGCAAATGGCTGTCGCCTATCCTTGTGATGGTGATAGTTGTTCCTATCAACTTCGTTTTACTACGTCTTGTGTTTGTAAAAGGGAAGAAGGGTGATGGGTGATAGGTGTTGGATGGTGGGTGTTGATGGTTGGCAGGATTGGGTGATAGGTGTTAAATGGTGGGTGATAGGTGTTAAATGGTGGGTGATAATGGTTGGCAAGATTGGGTGATGGGTGTTGAATAGTGGGTGTTGATGATTTGTGAGATTCGTATTAGGCATTCGCACCATTGGTGTTAGGCGTCCGCACACATGGTGCGGAGCGTTCGCACGAGTGGTGCTAAGCAATAACACGGCAATAGAAAAGGGAAGAAAAAACTCATCCCCAAGCTCTTTATGATAAGAAAAGGGCTTGGGGATGATGCTTTATATCTTATTATACACTTCAAGAATCTGAGAGGCTACATCTTGATTTTCGAATCGTTTTACGTAGCGTTGGCTCTTGCTGACTATTTCCTTACGATGCTCTATCGCTGAAAGGATAGCAGCAGCATTACCGTCGACATCGTCTGGACCTACATAAAGGCAATCAGGACCACCCGCTTCTTCCAAACAACTACCCGTAGCAGCTACGACTGGCAATCCACTTTGTATGGCTTCGATGATAGGAATACCAAATCCTTCATAGCGTGAAGGATAGATAAAAGCCTCAGCTTGATTATAAATAGCTGCAAGAAGGTCGTTGGGTACACCTTGAAGGAAATGGATTCGCTCGCCAATTCCTAAACGTTTGATTTCTGCATCGAGCTTTTTCTGATACTTAGTCTGTCGTCCTACGATGACAAGATGTAAGTCGGAAGGTAGCTTTGCCATAGTACGAATACCCAAAAGGATATTCTTTCGCACTTCTACCGTCCCTACATTTAATATATAACGCTGTGGGAGTTGATACTTACGGCGGGCTTCCTCTATCAGTGAAGAACTTACCGACTGATTGAAGTGGGTGCTACAGCTCTGATAAACAAGGTCTATCTTGTCCTCTGGAAAGTCACCATAATATAAGATGTCACGCTTCGTACATTCGCTAATCGCAATGATACGGCTTGCCTCACGTAGTGTCTGATAGAACTTCCGCTTATAGAAGAAAACGTCAATAGCCGGATAGAACTCCGGATGACGTAGGAAGATAAGGTCATGAATAGTAACAACACTGGGGATGCCGGCTGCTGCCAAACCTGAAGGCAGTTCACCCGAAAGACCGTGATAAAGTTCTACTCCATCTGCTTTTAGGTCTTTTACCACCCCTTTCACACGCCACCAGTCACGCTGCAGACGGAAACGAAGGTGGTCAGGATAGCAAAACTGCACGTTATCTCGCAGTTCCACCTGATTACGAAGGTCGTCACGTCCAGCATCAGGAGCATAGAGTCGTAAATTTGTGTCAGGCATCAACGGAGCAAGGTCGTTGATGAGTGTACGCCCATAGCTACCAAGTCCAGTACCATTTCTTACGATTCGCTTAGCATCATAACCTATTATCTTCTTATTCATGAGCATCAACCTTTTCTATTGGAGTATAATCCTTTGTGCATAACTCATAACAAAGCCACAGCCAGAGAATACTGATTGGTAACGCACGGAGGGCGTATTGCTTGATATATGCTTCTCGGATGAACTTCGGGAAGATGTCGCTGCTACCCATACCAGAGAGTAGGAAGACAAATACCATCAATGCTATCGCCCACTTTCCACGCTTCCAAGGAGCAGCGGTGTACCATATACAAACGCCTAACAAGGCTATCACATATCCGCTGGCTTCGCTACCTGTACTGAAAAGAATGACAAACAAAAGTACAGAAGCAAGTATCGTCTCACGGAAGGCAAGGTTCTTATACTGTGAGAAACGCAGGTAAGGAAGGGCAAAGAGTGCCATTCCAGGCAGAATCAGCCATAGGTCTGAATAGTTCATACAACCAGTTGTACGACGAACAAGCCCTAAAAGGGAGATATTCTGCTGTATAGAACCAAGGTTCTCAGCATTCTTTTCCACTAAACAAGTGAACCATTCGTGGTATTGTCCTACGACATACGAAGGCGAACTGATAAGCATTGGCGCACAAAAGAGTACGACCGACCACACGGCAAGCCACATCAACAATCGCAACTTGTGCCGAGAGAATAGGAAGAAAGCCAACCCCACGATACCATACAGTTTCACCAACGTACCTAAGACGATGAAGAAAGCAGCCCAACCGTCCTTTTCTTTCTCAATAAGGAAGAACGAAGAGAGTATCATTGCAGCCACAGCAATATTGAACTGCTGCATAAAAAGTGCGGTAGGAAGCGTTATTCCACAGAACCAAAGTATGAAAATCTTTTGCTTTTCACGTAGTCCTGAACGCACAATAGCTAAATATAGCCATGCTGTTAGGAACAATAACCACAGCAACATACCCGCCCAAAGAGGCAGAATAGCAAAAGGTGCGATGACAAATGAGAACACCGGACCATAATGATTCACATCCCAATATTCCGCAGGATAGGCTGTATAGAGTGAAGTTTGATTCACTGTGTGCCAATAAACACCACGGAAGATAAGGAAGTTATTGAAACTTCGATTGTACTTCAGCATTCCTGCGAGGGCTATGATAAACCATAAGCCCATCAAGAACCATCGGTTAGAGAGCAAGGGATGGTGTAAGAGTTGCTTTATTCTATCTTTCATCACATTTATTTCTTTGGAAATAGACAAGGGATGTTCCTTTTCAACCATCTATTAAACTTCTCCATCGGGGTTCGTTTCCAGCTATGAGCACAATAATGTATGGCGTATGAAGCTGGTGTTGCCTCATACTTGTTGCCTGCAAAGATTTCCGAACGAAACACCATCATATTATCTTCAAGCGGTTGGTCCTTATCCAAGTACTTAAAGCCATACTTTTCCATTACCCTTGCATAGACAAATGGCGAGATTACTCCCTTACCATTAGAACCTTCTGGATAAATAAACTCACGCTTCTCATAGTCGTCTAAGACGTCTTTCACAAACTGACAGCCAGCCTCAGAACCCATCACAGCAGCCTGAATCTGTATTCCTGAGACGAAATCATCCTTGATACGATTACCTTCTTTATCAATCATATTCATCGCACCGGTCATCTCAATCTGCTTTGGATGATACTCTAATGAAGTGAAGAACTTATAGTTAAGGAATTCATCAAACGACTTCAACACCTTTACATCAGAGTCAAGATAAATACCACCTTCGGTATATAGCGCATACATACGGATATAATCAGCTGCGAAAGCCCACTTACGTTGCTCGAAAGCTTCGCGCACATAGACTGGAGCCTTTGACATATCAAAGTTCTCTGTGTTCCATAATTTTATCTCATAGTCGGGCAACACCTTCCTCCAAGTGTCCATACACTTCTGTATTTTATCAGGATATGGGTCGTTGCTGAGCCAGCAGTAATGAATGACTTTGGGTATCATAGCTATATGGTTATTAATTGTTACTAACTTATTGATTCTTTAATTTACAGAGGAAATAGACGAAATAAAGACGTGGTAGAAGTCGAATCTGCTCTGAGCAGCCATCTAATTCTCTGATAATTCGTATGTTGTCATATAGTCCTCTTGACCGATTCGTGTTAGACACACCCGTTGTATCAAAGTTGGCAATAGCAAAAGGCAGTTGAAGAAAGCGATAATGCTTTTTCCAAAGCAGCTTATACAACTTGAAGTCTGCTGACATTCGATGACTTGTATCGTATGGGAAAGTTCGAAGACAGGCTGTACGTGTCAGACAACTTTGGTGACAAAAGTACATTCGATGACTATTATGCGGTGGCTCTGCAGCCTTAACAGTTCCATTCTTTACGACATCACCATAAATAACATCAGCCTCACGCGGAACTTGAAAGACCCGATTCAAAACGTCATCAGCAGCAAATGTGTCACCAGCATTGAGAAAGATGCACCACTCTCCTGTAGCCATTGCAACTCCTTTGTTCATTGCATCATAGATACCCTCGTCTTGTTCCGTTATCCAATGACTGATATGAGCTTCATACTTACGAATTATCTCAATCGTACCATCAGTAGAGCCGCCATCAACAACAATGTATTCAATGTGCTCATACTGCTGTGCCAAAACGCTACGGATAGTCTTCTCTATCAGTGATACAGCGTTATAACAAACGGTAATGACCGTAACTAAAGGCTTTTCTATCATAGTAATGAATAATTCAAACACATTTTATACCAATAAAACACATTGCCTTTACCAAACCAGTAGGTATTTCTATCTTCCAAATATACTTTCCAACAAATCCGATAATGCGTTGTTTTTTTTCAACTGGCATAATGCAAATGTACAGAAAAAAATCGTATCTTTGCCCATAAGATGGAAAAAAAAGAGATATCAGTTGTTATCAATACCTACAATGCAGAGAAATTCCTGCAGCGTGTACTCGACTCCGTTAAGGACTTCGATGAGGTTGTTATCTGCGATATGGAGAGTACTGACCATACCGTAGAGATTGCTCAACGTGCCGGATGTAAGGTTGTCACCTTCCCAAAAGGTAATCATACCTGTGTCGAACCAGCCCGAAACTTTGCCATACAGAGTGTTAAAAGTCCGTGGGTACTCGTCGTTGACGCTGACGAATTGGTGACACCAGAACTGAGATCTTATCTCTATCAGCATATCGACAAGCCCAACTGTGCGAGAGGTCTTTATATTCCAAGGCAGAACCGATTTATGAATACCCCTAAGAAAGGGTTTTCAAAGGATTACCAACTGCGCTTCTTTATCTGCGAAGGAACTGTATGGCCTCCATACATACACTCCATTCCACAAGTGCAGGGATCTGTTGAACACATCAATAACCATCTTTACAACGTACAATTAATTCACTTAGCGGAGAACTATTTAGCTGATATGTTAGAGAAATGTAACCGCTATACCACTAACGAAGTCCTCAAAAAACAAGGCAAGAACTATGGAATCGGCGCATTACTCTTCCGTCCTTTCTGGCGTTTCTTCAAATCCTACTTTATGAATGGAGAAATAAGAAACGGTGTTACAGGCTTTATTGATAGTGTTATGACAGGCTTCTACCAGTTTATGATTGTTGCGAAAGTAATAGAGGCAAGGATAAAGAAACAGAGTGAAGACGAACAGAAATAAACGGATCATTATAATATAACAATAGAGGGTGTAAGCTTCAAAACTTACACCCTCTATCGTTTTGTTACTGTTGCGTCCTCCAATACAAACCAAAATACACCTGACGGAGTAGGTTGCGGGCTGCCGTAAGTTGCTCAGCCTTCTTTTGATAGCTTGGCATAGCTTCTATCTGGTCAACGTTTGCACTATAATAAGTACTGTCCGAAACGGACG
>ERZ772920.817-NODE-817-length-17030-cov-8.965420_pt1 | contig 17030 bp, 14 predicted proteins | sample MGYA00511469_ERZ772920 | MGnify/ENA primary metagenome ERZ772920 (study PRJEB29015, sample SAMEA2738069) | human oral metagenome | biome: human oral; feature: human-associated habitat; material: saliva | place: China | collected 2216 ... | reverse complement strand
CGCAGATCTTGCGGTCGCGGCGTCCCTCCTCGGTGAGCCACACGCCCGCGCGTCCTTCGATGCGGTGGACGGGCAGACCCCAGGCCTCACGCACCGTGTCAATGACCGAGGCCTCGACCGCGCGGATCCACTGCACGAGATCCACGGGTTCCTTCAGGCGCACGACGGGGTAGACGACGAGCTGACCCGGCCCGTGCCAGGTCGCCGACCCCGCGCGGTCTGTGCGGATCACGGGAATGGTCGTCGAGGGGATGTCCTGGGGCTTCGTGTGGCGCCCAGCCGTCCACGTGGGTGTGAACTGGGAAACGATCAGCGTGTCCTCGCCGCCTGCGAGGACGTCCTCGTGCAGGGAGCGCTGGAGCGCGTCAACCCGCGAATAATCGACCAACCCATGGTCGAGAAGACTCAAAATCTGCACGGATGTGATCATAGTCGCGGGCATGGTCCCTTGCTTGTTGGGGGTCCGGTATGCTTAGCGCATGCGATTGTCCTCTCATTTTTTCGCGCGCGATGCCCACGACTGTGCCCAAGCCTCGTGGCGTGTCCGCGACGTGATGGCCCTCATGGAGTCCTGGTACCCGCAAGCGACCGCGCAGCCCTGGGACCGCGTCGGCCTCATCGTCGGCGACCCCGACGCCCCGGTGCGCTCACTCCTCCTCGCCCTCGACCCCACCATCGCTATCGCCGAGCAGGCCGTCGCAGGACCGGATGGAGACGGGCAACCCTACGACATCGTCATCACACACCACCCGCTGCTTCTTCGCGGCGCCTCCTTCCTGCCGGTCTCCGACCCCAAGGGCGCGGTAGTGACGCGGCTGATCCGAGCGGGCGTCTCCCTTTTCAACGCGCACACGAACGCCGACGTCGCCTGCGAGGGGGTCGCGACGGCCCTCGCCGACCTGGTCGGCCTGCGTGACACCGTGCCGCTCGAGCCCTGCGGGGCGGACGCCGAGGGACACGACATCGGCCTGGGCCGCGTCGGCACTGTCGAACCCACGACACTGGGAGCCTTCGCTGACCACGTCGCCTCCGTGCTCCCCGCTGGCCCCACGGGTCTCCTCGTCGGAGGGGACGAGGCCATGGCAGTGCGTCGGGTCGCCGTCCTGGGTGGCGTGGGGGACAGCGCACTGGACGCGGCGCGCGCCGCCGGCGTCGACGTGTACCTGACTGCCGATCTGCGCCACCACCCGGCCTCCGAGCACCTCGAGGGTGGCGCCCCCGCGCTGCTGTGCGGCTCACACTGGGCCACCGAATCCCCGTGGTTGCCCGTCCTCGCACGAAAGCTTCGTGATGCCGCACGCAGCGCCAATGTGGAACTTCGCGTCGAAGTCTCTACGATTGTCACCGAGCCATGGACCAGCCACCGAGTCACTCAGGGAGAACTAGCGTGAAAGCGACGCACACCGACCAGCTCGACCTTCTCGAGCTGCAGAAGCTTGACCAGAAGGAATCGGCGCTGCGCCATAAGCGCGACTCTCACCCCGCCCACGCGACCGTTCGCGAATTCGCGGGCCGCATCGCCGATCTGAAACGTGCTGCGATCAGTCAGAACGCCCTCATTGCGGACAGTGGCCGCGAGGTTGCGCGCATCGAGGACGAGATCGCCAAAGTTTCCGAGCGCCGTAAGCGCCAGCAGGGTCGCATCGACGCCAACCAGGTACCCCTGCGTGACATCTCCGCCATGGAACACGAGATCGCGCAAATGGACCGTCGCCTGGCCAAGCTCGAAAACGACCAGGTGGAAGCTGAGGAACGCATTGAGACCGCCCAGACCGCGCAGGAGAAGATGAAGGTCGAGGCCCAAGCCATCGCCGACGACATCGAGCGGCTTAAAGCCGAATTTGAAGCAGATGTCGCCGAAGCTGACGATGAGCTTCGGCGCGTCATTGCGGCCCGCCGGGAGCTGGTCGAGCGTCTGCCGCACGCACTCTTGGAGGAATACGAGGAGGCGCGTCGCCTCAATGGCGCACTGGCGGTTATTGAAGTGCGCGACGGCTATGGCATCGGCGTTGCCGCCGACCTGAGTCCCATGGAGCTTGAGCGAATCCGCTTGACCCCCGCCGACGAACTCTACTTGACCGAGGACACTTCCCAAATCGTCGTAAGAACGTCGGCGAACACGCCCCGCTGAGGACGAGGACACGGATGACGTCGTCCATGCGCGACCAAACGTATGTTTAGCCTGCGTCGTGGGTTCCCCGGCCAGATACCGCCCCGCAGGTTTCCAGCACAGCTCGGCGGTTAATTGGTCACCAACGTGAGCGCGCGTGTCGTACCGCCGTCTTTTGTTTTCTTCTCAGCGCCGAATTCGACGTCCGTGACGCGGTGTTCGCCCCCGCGAGCATCGCGCAACGTCACGGAATGAGCAGCGTCCGTCAGTTGCTGTTCACATTCGACAGTGTCGGCAGCTGCGTAGCCGCCCGAGGCCAGGAGCCTGCCCGTGACAGCACCCCTCCAGCGCTTCGCGTCATGAGAGACGACTCTCCTCTTCCCGCCTGCTTCACGCACGACGCGCAGCTCCCACACGCGTGCCCAGGGAGCCTTGCATGCCGCCCGGTAGGGACCCGAGCGCGCGTCGAGGACGACCTGCCCCGAAGCCTCTTCACGCAGTGCCGCATCGAGCCGCGGTGCCCACCAGGTGGACAGTACGCCGAATCCAGGCAGAGACACGCCCATGGCTAGGCGGTGATCAGGAATGGCGTCAGTGGGGCACAGCACCCCGAAGAGACCGGAAAACACTGAGACGGCTTCCGTGCCCGTGCCCTCCCAGGCATCGGGCGCGGCAGCCGTGATCGCTTCAAAAAGAACGCCGGTGAACAGGGACGAGGCCGGGGCGCAGGGTGCACTCATGAGAGTCTCGTTCACGGAGAGGTCGATACGATCGCCGACTTTGAGTGTGCTTGCCGCCTGCGAACCTGCGCCCAGCTCGATGAGAGCGTCGGCGACCTTGCGGCGATCGGCGGTCAAACCCGGGTGAGAGAGGGACTCCAGCGACAGGGCGGACCCGACCGCGGGCGCGTTCTTCCCCTCCGACGGGGGTAACCAGATCAACATGTACTCACCCTATCGCGCGCTGGTCGCTCGGCGCGCTAGAATCAATGCGGATCTGCCGGTCGGGCGGCCGCGCGCGGAAACGCTCGAGGAACGTCCGGGCTCCGTAGGGCAGGGTGATGGCTAACAGCCACCCGGGGTAACCCGCGGGACAGTGCCACAGAAAACAAACCACCGGCGCACACGCGTCGGTAAGGGTGAAAAGGTGAGGTAAGAGCTCACCAGCGGCGCGGGCGACCGCGTCGGCTAGGTAAACCCCACCCGGAGCAAGACCGAGCAGCAGGCAGGGCGGCCCGTCCGATGCCTGCGGGTAGGTTGCTGGAGGCCGTCGGTAACGACGGTCCTAGATAGATGGTCGCCACCGCGTGTCCGGTAACGGCGCGAGGAACAGAACCCGGCGTATAGGCTGACAGATCCCGGAAGGACCCCGACGTGCGTCGAGGTCCTTCCGTTTGCGTGCACTGTGCGCGTGTGCTCAGGCGTGCTGCGCCGCGTAGTAGGCTGCGCCGACGATGCCAGCGGTGTTCAGTAACTTCGCCGGAATCATCGGGGTCTTGAGCTTTAGGAGCGGCATGAACTTTTCGTGGTTTTCCGATACTCCGCCGCCCACAACGAACAGATCGGGATTGAGTAAGAACTCCACGTGGCTGTAGTAGCGTTGCAGACGCTGTGCCCACTGCTCCCAGTTCAGCCCCTGCAAAGTCTTCTGGCCCGAGGACGCGTTCTTTTCCGCATCGGTGCCATCGATCTCCAGGTGCCCCAGCTCCGTGTTGGTTAGCAGCATGCCGTTCACGATGATCGCCGATCCAATGCCCGTGCCCTGGGTTGTGAAGACGATAACGCCGTCACGGCCTTTCGCTGCACCATAGGCGACCTCGGCGATGCCCGCGGCATCCGCGTCGTTGAGAGCGACGACAGCTCGTCCGAGGTAACGCTGCATGAGGTCGTCAACGTTGATGTTGACCCACGACTGATCGAGGTTCGCCATGTAGGGGATGACACCGTTAAAGACAGGGGCGGGGAAAGTAACGCCGATTGGTACGCCGACCTTGACGTCGAGCTTGTCGATGACTTGACGGCAGACCGCTGCGACTGCTTCAGGAGTGGCGGGATTGGGGGTGGGGATACGAATCTGGTCGCCGATGTACTCGCCGGTCTCCAGATCAACCAGCGCACCCTTCACGCCGGATCCGCCGATGTCGATGCCGCAAGCGACCTGAACCATGACCCCTCCTCGGGTAATGCGTACCTTTTTGAACGCGGGCCCCTGGGGCCCGACGTATCTAAATTGTAACGGACGCCACCGCAAAAAGAACAATCCGTTAACGATATGAGCGCGGCCCGCCTCATATCGTGAGAAAACGAGGCGGGCCGTGGGGGAGTGGTACTCAGGGAAGGGTCAGGATCTCGGCCCCGTCCTCGGTCACGACGATCGTGTGTTCGAACTGCGCGGTGCGCGAGCGGTCGGCGGTCACGATCGTCCAATCGTCGTCCCAGCGCTCCCACTCGACGGTGCCCAGCGTCAGCATGGGCTCGATCGTGAAGACCATCCCGACCTCCATGACCGTGTCGTAGGCGGGGGCCGCGTCGTAATGGGGGACGATGAGGCCCGAGTGGAAGGCCTCGCCGACACCGTGGCCCGTGTAATCGCGCACGACCCCGTAGTCGAATCGTTTCGCGTATGCCTCGATGACGCGCCCGATCACGTTGATTTCGCGGCCCGGACCCACGGCCTTGATGCCGCGCATCATCGCGTTCTTGGTGCGCTCGATGAGCAGGTGGGACTCTTCGTCGACCGTGCCGACCTCGAACATGGCGCAGGTGTCGCCGTGGACGCCGTCCTTGTAGGCCGTGATGTCGATGTTGATGATGTCGCCGTCTTCGAGCGGGCGGTCGTCGGGGATGCCGTGGCAGATGACCTCGTTGATCGAGGAACAGATGGACTTGGGGAAGCCCATGTAGCCCAAGCATGAGGGGTAGGCGTCGTGGGCGAGCAGGTACTCGTGACCGATGCGGTCCAGCTCGTCGGTGGTCACGCCCGGCGCGATGGCGGCGCCCACGGCCTCGATCGCACCGGCGGCGATGCGCCCAGCCTCGCGGATTCTCGCGATCGTCTCGGGGCTCTTGATGTCCGAGGTCGTGACGCGCTCGGGGCCGTCGTGGAACATGTATTCGGGGCGCGCGATGTGCTCAGGCACGGCGCGTCGGGCCGAGACACGTCCGGGCTTCAGCGTGCCCAGGGGTGCACGGCGTGCCAGCGGTGATGCTTCCATGGTTGCTTTCTCCTGTTTAGGTGTCGCGGTCAGGCGTTTTTGTAGTTCTCGGGTCCGGGGAAGGTACGTTCGCGTACCGCCTCGACGTAGTCGGAGGCGGCCTCGTGTAGGGCTGCTCCGAGCGTCCCGAACGTGCGTACAAATGAGGGCGTCCAGTCGGAGTAACCGGCCATGTCGGACCAGACCAGGACCTGGCCGTCTGTGTTCGGGCCGGCGCCAATGCCGATTGTCGCGATAGACAGTGTGCGCGTCAGCTCGGTGGCGATGGCTGCCGGCACCATTTCGAAGACAACGGCGAAAGCTCCGGCCTCCTGGACCGCGAGCGAGTCTCGTCGCAGTTGATCGGCTCCGTCTCCTCGGCCCTGCATACGCGGCCCACCCAGTGTGTTTTCGGACTGCGGCGTGTAACCCAGGTGGGCGCACACGGGGATGCCGGCGTCGGTCAGTGCGGAGATGATGTGCGCGCGTGCTTCGCCGCCCTCGAGCTTGACCGCGTGGGCGCCGGCCTTCATGAGGCGGGTGGCCGAGGCAAAGGCATGCTCGGGGGAGTCCTCGTAGGTGCCGAAGGGTAGATCTGCGACGATCATTGCGCGCGAGGTCGAACGGGCCACTGCGCCCGTGGCGCGTTCCATATCTTCAAGAGTGACGGGAAGGGTGGATGAGTGTCCCAGGATGACGTTGCCCAGCGAGTCGCCGATGAGAAGCATGTCGACGCCGGCAGCTTCGAGAATCGGTGCGGTGAGTGCATCGTAGGCTGTGAGCATGGTCAACGGGATGCCCTCGGCCTTGGCTCGCGCAATGTGCTGGATGCGCACTCGACGGGCGTTGAACAGGGGGGAGGCGGAGGACGAGGTGGGAGCCGATCCGTCAGGATTCGTGATGTGAGACATGGACTTCCTGTCATGAGACAACGGGTGGCGCTGACGCGCATTCACGGCTTCCAGGGTAGCGCGGTGGCGAACCCAGTGAGCTGTGAGGATAGGCGAACAGGTAGGATGGAGGGCGGTGCGCGTGGTGCGCGCAGTAATGACCCCAGTAGGAAAGAAGGAAGCAGGACATGGCTGGCATTGCCCCTGACCTTGATCCTCTTGACGAGGCCGCCGTCGACGCGGTTCGCGCCCAGGGCCTCGTCGATATTGAAGAAGCCGATTCGCTGGACGCTCTCAAGACCGTCCGCGCTGCGCTTCTCGGAGATCAAGCACCGCTCGTGAGCGCGAACCGTACGATCGGTTCACTAGAGCCCTCCCAGCGTGGTCTGGCTGGCAGGAACCTTGGGCAGGCGCGCAAGGCGTTGACCGAGGCGCTCGAGGCCCGCAAGGAGGTCCTCGCCGCCGAGCACGAGGCCCGCATGCTCCTCGAGGAATCCGTGGATGTCACGGTTCCCACGCGTCGGCGTCCCGCCGGTGCCCGTCACCCCCTGGAGACGCTCATGGAAGAGGTCGCTGACTTCTTTGTCGCCATGGGCTGGGACATTGCTGAAGGCCCCGAGATTGAACACGAATGGTTTAACTTTGACTCGCTGAACTTTGATATTGACCACCCTGCTCGTCAGATGCAGGACACCCTCTACATTGACGGCCGCAGCGTGGGCGGTGAGAAGGAGGAGGATGGCCACCTCGTCATGCGCACGCACACCTCGCCCGTGCAGTCCCACTCGATGCTGGCACGCGGCGTGCCACTGTACGTGGCGTGCCCGGGCAAGGTGTTCCGCTCCGACGCGCTAGACGCGACGCACACGCCGGTCTTCCACCAGGTTGAGGGCCTTGCGGTCGACAAGGACCTGACGATGGCGCACTTGAAGGGTGTGTTGGACCACTTCGCCAAGGCCATGTTCGGCCCCGAGGCGAAGACCCGCCTGCGTCCCTCCTACTTTCCCTTCACTGAACCCAGTGCCGAAATGGACCTGTGGTTTCCGCAAAAGAAGGGTGGTCCTGGCTGGATCGAGTGGGGTGGCTGCGGCATGGTCAACCCCAACGTTCTGCGAGCCAACGGCATCGATCCTGAGGTCTACTCGGGCTTCGCGTTCGGTATGGGTATCGAACGCACGCTGATGCTGCGTCACGGCATCGCTGACATGCACGACATTGTCGAGGGAGACGTCCGTTTCTCCCAGCAGTTCGGCATTAATGGAAGGGGAAACTGACATGCCTATGGTTCCGCTGAGCTGGCTGGCCGAGCACGTCGACATCGTCGACGGCACGAACGCGCAGGCCCTTGCTGCTGCCCTGGTCAAGGTCGGTCTCGAGGAAGAAGAGATCCACCCCGCGCGCGTCATCGGCCCCCTCGTCGTGGGCCGCGTCCTGACGCGGGTGGAGGAGACTGCTTCGAACGGGAAGACTGTTAATTACTGCCGTGTGGATGTCGGCGAGTACAACGATGCCCCCGGCACGGGTAAGGAGCCTTCGGAGCTGCCCAGCCGTGGCATCATCTGCGGCGCGCACAACTTTGACGTGGGCGACCTGGTGGTTGTCTCGCTGCCGGGAGCCGTGCTGCCGGGTGACTTCCAGATCGCTGCGCGCAAGACCTACGGTCATGTCTCCGACGGAATGATCTGCTCCGCCCGAGAATTGGGCCTGGGCGAGGACCACAACGGCATTATCGTCCTGCCACAGTATTTCCCCGATCGTGAGATCCCCGCGGTGGGCACCGACATCGTGTCCTGGCTCGGCCTGGGAGAGGAAGTCCTGGAGATCAACGTGACTCCGGACCGCGGCTACTGTTTCTCGATGCGCGGCATCGCACGCGAGTACTCCCACTCGACGGGCGCGGCCTTCCGCGACCCGGGCCTGCCCGGCGTCGTTGCAGCCGAGCCGCCTGCACCCAATGCCGACGGCTTCCCCGTCGTCTTCTCCGACGATGCGCCGATCCGTGGGCGAGCGGGCGTCGACCGTTTTGTGGCCCGCATTGTTCGCGGTACGAACCCCGCCGCCCCCACCCCGCGGTGGATGGTGGAGCGCCTCGAGGCCGCCGGTATGCGCTCCCTGTCGCTGCCCGTCGACATCACGAACTACGTCATGCTCGACCTGGGGCAGCCGATGCACGCCTACGACCTGGGAGCGCTCGCGTCTCCTATCGTCGTGCGTCGTGCCCGCGCGGGCGAAACGCTCGTGACCCTGGATGAGGAGAAGCGCGAGCTGGATCCCCAGGATCTGCTCATCACCGATTCACCCCAGGGCGAGGGCTCTCGCATCATCGGCATCGCCGGTGTCATGGGCGGCGCCTACTCTGAGGTTGCGAAGGATACCACGGACATCCTGTTCGAGGCCGCTCACTTCGATGCCGTCTCGATTGCACGCAGTGCCCGCCGCCACAAGCTTCACTCCGAGTCCTCGAAGCGTTTCGAGCGTGGAAGCGATCCGGCTCTGCCTCAGGTCGCCGCACAGCGTGCCGTTGAACTGCTGGTTGAGTACGGCGGTGGCACGATCGATATGGGAGTGACTGACGTGGACGAGCGTCAGGGTGCGACCGTCATTTTGCTGCCCGTGGGTGAAGTGAAGCGCCTCACCGGTGTCGAGCACTGCCCCGAGCGCATCGCGGAGTTGCTGACCACGGTTGGCTGCCGTGTTGAGGGTCCTTGTGATGGTCTCTTCACGGTGACGGCTCCCTCGTGGCGCCCCGATTTGACGGCGCCCGCCGACCTGGTTGAAGAGGTCGCACGTCTCGATGGCTATGACAATATCCCCGTTGTTATGCCCGCCGTCCCAGCGGGTCACGGCCTGACAACAGCACAGAAGGCTCGTCGCCTCGCCGCGTCGGCGCTGGCACAGGGCGGCCTTGTTGAGGTTGAGTCCTACCCCTTCGTATCCGATACGTGGGACCGTCAGGGTATTCCCGTTTCCGATCCGCGCCGTGAGGCCTTGCGTCTGCGTAACCCAATGGCGGACGATGCACCTTGGCTGCGTACCTCGGTCCTCGACACGCTGCTAGATGTCGCTGGCCGCAATGTTTCACGCTCCAATGCGGACGTCGCTGTCTTCGAAATCGCCAAGGTTGCCCGACCCCACGGAACCGTTCCTTCGCTGCTTCCCGGGGCGAAGGAGCGCCCCTCCGACGAGGTGCTCGCAGCGCTCGAGGCAGGCATCCCCGCCCAGCCGTGGCACATCGGTGGTGTTCTCACCGGCGCGGCAGAAGCTACGGGCGTCCTGTCCTCGCCTCGTGCCTACGACTGGGCTGATGCTCTCGAATACGTTCGCCGCGTCGCCTCCGATCTTGGTGTGCGCGTCGAGGTGACACGCGCGTGGGTGGATCACGTGTCCGCCCACAAGGGTGCTCCGATGCCTGCGCCTGCAACTGATCCTGCGGATGTTGCCCCCTTCCACCCGGGTCGCGTTGCCCGCGTCTTTGTGCGTGCCGGACGCGATCTGGTGGACGTGGCGCTGGCCGGCGAGCTCTCGCCTTCGGCCTGCCGTGCCTTCGGCCTGCCGGCGCGCTCCTGTGCTTTCGAGATTGACGTGGACGCGCTGATTGCGCACATGAGTGTCGATCCGATCCAGGTCAAGGCCGTCTCGACGTTCCCGCTGGCCAAGGAAGACATCGCGCTGGTCGTCCCGTCGGATATTCCGGCAGCGCGGGTCGAACAGATCGTTCGTCAGGGCGCTGGTCCCCTCGCCGAGTCTGTCACCCTCTTTGACATCTACGAGGGCGACCAAGTGCCCGACGGCTATCGTTCGCTTGCCTTCGCCCTGCGTTTGCGCGCTGCCGATCACACGTTGACCGCTAAAGAATCCGAGGCTGTCCGCAAGAAGGTGGTCACTAAGGCTGCCAAGGTGCTTGGAGCCTCGCTGCGCGCCTGACGATGCCGCACGAAGGCCGGTCGAATCTCACTGTGGTCCCCCACTCATTTGGGGCGTTGCGCCCGCTGATTCGACCGGCCTTCGCTTTAGTATGTGGCTATGCACATCCTTGTAACTGCAGCATCCAAGCATGGGGCGACGGATGAGGTCGCCGACGCGATTGCCAAACGCATCGAAGCGAGTGGCATCACCGTTGATCGTCTCGCACCCGCCGATGTCACCTCGGTTGCGGACTACGACGCCGTGATTGTTGGCTCCGCCACGTATATTCTCCAGTGGATGCCCGAGGCGCACGACTTCATGGAACGCTTCAAGGACCAGCTCCCTGTCGGGCAGGTGTGGGCTTTTTCGGTCGGCATGAACGGTGTCCCCAAGCATTCCAAGCAGGACGGCTCTCGCGTCGGCCCGCTGTTGACGCACGTGAAGTGTCGTGAGCTGCGTACTTTCCCGGGCCGTTACAAGCCATCGCTTCTCTCACTGCGCGAGCGTTCCGTCGCCCGTCTGGCTGGCGTTGTCGAGGGTGACTTCCGTGACTGGGAGGCCATTGAGCGGTGGGCCGATGAGATTGTTGATGCTCTGAAGGGCTGACAGCATCGTTTATGAGGTGCACAGAGCACGCCTCTCATCCGCTTGTGCAAACATATGCATGAATATGTATAATCATGCATATGAGTTCAGCAGCCGCGTTCCCGAGCACAAAGAGCGCCAGGCATGAGATGATCCGTGACCTCCTTGCCTCCAAATCCATCGGAAGCCAGGAAGCACTCCGCTCGCGCTTGGCGGAGCGAGGCATCGATGTCACGCAGACGACTCTCTCGCGCGACCTCATGGACCTGCGGGCAACAAAAGTACGTAACGCCTCCGGTGCGCTCATCTACACGGTGCCCGACCATGACGGCGGCGCGACCCACGACGCCGAAGCCGCACATGTGCGGCTTGCACGGTGGTGCCAGCTACTCCTCGTCACCTCCGTCAAGGTCGATAACCAGCTTGTGCTGCGCACCCAGGTCGGCGCAGCTAACCTGCTTGCCTCCTCCATCGACGCTGTCCGGCGAGAAGAAGTCGCAGGAACGATCGCCGGCGACGACACCATCTTGGTCATCTGCCGCTCCGAACAGGACGCCGCCACCATGGAACGCGTGCTCCTCGCCCTCGCGGAACCCGGTGCTCTCCCCGACAACTAGCCCCGGCCTCGTCCGCACGAGCGGGCACACGAACCTACGAAAAATACCCCCGGAAGGAACCCACATGTCGAGCAAAGACCGCGTTGTCCTAGCCTACTCAGGAGGCCTGGATACCTCCGTCGCCATCGGATGGATCGGAGAACAGACCGGCCGCGAGGTCGTCGCTGTTGCCGTCGACGTTGGCCAGGGTGGCGAGGATCTTGAGGTCATCCGTCAGCGAGCGCTCGACTGTGGCGCTGTGGAAGCGTACGTCGCTGACGCCCGCGATGAATTCGCAAACGAATACTGCATGCCCGCGCTGAAGGCCAACGCGCTCTACGAGGGTAAATACCCTCTTGTTTCCGCGCTCTCACGCCCCGTCATCACCAAACACCTGGTCAAGGCGGCCCGCGAATTTGGTGCATCCACCGTCGCTCACGGCTGCACCGGCAAGGGAAACGATCAGGTTCGCTTCGAGGTCTCGATCACGTCGATGGCCCCCGACATGGACTGCATCTCCCCGGTGCGCGACCTTGCCCTGACCCGCGACGTCGCCATCGAGTACGCCGAGAAACATAACTTGCCGATCGAAACCACGAAGCATAACCCCTTCTCGATCGACCAGAACGTGTGGGGCCGAGCCATCGAGACCGGCTTCCTCGAGGACCTGTGGAACGCTCCCACCAAGGACGTCTACGTCTACACCGACGACCCGACCTACCCACCGCTGCCCGACGAGGTTGTCATCACTTTCGATAAGGGCATCCCCGTCGCCATCGACGGACGCCCGGTCACCCCGCTTGAGGCGATCCAGGAGATGAACCGCCGCGCCGGCGCCCAGGGCATCGGTCGCATTGACATGGTCGAGGACCGCCTCGTGGGCATCAAATCCCGCGAAATCTACGAGGCGCCCGGCGCAGTCGCTCTCATCGAGGCTCACCAGGCCCTCGAATCCATCACCCTAGAGCGCATGCAGCACCGCTACAAGCGCCAGCTCGAGCAAACCTGGGGTGAACTCGTCTACGAGGCCCAGTGGTATTCGCCACTGAAGAAGTCGATGGATGCTTTCATCGAGCACACGCAAAGCTACGTGAGCGGCGACATCCGTATGATCCTGCACGGTGGTCGCGCCACCGTCAATGGCCGCCGCTCGGAGTCCTCTCTGTACGACTTCAACCTCGCGACCTACGAGACGGGCGATACCTTTGACCAGTCTTCCTCGCGCGGATTCATCGACATCTACGGTCTGCAGTCCAAGCTTGCGGCGGCGCGCGACGTTCGTTTCGGTGTCAATATGGGGTACTGAGTACTTATTGAGGGTTCTCTCACAGGGAATGTCTCAGTTGGGTTTCAAGAGGTGGGAGCGTCGGCGAGGGCGCTCCCACCTCGCTTACTGTGTCGTATATGACGTACGAAGCGAGCGCAGCGATCGAGGCTACCGCGGGCATCGATTCAGAACAGGCCACGCGCGAGCGGATGATGCGCTACACGGTCGCGGGCATGTTCTTTGTCGGATTCGCGGGCAAGGGCATTCGCGGAATCTTCGGCGACATCGGGTCCCTCGTGCCGATGCTGATACTTCTCGTGGCTTTCGTGATTCTTTTCCGAACGTCCGGTCGTTCCCTGTCACTGCGCCGATTCCCGACGACGATCAGTTTCTTTGTTGCCTGGTGTGCACTGACTAGTGTCTGGTCGATTGATCCGCTGCTCAGTGCCCAGTATTCCGTGATGCAGATCGTGTTGACGCTCGTATCGATAGCGGTTGCCGTGGCGCTGCCCCTCACAGCCCTCGTCGAAACACTCATTCTGGCCTTTCAGTGGATTATTTCCTCCTCATTCATTCTCGAGGCTGTGGTCGCTTTCGCTCACCTGGGACCTCTCGCGCCCCCGACCTTGTGGGGCAGAGGCCACCTTCCAGCGTCCTCATACTGGGTGGACGGTCGATTGCTGGAGGGAGGGCCGATCCAGGGTTTTCCTGGAAACCGCAACCCTCTGGCGTTTGTTGCGCTTCTCCTGGCAGTGTGCCTGGTGTTGCGCTACATGCAGACGCGGCGGGCCCTGCCATCGACGCTCGTGTGGCTCGCTGCATGCGGGGCAACAATGTTGCTGACCCAGTCCGCGACGGTGGCCCTGTCGACCGCAGGTTGTTTCATCGTCATCGCGGGCCTGGTCGTCCAACGCCGAGTGCCCGTGCACATGCGCTTGAAGGTCGTCGCAATCTTCGCTGGCATGGGTGTGGTTGCAGGCATCGGCGCGTTCTTTGCGCGGCATTGGATCGCTGATTCCTTCGGACGCAGCCCCGATATGAGCGGACGCTCAGTCATCTGGCACGCCGCAGAACCCCTCGTTGTCGAGCGCCCGATCGGCGGCTGGGGCTGGTTTATCGGTTGGCCGACGTGGCTCGACCCCTTCGCTGGCTTGGTCGTGCGCGAGGATGGAACCTCGACGAACCAGGCACATAACGTCTTCGTGGAGGCAGCGCTGACGACAGGCTTCGTCGGTGCATTCCTCGTGAGTGCTGCGATCATCTGGACCCTGTACCGAGTCGTCAAGGTGGCGGTTGCCCACATCGACGACAACCTGTGGGATGTTATCCCCGCGGTTCTCATGATCGCGATGTTCATCCAATCCTTCACCGAGTCCCGCCTGCTGTTCGAAGGCAACTGGATGCTCTTTGTCATTATCGCGACCTGGGTGAAGGTGCGTGGAGAAGTACCCGTAGTGTGGCCGTCGGCGGCCCGCCAGTATCTCGAATACTCTTGAGTCATAGCTGTATTTCCGTTGTTGATCCTGGGAGGTCCACCATGTCGCAGTCCGAAACGCACGTGTCCCTGTGGGGTGGCCGCTTCACTGGCGGCCCATCGCAGGCGCTTGCTGCCCTGAGCGTGTCAACCCATTTCGATTTCCGTCTCGCCCACGTCGACATCGCCGGGTCGCACGCGCACGCTGACGAGCTGCACCGCGTCGGCCTTCTGACCGACCAGGAGTGCGCGGACATGCACGATGCCCTCGCCAGGCTCGATGCTGACGTTACGTCCGGAGGATTCGTGCCTAGCCCCGACGATGAGGACGTTCACACGGCGCTCGAGCGCGGTCTCATCGACCGTGCTGGAGCGACTTTGGGCGGCAAACTGCGTGCGGGTCGCTCGCGTAATGATCAAATCGCGACCCTTATCCGCGTGTACCTGCGTCAAGAGGCGCGTCACCTGGCCGGGAGAATTCTCGACATTGCTAGCGCCCTCCTCGGCCAGGCCGAGCGTGCGGGAGACGCCGTCATGCCGGGACGTACTCACATGCAGCACGCGCAGCCCGTCCTCGTTGCTCACCACCTGCTGGCACATGTGTGGCCGCTCCTGCGCGACGTGGCCCGCCTGCGCGACTGGGACAAGCGCGCCGCCATCTCGCCCTACGGCTCCGGGGCTCTGGCCGGCAATACTCTCGGCATGGATCCGCGTCGCGTCGCCGCGGCTCTCGGCTTTACCGACTCCGTTGAGAACTCAATTGATGGCACCGCCGCGCGCGACGTCGTTGCCGAGTTTTCCTTCATCTGCGCCCAGATCGGCATCGACATCTCCCGCCTGTCCGAGGAGATCGTCATCTGGAACACGAAGGAGTTCGGCTACGTCACCCTCGACGATTCCTACTCGACCGGTTCCTCGATCATGCCGCAGAAGAAGAATCCGGACGTCGCCGAGCTCGCGCGCGGCAAGGCCGGTCGGCTCATCGGTGATCTCACCGGTCTCCTCGCCGTCCTCAAGGCTCTTCCTCTCGCCTACGACCGTGATCTCCAGGAGGACAAGGAGCCGGTCTTCGACCAGATCGATACCCTCGACGTTCTGTGCCCCGCCGTCGCCGGCATGATCGACACGATGACCATCCACCTCGAGCGCCTCGCTGAGCTGGCTCCTCAGGGCTTCTCGTTGGCCACCGACATCGCCGAATGGCTCGTCAAGCGCGGGGTTCCCTTCCGCGATGCCCACGAGATCTCGGGCGCCTGCGTGCGCCTCGCCGAAGCCAGGGGAGTGGAACTCGCCGGCCTGACGGACGCCGAACTCGCCCAGGCCTCGTCCCACCTCGACCCCGAGGTACGCTCCGTGCTCACTGTCGAGGGATCGGTCGGCGCCCGCCTCGGCCGCGGCGGCACCGCCCCCGTGCGTGTCGCGGAACAGCTCGACGAGGCCAAGGATCGACTCGCGGACGCCCGTGGCTGGGCGGCCGCTGCGTTGCGCTAACGCCGCTGGCTGGGAAGCCGATACACTGACAACCACAACAACCAGTTAAATCCGCAAGGAAGGACAACTTTCGTGACAGACATCCTGGACGACCTGCAGTGGCGTGGGCTGATCGCGCAGCACACCGACCTCGAGGCGCTTCGCGCGCACCTGAACGCCGGACCTGTCACCTTCTATTGCGGCTACGATCCGACGGCGCCTTCCCTACACCACGGTCATCTCGTCCAGCTGATCGTCATGCGCCACCTGCAGCTCGCCGGGCACCGTCCACTCGCACTCGTGGGCGGTGCGACCGGCCAGATTGGCGACCCCCGCCAGAGCGGCGAGCGACAGCTCCAGTCGACCGAGGTTGTGCGTGGCTGGGCGGAGCGCCTACGCGCTCAGATCTCGAAGTTCTTGGACTTCGAGGGACCGGCCGCCGCAAAGATGGTAAACAACCTGGATTGGACCCAGGAGATGAGCGCCATCGACTTGCTGCGTACCGTTGGCAAGTACTTCCGCGTGGGGACCATGCTGAACAAAGACATCGTCGCACGCCGCATCGCCTCCGACGAAGGCATCTCGTACACGGAGTTCTCCTACCAGGTCCTCCAGGCCAACGACTTCCTCGAGCTGTACCGTCGCAATGGTTGCACCCTCGAGACCGGCGGCAACGACCAGTGGGGCAACATGGTGGGCGGCGTCGACCTGATCCGCAAGGTGGAAGGCGTCGACACGCACGTGATGACCACGCCGATCATCACCAAGGCCGACGGTACGAAGTTCGGCAAGTCAGAGGGCGGTGCCATCTGGCTCGACCCGGAGATGATGACCCCCTACGCGTTCTACCAGTTCTGGCTGCAGGTTGCGGACGAGGACGTCGTGCGCTTCCTGAAGATCTTCACCTTCAAGTCTCGCGAGGAGATCGAAGCGCTCGCTATCGAGGTCGCCGAGCGTCCCCACAAGCGCGCCGCGCAGAAGGCGCTGGCCGCCTCCGTGACCGAGCTCGTGCACGGCAGGGAACAGCTTGAGCGCGTTCTGGAGGCAACCGATGCCCTCTGGGGTGGAGGTGACATCCGCGATCTTGACGAGGCCACCCTGGCCGCTGCGACCGCCGACCTTCCGCGTGCGTCTGTGACCATCGGTGAGTCAACCGTGGCGGACGCTCTCGTCGCCCTCGGCTTCGAAAAGGGCAAGACTGCGGCCCGTCGCACCATCTCTTCAGGTGGCGCCTCCGTCAACAATGTCAAGGTGGAGGATCCGGAAGCTGTCTTGAGCGAAAGTGACGTTCTTGCAGGTGGTTTGGCTCTCATTCGCAAGGGACGCAAGAATCTGGCGGTCGTTGAACTGAGCTGATTGACCCGTCGAAGAGGGCATCCGATAATTTTCGGATGCCCTCTTTTCGTTGTGTTTGGTGGGTTTGTGGGGTGTGTGGTGGGGGTCATAGTGTTTTGGGTTGACTTGTGGGTGGGGGGTGTGTAGATTATTCACCTGTCGCCGCGAGCTTGTGAGTGGGTTTGTGGTGGTGGTTCACTGCTT
>ERZ772920.814-NODE-814-length-17063-cov-21.936442_pt1 | contig 17063 bp, 10 predicted proteins | sample MGYA00511469_ERZ772920 | MGnify/ENA primary metagenome ERZ772920 (study PRJEB29015, sample SAMEA2738069) | human oral metagenome | biome: human oral; feature: human-associated habitat; material: saliva | place: China | collected 2216 ... | reverse complement strand
CGTAGCAGATGAAGTAGGTGCCCAGCTCGTTGTTACCCACGGTGCCGAAGGGCATGTTGTCGCGAATAACCTTGAAATCGTCACCGATATTGGCAATAGCGGAGTGCGAGTTGGCGGGCTTCTCGTCCTCGCTCATCTCGATGTCGTCGTGCTTGGAACGGCCAATGACCTTCTCCTGCTCGGAGACGGGCAGGGCGTTCCACGCGGTCATGTCGTGGATGTACTTCTGCACGAACTGGTAGCTGCCGCCCTTGTACCTGGGATCGCTGTCACCGATGATGCCGAAGTATTCGCGTGCCGCGGGGGTCTGCGGGTTCTCGGTGCCGTCCACAAAACCGATGATGGAGCGGCCGTCCCAGTAGCGGAAGCCGTGCACCTCTTCGAGCACCTCAGCAATATCGCGCAGAGCTGCGGTAATAGCGGACGCCATATCGTAAGCGACCGAAGGCTGAGTTGCGCGGATGTGGAAGTGCAGATCGCCGGGAGTGGACACAGCGGTGTGCTTGGGGCCCCGAATCTCCTCGAACTCCACGAGCTCCTGCGGCAGCGGCTTGGGCAGATCCAGGGTCAGCCACGCGCTGTGGCTGATGCCCAGCACAATGCTGGCGTTCTCGGGCGAGTAGCGGTTCGCGGCGGTGTGGTTGAGGTTAATGACGAGCCCGCAGAGGTTCTGGAACCCCTCAATGAGCGCATCCTGGCTGAGGCCTTCCTTGAACTTCCACACCATGAAAATGGTGTTAGCGTTCGGGCTGGCAGTGACCTGTTGTGATTCTGAAGCAAGCATAAAATTCACCGTACGCCCGCGCGCGCACCCCCGCAATGAACCCAGCCCTAACATACCGCCCGGTCTCTAGTAGCCGCGGTGCGAAGCGATATCGCGAGCATGGGCCAGGCGCGCGGCGGTCTCGAGAATAATCCAGGCCTGCAGCTGCGTGGAGAACTCTACGGGCACGCCGGGCTTGAGCGCCTCGCTCGTGGCCTGCGTGAAGCGCGGGGAGAACTGCACGAGCGCCCGACCGCGAATCTCGTTGGGGTCGATGCCCAGCTCGTTCATCGGCAGGTTCGGGTCGAATTCGCGGCGGCCCTCCCACAGGGCGCGGGCGGTCGAGTAGATAAGGCTGGAGGCCAGGGCGCGGGCCTCGTCGCTCAGCAGGGGCGAGGATGCCGCCATGCCCAGGTAGCGCACCAGGATACCGGTGAAGAGGCCGCCATCGCCGTCGCCGTGCGAGATGAGGATGCGGCGGCGCGCTCCGGAGACAAATTCGATCTCCTCGGTCATGTGCTTCACGATGCCCACAATAAGGCGCTCCGCACGCTCGATGGGGTCCACCTCGCAGGGCACGCCGGAGGCCGCCAGGGTCAGCAGGGCACCCAGTGCGGTGCCCTGGTTGTAGGTGTACTCGCCGCGTTCGAGCTCGTACTCCTCGCCGCGAACGTTCACGCCGTCCATATAGAGCGAACGTTCTGCGTCCCAGAGGGTTGCGTTCATCCAGTCAATGAGGGCGGCGGCGGTGTGCGGGTCACCCGCGCGAGCGTATGCAATAGCTGCCGGTGCGGTGGCCGCGGCGTTCACGAAGTCGCGCTTGGACTTGCGCCAGCTCATGCCTCCGCCGGGCGCGAAGCCCTTGGCGAGCTGCTCGAAGAGGGCGGCCCCGGCGTCCTGCGCGGCCACGTCGTTTGCGCCGGTCAGCTCAATCGAGAAGGAGTTCATGCGGCCCACCGCGAGGGTCAGCCACGCCATATCGTCAAAGTAGTCGTTCGCGAAGCGGCCATAGTTGCGCACGTTGATGCCGCGCAGCAGCGAGCGGGCGCGGTACAACTGCTCCTGAGCCTCGGTGATGCGACCCTCGCGTAGGTGGCGCTGGCCGGCGTCGATGATGCACTCGAGCAGGTGGGCCTGCCACCAGTAGTGCCACGTGTTGAGGCGCTGGCTCAGCGGGCGGGGGTCGGGTACCTGAATGGATCCGATGAGCGCTCCGGGCACGCCGAGGATGCGGTGCACGAAGGTGTCGGTGACGCTGACGGCTGCGGCCTCGGCGTGGGAGGAGGTGCGTTCCGCGTACTCGCTCATAGATGCCGGGGAGTGCGCGGTGTGGGAAGACGGCTGGGAATTCACGGTGCCCTCTATATGTGTACGGTGAAGTCTTACTTCTGCATTATCGCATTTTTTGGTGCCGGGTCATCACCGGTCCCTCCGGGGGTTCAGCTTGCCTCCCACACCGCGCTGTTCTTGCTCTCCCATGCACTTAATGTGCGACCGCTACGCAGGCTGATGGGTTCGCCGGTGATGGGATGTTCGAAGCTCAAAGTGTAGGCCAGCAGTTGTAGCGGGTGCTCGGGGCGGTCGGGCCCGTCGGGGAGCACACGCGGGTAGAGTACGTCCCCAAGAATCGGGGCGCCCAGCAGGTTCAGGTGCGCTCGCAGCTGATGGGTCTTACCGGTGTGCGGGGCGAGGTCGTAGAGGCCCCACGGGCGACCGGGTTCGACGCCCCAGGCCTCGGCCTCGGCCGGGTCGGGGGTGAAGGTTTCCAGGATGCGCGCGGTGGTGAGGGTGTTCGGCTCCACGCCCCGCGCCACGCACTCCGTCTCAGAGAGCTGCCGGACCTGCAACACGTCGCGCACCTTCTGAATGTGTGAACGCACCCGCAGCCCCTCCGCGCTCAGGGCTTGTTCGGCGGCGGTGGGATCGGCGGGCACCGGGGCCACGGCGCGGTAGGTCTTCGATACCAGGCGGTGCTGGAACATCATCTGGAAGGGGCGGCGCGCCTGAACGGTTTTGGCGAAGAGTAACACCCCGGCGGTGGGGCGGTCGAGTCGGTGAATCGGGATGAGCAGCGGGTTGCCCTCACGCACGCGTAGCTTGGTCAGTGCGGTCTGCGCAATATAGGAGCCGCGCGGGGTGGTTGGCAGAAAATGTGGCTTATCAATCGCCAGCACGTGCTCGTCCTCGTAGAGTACCGGCATGTCGGAGGGGAGTTCGGGCTCATCGGCGAGCTCGCGGAAGTACCAGATGCGCTCGCCGGGCGCGTAGGGGCTGAAGGTGGTCAGCACCGTGCCGTCATCCAGGCGCACCTCGCCGGTTTCGAAGCGGGAGTGAATAATCTGCGGGTCGTTCGGGTAGAAGCGCGCGATGAGGTAGTCGGCAATCGTAGCGGGGGCGCGTCCGCCGGGGGCGAGTGCCTCCGGGAGCTCCTCGGGGTGGGGGAGCACGAGCTGGATGGGGTCGATGCCGTTCTTCTGCGCCAGCGGAGGGGTCAGCAGGCGGCGATGCGTGCGGCGGGCGGGCTTGGCGTGCTGCACGGAGGTTTTCTGCACGGAGGCGCTCCGAGCAGAGGTGCTCAGCTCCGGGGTGTTACGGGCCCTCGGCGTGTCGCGGTGGGAATCGTGGGTGGGCATGGCTCTACTGTACCGGTTGGCGCGGTGGCCTAGAGGAATCGCAGATTTATCTGACACTCATCTGCGCTTGTGGGAATAGGTGGGGATAAAAACAAAATACTCACACATTTTTGAAAATATTCGGGATTTAATTTAAAAAAATAAAGCTAATTTTACAAAAACAAATGAATATATACGTTATTTTCGAAAACCCTGTAAAACCATCAGTAATAAATACTTCATTTAGAGTATATAGCCCATCGCAGATTAAAAGATGTGAAGCGTATAGAGGCCTGGTAGGCTGAATAGCCTACGTCATAAATACTTTTAAAAAGGCTGAGAAGCGCATTAAAGCGTTACGATTAAGACACAGAAGTTCGAAAAATCGAACGAAGGGGTCGAAATGGGACAGAAACAGCGTAAGGAAGCTGAGATTAAAGGAACTCCCCCGGTTGCACCGGTACAATCTGACACTTCACACGCACCTCAAAGCACAGTCGCCGAGGCTAAAGTTTCTGCGCCGTCCACCGAACAGGGCGCAGAACACCGCACCGCGGGTGCGTTGCGAATGGAACCGCACGAGCGTGAAGAGCAGATTCTTCAGGTGGCTTCGGAACACTTTGCGCGCAAGGGCGTGCTCGGCGCATCCATGAGCACCATCGCTCGCGATGCGGGCATCACCCGCGCGCTGCTCTACCACTACTTCCCCGGCAAGGACTCGCTCGCCGCGGCGGTCACCCGCCGCGAAGCTAAGGCGGTTCTCGAGGCGTTGGGTGAGCATAACGAGAACCCCGAAGAGGCCCTGCGCAACGCACTGCGCACGTACTTCCTCGTGGTGGCGGGCGTCCCCACCCCCGGCGGTGAGGACTTCCCCAATAACCCCACGGACTACCTCGAATGGATGCTCAAGCGTACCGGTATGCCGATTAACGACCGCACCCGCGTCATTCTCGGCGGCTGGTTGCAGCTCGTGGATTACTTCGCCCTGCACGTGGTGCAGCTCAACCTCCGCGACCAGCGTACCGTGCGCACCCGCGGTCTGGGGCTGGAAGAAGCCATTGACCTGTGCCTGGGTGCCGTCGATACCCTCACCGGAGGCTACTAGCCTCACGGTCCGCAAACTTCCCTCTCCGATGTTTGGTTGCAGGATTCGACGACAATGGGGCCGCGGATCCCCGGACGGATATTCCTCCGCCGGGCCCCGGGCTCGAGCCGGTGGGCCGAGGTATCGCGCCACGGCCCACCGTCTCGAGGACCCCGAGAGCGCGGTGGATTCCCGGAATACCATCCGGTTTGTGAGTAGGGAACGCAGAGCGCCCCGCACCTCCCTCATGGGCAGGCGCGGGGCGCTTTGTCGTGCGCGAAGGCCCCTCGCAGATGCCTCGTCGCGTCGGGGAGTCGTCCTAAACCGGTACGGGCGAGCCGGCGCTAGAGAGGCCGGCGCATGGAGAGCCCGCGCACCGTGGCGTAGAACCCCTGATGCTGCAGGGCGCGGCGCAGAATCTGCACCGGATCCTCACCCTGCCGGTTGAGGGTGGGGGAGTCGGTGAGAAGCTCCACGTCGTTGACCTTCTCAATCGAGATCTTATCCATGCCGCCCGAGTCCATCATGCGCGCGATGGCCGGGGCGGCCGCCTCGAGCAGAACCGGGTCGGTCGTAAAGATGAGCAGGGTCTTCGCGCCGCGCTCCAGGTAGAGCACAGGCGCACCATCCACGAGCACCACGCAGGCGCCGGCCTTGCGAGCCGGGCGGTGCCGCAGGGGTGCCGAGCCCTCCGAGAGCTTCGACAGCTCGGGCCAGGCGAGGGCGGCACCGTAGGGGTTGGCCGGGTCCGTGGCGGCCAGAAGCGTCACCGTGAACGTGCCGAACACCTCCTCGGTCGCGGTGCGGCGCGGTCGCTCATCGCACGGGCCGAGGAGGTCGGCCGCCGAGCGTAGCGCATCCACCGTGGCGGGGGCCGCGAACTGTGCGGCGCCCAGGCCCTCGATAAAGTAGCCGCGGCGCACGAGCGCACGGTCCTCGGCCTCGGAGTAGATGCGGTAGAGCTGGCTGAAGCCGCCGGGGGAGTCCTCGCCCTGCAGGCAACCGCGCGTAAGCACGCCGTAGCGATCCAAGAGCAGGTCGGCGCGCGCCAGGGCAGCCACCGTGGGGTCCAGAGGCTCGCCCAGTAGGGAGTCTACGCGAGAGAAGCGGCCGCTATCCTGCGGGGCCACCGGTGGGGGACCGCCCCCGGCGTACCCGCCGCGCAGGGAACGGCCCATCGAGGCTCGCGCCGCCGCGATGCGGCCGGCTCCGCGGCGACCCACCCGCGAGAGGCGAGGGGCGGCCGCCGGGGTCGGATGCGCGCTCCTGACCCCCGCAAGCGTCGCGCGAACCGGGCCGAAGGAATCGTTCGTCAGCACGCCGGCCCACACGAGGCGCCACAGGGCGCTCGAGAGCTCGGCGGCATCCGGGAAGGAGACCGTCTGGCCGGGGGCCGCCGCCCCACCGAGAATCTGAACGACCCGCTCGCGCAGGGCCGGCACGAAGAGGCCGCCGTGGGCGAGCGCTTCGTGGATTGCGTGCTCGAGGGTGCCGGGGGTCTGCAGGCGCTCGAGGAGCTCGGGCTCCTCCTCCCGCAGAAAATCCGCGGGGTAGCTGGGGCCCAGGGTGAGCGGCGCGCTCTCGCTTAGGTGCAGGCGAATCCAGCCGTCGGAGCGCTGGGAGGCGCCGCCGAGCCGACCGGCCCCGGTGAAGAAGACGCGGCCGGTCATCATGAGCTCGTCGAGCAGGTGCGGGCGGTAGCCCTTCACACGGGCCGGCAGGATGAGCGTTTCCAGAGCGGAGGCGGGCATGCGCACGCCGGCCAGCTGGTCGATGGCGGTCAGCAGCTCCTCCTGCAGGGCGGGCTCGTCGAGGCCTTGAGCGCCGTTCGGCGCGCCGGTCTGTTCCTCCCGGGCGTTCTCGGGCGCGGCGGAGGTGAGGGGTGCGGGTGCCTCGTCGATAATTCGGGCCGTGCGTTGCGGCTCGAGGTACGCGCCGTAGGCGCTCGCCTCGGCCAGGGGCCGGGTCACTCGTACCGATAAAGAACGAACGTTCTGCCATGCGGGCAGGAAGAATCCGTAGGCCCGCGCGGGGACCGGCTCAATCTCCTGCCGCAGTGCTGCAAGCGAGCGGGCGCGAATCGTGCGTAGAACCTGCACATCCACCCACTCGGGGGAGCCGCCCAGCCCCTCCGTTCGCTCGGAGGCGCCCCGCATCACCTCGGGCAGGAACTCGCCGGAGGTCACGCGCCGCTGGCGCTGCAGGCGCAGCAGCACGGGGAGAAGCACGCCGGTGCCCACCGGAGTCAAGCGCGAGAAGTGGGCCGCAGCCTCGTGCACTCCGAAGGGAATGTGGGTGCGGGCAAAACGGGAGACCAGGTCCTCGAGCGGTTCGGCCACCGGCTCCAGGAAGGCGAGCGGTAGCGCCGCGGCGGGCATAATGCCCAGGCCGTCGCGCAGGCGGGCCGCATCCTCGACCGCGGCGTAGTAGAGCTGCGGGCCGCTTTCCGGGGTCCCCGGCCCCTCGAAGGAATAGGCGCGCCGCGCGTGCACGAGTCGCTCGGCCAGCTCGCGGGCGTACTCCTCGCTCGCCGGGGGCTCCGCGGGGCGGGGCTCGTCGGGTCGATCCGGAGTTGCCGGCTCGGGCTCGGCAGACTCCGGGCGGAGTCGCTCGGCCAGCTCGCGGGCGCTCAACGGGCCCAGCTGTCGCAGCAGGTCCGCCGCGCCCTCCACCCCGGAGGCCCGGTAGCGTTCGCCCGTGCGCTGCAGGCGGGCCAGGGTCTGCGTCAGTACCGCAGGGTCCAGCAGCTCACGCAGCCCGGTCGTGCCCAAAAGCTCCGCGAGCATGGCCGGGTCCAGGGCCAGGGCGGCGGCGCGGCGCTCGGCGGCGGGCGCATCCGCATCGTAGAGGTGCTCGGCCACGTACTCGAAGAGCAGGGTGCGGGCGAAGGGCGAGGGAGCCTCGGTCTCCACCTCCATCAGGGCAATACTGCGAGACTCCAGGGCGCGGTGCACCTGTAGCAGGGCCGGCAGATCGTACACGTCCTGCAGGCACTCGCGGGCGGTCTCCAGCAGGATGGGGAATTCGGGGTACTTGCGGGCCACGTCCAGAAGCTGCGCGGCGCGCTGACGCTGCTGCCAGAGCGGCGTGCGCTTGCCGGGATTACGCCGGGGTAGCAGAAGGGCGCGGGCCGCGTTCTCGCGGAAGCGCGAGCCGAAGAGGGCCGAGTCGGCCACGCTATCGGTGACGATGCCCTCCAGCTCTTCGGGATCGAAGAGGAAGAGGTCGGCCCCTGGCGGAACGTCCTCCATCGCGGGCAGACGCAGGATGATGCCGTCGTCAGCCGCCATGACCGAGGCGTCCACGCCGTAGCGCTCGATAATGCGGGCGCGCACCGCGAGGGCCCAGGGGGCGTGCACCGAGTAGCCCAGGGGCGAGTGGAGAATCAGCCGCCAATCGCCCAGCTCGTCGCGGTGACGTTCCACGATGAGGCGCCGGTCGGAGGGAACGGCACCCGTGGATTCGCGCTGCTCGCGCAGGTAGGCCAGCAGGTTGTCCACGGCCCAGCGGTCCAGGCCGAGCTGCTCGAGCTGCCGGCGGGCGGCGGGTGCATCCGCGGCCTCCAGAGAGGCGAGGGCTCGGGTGAAGGCACCCGTTTGCAGGCCCAGGGCGTAGGGGCGTCCTGCGCGGTCGCCGTGCCAGAAGGGCAGGCGCGCGGGCAGGCCGGGGGCGGGGGTAACGCGCACCGCGTCGTGGGTGATTTCCTCGATGCGCCAGCTGCTGGCGCCGAGGGTGATGACCTCGCCGGCTCGGGATTCGTAGACCATTTCCTCGTCGAGCTCGCCGACGCGCTTGGGGCCGCGTTCCTCGTCCCCGCCAACGAGGTAGACGGGAAAGAGGCCGCGGTCGGGGATGGTTCCACCGCTCGTGACGGCGAGGCGCTGAGCCCCGGGGCGGCCCTCGATACTGCCGGAGGGCGCCTGCTCGGTGGGGGTTCGATCCCAGAGGATGCGCGGGCGCAGCTCGGCGAACTCGTCGGAGGGGTAGCGGCCGGCGAGCATTTCGAGCGTGGCGTCGAAGAGGGCGCGGGGAAGCTCGGCGTAGGGGGCGCTGCGGCGCAGGGCCTCGTACCAGGAGTCAACGCTGATGGGCCCGAGGGCGCAGGCGGCCACGGTCTGCTGGGCGAGCACATCCAGGGGGTTGGTGGGAATCGCGAGCGGCTCGAGGGTGCCGCTGCGCATGCCCGCGAGGGTCACGGTCGCCCCGAGGAGGTCGCCGCGGTGCTTGGGATAGAAGACGCCGCGGGAGATATCGCCCACGCGGTGGCCGGCGCGGCCCACGCGCTGCAGGGCGGAGGCGACGGAGGGAGGCGCGGCCACCTGAATGACGAGGTCCACGTGGCCCATATCGATACCCAGTTCGAGGGAGCTGGTGGCCACCACGCAGCGCAGGGTTCCGCCCTTGAGCGCCTCCTCGATGAGGGTGCGCTGTTCCTTGGAGACGGAGCCGTGGTGGGCGCGGGCCAGGGGAGGCACGGCTTCGGGGGAGTTCACATCAGTCTGTGCGGCGTACTCCTCGGGGTCGATGCCCCGCCGGGCGAGCTCGCGGCGCAGGTGAATGTCGTTGAGTGCCGCGGTGAGCTTTTCGGCAAGCCCGCGTGAGTTCACGAAAACGATCGTAGAACGGTTGTTCTCGATGTGGTCGACGATGCGTTCCTGCACTCGGGGCCAGATGGAGGTCTCGGCGCGCCCCTCCGTCCCGCCCGCGGCCTCCGCGTAGGCCTCTGCGGGGTCAAGAACGGCGTTGAGGCCGAAGGAGGCGAGCTCCTCCGCGCCCGTTCCGCCGGTTTCTTCCCCGGGCACTCCGGGAGCCTCGGAACCGGCCGAGGGCGCGGTGGGGAAAACCCCGATGGCATCCTCGAGGGTGTAGCCGGGGGCGGAGGGGCTTTCTGCGGAAGGGTCGGCGGAGGGATTGGCAACGGGCATGGCGGCGGGAAAGGCCGGTTTCAGTGAGCCTCCTGCCCCCTCGCCCGGCCCGTAGAGCCCCTGCCCGTAATCGTTTGCCCCGCCGAGGGCCGCCATATCGGGAACGGGAACGCTCAGGCTCAGGTCCCAGCGCTTGGGTACCGGTTTGCTGACGATGTTCACGGGCTGCACGCCGCCCAGAAAACGGGCCACAGCGTCGGGGTTCTCGATGGTCGCGGAGAGCCCGATGCGCTGGGCGGGTTCGGGCAGGAGCGCGTCCAGGCGCTCGAGGGAAACGGCCAGGTGCGCCCCGCGCTTGGTGGCGGCCAGGTTGTGAATCTCATCCACGATGACCGTGGTGACGCCGGTGAGGGTGTCGCGGGCGGCGCTGGTGAGCATAAGGTAGAGGGATTCGGGGGTGGTGATGAGAATGTCCGGCGGGTTGCTGATGAGCTGGCGGCGCTCGCGGGCGGGGGTGTCGCCGCTACGCACACCCACGGTGATGAGGGGCTCCTCCGGCGCGTTTTCGGTATCCGCGGCGCTCAGTCGCGTGATGCCCGCGAGCGGCGCGCGCAGGTTGCGTTCGACGTCGGCGCCGAGGGCTTTGAGGGGCGAAATGTAGAGAATCCGCGTGCCGCGCGGAGGCTGCGCGGCGCCGGCGGCCCGCTCACGGTGTTCGCGGTAGAGGGCGTCGAGGGACCAGAGGAAGGCTGCGAGGGTCTTGCCCGAGCCGGTGGGTGCAATGATGAGGGTGTTGCGGCCCTCGCGGATGCTCTCCCATGCGCCTTCCTGCGCGGCGGTGGGTGCGCTGAAGGCGCGGCGGAACCACTCGCGGACGGGGGCGGAGAAGTGGGAGAGTGCATCGGTCATGCTTCAATTATGACGCGTGTTACGGGTCGCTTGATATACGGGTGGTGCGGGGGTGATGATGGCTTGACAGGTAACATACAGGCCCCATAATATTTTACTTGTAAAATAATTTAAGAACTCAGCAAAGGAACCAACATGACCCGCCTAAACGAAGAACAGCTCGTCGCGCTCTTCCATGAGCCTCGTACCGCCTACTCCTTCACCGACGAGCCCGTCACCGACGAACAGCTGCACCGCATCCAGGAGCTCACCTTCTACGGCCCCAGCGCCTTCAACAGCCAGCCCCTACGCATCACCTGGATTAAGAGCCCTGAGGCCCGCGAGCACCTCATCTCCTACCTGGTGGACGGCAACAAGCCCAAAGCCGAATCCGCACCCATGATCGCGCTGCTCTCGGCAGACCACGGTTGGGTCGAGAAGGCCGACACCTTTAACCCCCGCTCCGCGGAGTTCATTAAGGGCTACTACGCTGACGAAAACCTGGCCAAGCCCACCGCCGACCTCAATGCACACGTCCAGGCTGGCTACTTCATCACCGCGATTCGCGCCCTCGGCCTAGACGCCGGCCCCATGACCGGCGCAGACTTTGAAGGCCTGAAGAAGGAATTCCTGGCCGGTACTAACGAGCAGCCCTTCCTGGTAGTCAACATTGGCCACGGCCTCCCCGCCGGCTACGATCGCCCCGTGCGCTTTGGTCACGAGGAAGTCACCCGCTCCGTCTAAAACGAGCGAAGCTGCCACATAACCTTGAGCCTAAGAATTAGGCTTAGAAATAGTTCAAGGGCGGTTCCCCGCGATGGGGAACCGCCCTTGAACTATATACGCGTTTAACGTCTTACTGCGCCGCTTGCTGGGTCGCGCTACCTAGCGTGCCCCAAACTGGCCCACGGACAGCTGCGGGACCGAAGAGGAACAAGCCGTCGTGTCGAAGGGTACGGTAACGCCGTCCCGATCGCCGGCAAGGCCCACCAGGAAGCCCTCCACCTGTCGCGCGCCGCAGCTATCGCCGAAGCGGCTCGTATTGATGGAGCGCATTACCACCGTGGTGCTATCACCCGGGGCGATGGTCACACCGGCGGGGTTCATGAACTCGGAGGAGTTAGAAGCCTCTCGCCCCACCCAATTACCCGAAGAGTCCGCGTAAATCACGCGCGGGTACCCGCGCAGGGAACAGGGTGAATCGCTGGAATTCTGGAAGTACAGCGTGAGGGTGCGTGCACCGGGGGAGTTGTCCGTCACGGAGACCGAAACGTTCAAATCATCCATGGAGCACTGCGAGGGTCCCTCGGCGTTCTTCTGGCCGGAATTATCGGATCGGCTCGAGCTACCGTTGTTATTACCGTTGCCGCCGTTATTGCCGCCGGAGGAATTCGACGAACCCGAGTTCGAGGAAGAAGAACCGGAATCCGAGGAAGAACCCTGACGGTTCCCGGAATCGGAGTCATTGCGCTCTTCGCCGTTATTGCTCTCGCTATTCTCCGGGGGAAGGCCCTCGTGCTTTGCCTCGCTCGAGGAAGAAGACGAATGATCGTGCTTCGACTCGTGATTCTCCGAGCTAGACTCCTCGGAGTGCGCGGAGGAAGACTCCCCGTGCTCCGGGGAAGCACTGTTAACAACTGTGATGGAGCCCGGGGCCACCGAAGCGCTGGGGCTCTCGGAGGCCACACTAATCGTGCCGGGCTTCACCGATGCGGAGGCACTCGGGTGTGCCGAGGTGTCCTCTGCACCCTGACCGGCCTGGGACGCGCCGCATCCACTGAGCGCGAGCACGCCGCAGAGGAGGGTGGTTGATGCGAGTACCTGAGCCGATTTAAACATTGTTACATCGCCGCCTGCATTTGGATTTCTGCTCCGTCCATACCGGGGGCGTACTCAACCTGGCAGCACAGGCGGGAATATTCGTTTGCGACATCATCAACCATGTCGAGCAGATCCTGCTCGGCCTCGGTGCGCTCACCGGAAGCCGCGTAGTGCTCGGGGTCAATGAAGGCGTGGCAGGTTGCGCAGGAAGCGTTACCGCCGCAGGTGGCGAGGACCGGCACGCCGTTGGCCTGGAGGGTCTCCAGGAGGGTGTGGTGGTCTTCCCACTGAATATCGTAGTGTTCGCCTGCTTCGTCAGTGACCTTAATCGTTACGCCCATGCGTTCTCCTTCTTCTGTAGTGATGCGTTTCTATTGTAGAGGCAGGGGCCGGTATTAACCCCACCGGTGTGATACCCCGAACTCTAGCGTCACGCATCCTGCGGGAACGCATATTAATTTTTATGCTGAAGAGCACGTATAGCTCGCTTCCAGTCTACCCTTTGATCCCTTGACAAGCGGGGAAAGACCCGTCATTTACTCCTGCCCCGGCGTGCAAATAAATACCTTGGGGAGCATAAAGACGCAGGGGCGGGTGCCGGGAGCACAGCCCCCGAGCCCCGCCCCTTCTGCGAGCGCACGGCCTAACGCGCTCCGGGTCTGCCAACCCGGTCTATACGTACGGGCTATCCGGCCAGCTCACCCTCGGAACGCTGCCCTTCAGCTCACGCTATCCGCGGGCTGCTTGCCGTCATCCGGCGCGGAGCCCTCCGCCGGGAGCGCATCCTTTACGGGGCGGGTACCCCGCACGATGCCGCGCACGCTATCGCGCGGATCGGCGTAGCGCAGATCAACACCGAAGGTATTGCGAATCTGACGCGCAGAATTCAGGTGCCAACGCTGCGAGTCGGAGGGAGTCACCGACGTGACGGCCTTCTGCCCCGGAGCCAGCGCCTCGTGGCGGATATCGTAGTGCTTACCGCCCATCGTCACCGTGAATCCGTGCTCCTGTAGCAGCTGAACGAACTCATCCACGTCGTGCGGAATCTTGCGGCCGCGCTGGCGCTTTCGTCCGCTCATGCGCGGCTGAGATTCAAAGGGATTACGGTTCGCGGCAACACCGCGCGCAATGCGAATGACCTGCTGATCGGAGTGCGAGAACTCCACCTGGTAGCCGTTGAGGGAGTACACGGTGCGGCTCGTACCCGGAATAGGCTGGCGGTTATCGGCCTCATCCAGGATGCGCGTAATGTACTCGCTCGTCAGGCCCAGCGCCTTGAGCTGGCTCTGAGCCTCGAGGGAGAGCTGGTAACCGCCGGCCGAGGCCTTGAGCGGGCGCAGGGCCAGAACCTCCACGGTGAGGGGGTTCAACACAACCTGGTAGCCCAGTTCCTCGTGGGTGTAGAGGGTGACCTCGCGGCCGTAGCGGTTTTCCTCGGCGGTCTCCTCGCGTACCACGCTCTTGGGGGATTCGATAATCTCGAGCAGCAGGGCGTAGCCGAGGTCGTGGCGCATCATGTAGTCCATGACGCCGGGCAGTACCCCGTAGATGCGGCGGCTCTCCGGCACCTCGCCGTAAAACTCCTGTTCGATGCGCGCGGCGATACGCTGATTCTCCAGCGGCACCTCGGTCAGCGGGATGAGCCGCTGGTTGGAGGGACGAATCTTCGCGCGTGCCGCGGCGGGCTTGGGGGTCTTGCGGTAGGCCTCCACGAGGGCCTGCTGCTGCTGCACGAATTCGTGGGCGATGAGCGGCATCAGGGTGAAGTAGAGCTCTGCGGCCTCGGGGCGAATCGCGCCGCGCTCATCGAGCAGGGAGGCGCCCTCGTCGTTGGTGAGGTCCCAGGTACGCTCCGTCCCCTCCTCCGCCTCGCGGTAGCTGTAGCCGGCCAGGGAGGCCAGCTCCTGCAGGCGCACGTACACCTCGAGGGGAACGGTAATCTGCTTGGCCGACATTACTTCTCCTCCTCGGCGTTCTGATGCTTGGGCTGTTCGGATGTGGCGGCCTCGGCCTGCCGGTTAATGGCATCGCTGAGATCCTCAATCTGCGCGCGGCGAAGGCTCTCGGCGTGCAGGGCCTGGAAATCGGGGGTCTTGGTCAGGGAGAGCACGGTCCGCTGATCCGGGGAGATGGTCATCTCCAGCCCCTCCGCGGCGTAGATGCGGGTCCAACCCTCACCCATGCGCACGTTCTCGGGGTTTTCGAGCGTGCGGACCATGAGGTCGAAGACGAACTCGGGGTTCTTGGAGAGGAAGACGCGGGCGCGCTCGCTGAAGGCCATTTTGAGAGCATTGAGCGGGGTGTACTCGCCGCGGGCCAGGGTGGTATTGGCCCCGTCATTGCACTCGGCTTCGTACTCGTCGACGACGGTAATTAGCTCGGCGGAGGCGGTGTTGACGTCCACGCGGTAGTCGTCATGTCTGAAGCGAATCGTCCAGTCGTTGACTCGTTCCGCCGTGCCCTCGCGCAGGACGGTGCGCACGAGGTCCTCGGTGAGTCCCTCGCGCTCCATGCGCTGACGCAGCCCGGGACGGATGCGGTAGGCGCGCTCGCGATCCTTCGTGCTGACCCCTGCGGGGCGGGCGGGAGCCTCGGGCGAAACGTCCTTCGTCGCGGTCCGCCCGGCTCCGGCGGAGGGCACGGGCACCGGGATGTTCGGGGCCTCCGAAGCGATGTTTTCGGGGGTGGCATTTTGCTTAGTGGCCTGCTCGGCGGTCTGCTGTCGGGCACGCAAGCCCTGCAGGTACTCCTCGATCTGCGGCGGGCGGTAGGTGAGCGTCGCCTTGCGGAACATACCCGGTGAGGGAGCCGCGGAGGGCACCGGCGGTTTCGGTGCGGCCGGGCGCGTCTCGGAGGAAGCCTCGAGGGGCGCGGGGGCAACCGGTGCGCTGGGCTTCGGCGGGGCAGGTTTGGGGGCTGCAAATTGGGCGGCGGAGGGCTTGGGTGCGCTGGGCTTCGGGACGCTGGGCTTGGGGGCCTCCGAGGGGGCGAGACCCTTCTCTTCGACCGTCTGCGCTCCGGGAGTCTCCTGCTCGGCTACCGGTCGGGCGCGGCGAGCCATCAGCGCGGGGGAGGGCTTGGGCTTCTCCGCAGCCGGTGCAACGGCCTCGGCCGATTCACTCGTTTCTTCGCCGCTCTGCACGACGATTCCCTCGGTAGCTTCCCCGGCCTCGGTAACGGTTTCTGCATCGTTACCCTCTGCGCCGGTGTCTTCGGGGCCTTCTGCGGTGTCCTCTCCTCGCAGGAGGGCGGCCATAAGCTCCTGACGCGAGGTGTACGGGATGATTTGGTCGGGCGTATCGATATAGCGCGGGAAGTTTTCGTAGAGAATTTTTGCGGCGCTCTCGAAGAGCTTCTCAACGCTCGGCACCTCGGCGGGGGCGCAGGGGCAGAGCAACTCGCGGCGTTGGTTATCGTAGAGGGCCCAGTGCGCGCATCGCTCGCTGGGGGCGAAGTAGTCGAGTGTTCCTAAATCTGCAATATCGATAAGCGCACCTATGAGGGATTGCGGGATGGATAACTGAGCCATGGTGCTCCTTCGCGTGATGTGTCCCTCCAACTTGGGCGTGGAAGGTCTTGTTTCCATCCTATGCGTTTTTTCACCGGTGTGCGCCGGCGCACGTCATATTGTGCGGGTGAAATGCGGATTTTTGGTGAGGATGCACCCGCCGTGCCCACAATAGGCAGGGGAAGGTGGCCCCGTCCGGGCCCACGTGTCCGAGGATACAAAAAATCCCCGGTTCCGAAGAACCGGGGATCGGTGGTGCGCCCGAAGGGATTCGAACCCCCAACCTTCTGATCCGTAGTCAGATGCTCTATCCGTTGAGCTACAGGCGCATGTTCCTCGCTTCGGATTTCTTCAATCCGTCGCGGCAACAGGTAATACTATACGGAGGTTACGAAGAGCCTGCAAGTCGAAAAACTCAAAAGGGTCTGGATTTTTTGCTGTCGGAGTCTCTTGGCACCCCGTTCTGCCGCGAAATTCCGGGGTTTTTGGTTCCCGGAAAATTTTTTAAAATATTTTTGTGCGGTTGCAAACGGGAGGTGGGGATCCCCCGCGAGAACCCTCCGCCCCGTACGATTCTTACCCTCCGGCCCTCGAATTTCTCATTGATTGCCCTCGGTGTCTTCCTGTTGAAGGTGTGACGGGCGGAACGCAAGAAATAACGTCATAGAAGGATGTTCGGGTCGTTAATGCGTTATTCTGTAAGCATCACGAGGAAGTGGCTTCTGTCCAAGCGTGCATATTCACCGTTATTTGCACGCTTGTAGTTTTTAACTGCTTCTTCGATACCGCAGACCTATCGCGGATCAACGTAGTATCCGCGGTATTTACCGATTGAAGGGGAAAACGTCAATGGCTGACACCTCAACTCGTACTCTCTCTGCCGAACTCGAAAAGGAGCTGCAGAGCGCACCCACCACCCACCAGGGTCTTCTGGAATGGGTTCGCGAGGTTGCCGCGCTGACGCAGCCCGACCACATCTACTGGGTGGACGGCTCCGAGGAAGAATATAACCGCCTTGCGCAGGAGCTGGTGGACGCCGGAACCTTTGTCCGCCTGAGCGATCACGAGTTCCCGAACTCCTACGCCGCTTTCTCCGATCCCGACGACGTGGCACGTGTCGAGGAACGCACCTTCATCTGCTCCGAGACCGAAGAGGGCGCCGGCCCGACCAATAACTGGCGCGATCCCGTCGAGATGAAGAAGACCCTGACCGGTCTGTTCGAGGGCTCGATGCGCGGCCGCACCATGTACGTCATTCCCTTCGTCATGGGCTCCCTGAAGGCTAAGAACCCCAAGATTGCTGTTGAGCTCAGCGACTCCGCATACGTCGTGTGCTCGATGCGCATCATGGCAACCATCGGCAAGGACGTTCTGGCCAAGCTGAACGAGACCAACGGCTTCTTCGTCAAGGCCCTGCACTCCGTTGGTGCACCCCTGGAGCCCGGCCAGAAGGATGTTCCCTGGCCCTGCAACCCCGAGAAGTACATCGTCCAGTTCCCCGAGACCCGCGAAATCTGGTCCT
>ERZ772920.811-NODE-811-length-17074-cov-8.453493_pt1 | contig 17074 bp, 11 predicted proteins | sample MGYA00511469_ERZ772920 | MGnify/ENA primary metagenome ERZ772920 (study PRJEB29015, sample SAMEA2738069) | human oral metagenome | biome: human oral; feature: human-associated habitat; material: saliva | place: China | collected 2216 ... | reverse complement strand
CTCTCCTCCAATCATGAAAACCTTCTCTATTCAAGATTATTATAGCATAGGTGGGAAAGAAAAAGCATTGGAGGTTAGTCCAATGCTTTTAGATTCGGAAGAAAAATTACCATCATAAAATTTATGAGACGCTTAAGACCTACTTCATATTTTTCATGTCCATTTTTTACAACTACTAAAATTCAGTCCTAGAACTAAATAATTTTAAGTTCTGTGTCGTATCAATAGATTTAGCCCTTTTTTTATCTTTTATTACTATCTTCTAAAGTAAATGAACTTTCTTCTTGAAGTTAAAAATTTTGACTTCAGTGATTTTATGCGGTTCTTGGAGAGTTTTTCTCCTTTATCAGATATTTTTCTTTAGGGATAAAATAATTATTAGTTCTAGACCTGAAAATTCCTTTGTTTTAGAACTTAAAAATTTTAAGTTCTGTGTTGTATCAAGATTTTTTACCTTTTTTATTGTCTTATGTAACTATCAATTAAAAAGTAAAGTTAATTAAATTTACTTCTTGAAGTCAAAATTTTTGACTTCAGTGATTTTATGCGGTTCTTGAAGTGTTTTTCTCCTTTATCAGATATTTTTCTTTAGCTCTAAAATAATTATTAGTTCTAGAGCTGAAAATTCCTTTGATCTAGAACTTAAAAATTTTAAGTTCTGTGTTGCATCAAGAAATTTAATCCTTTCTTGTTATCCTTCATGATTATCTTACAAAAATAAAGAAATTTAACTTCATTTTCATATTATAAATACGTATTCTTTATAGAACCACAAAGCCTACAAATTTTTAAGAACACCTTTGTTATTAATAAAATGCATCTAACTCAAAACGTATTTTGTGATTATATTGAACAAAAATAATATTAAACGTAGATATTAATAATACTGTTCAATATAGCTGTAGGCTTTATCAAACACGTCCTTATCTTTAATCTTGTATTTAATCCAAACAACACTTCTAAGAGCCTTCTTAACTTCGTTCTTTCCAGTTGTTGTTTTTTGCCATCCATCGAATCTAACAATTTTAACAATATCATCAATGTCTGAAACTATTCTTTCAACAATGACAGGTGTCTTATCATTACGAAGTCCGTTAAACAATTCTGTAAGCGCAGCTTTTCCTCTATCGATTTCTTGTTCAGGAACAACTTCCTTCTCTGCGCGTACTACTTCTTTCGCAAGCACTAACAGTAATTTTAAGAATTCAATGCTGGTAATTAAACCTTGCTCGTGTTTTTCCCTAAGTTGTTCCAGTTTTTCTCCAAGTTTCTGGAACTTAGGATCGTCGCCATGCTTTTGAATTCTTGCAACAAGATCAATTTCAACCTTCATTCTAGTTTTTTTGATATCCTTTTGCTTCTGGATAAATTCATCAATTAAAGCAGCATCTAATGTAAGAATATCAATATCATCATGAACTTCGCCAACCTCGATATGCTGATGAACAAGTTCAAGCGTTTTGGCTCCCAGAGCTGCCCAAACAAGTTGACCCCTGTTATCAGTAGGTTTCACTGATTCGTATACTTTACTAAGCCATACATAATCGTATTTAAATGGTTCAAGGAACAAATCTGGTGATAGTGCATTCCATGCACGGTTTAAAACTCTATAATCTGCTGCAAACTCATCTTTGATCTTGTTATTGGGTAAACATTCCTGAGCTGCTAACAACCCTTCCCAGCCTTCTACAGTTCTGTCTACTCCCATAAAATAACTGAGGCATTTTCTCATAATTGCAGGCACCTGCTTTTTAACCTCTTCAATGTTTGTAACGACTTTCTTCATTCCAGCTTCATCGAAGTTCAAAGCCTTAGCAACATTATCAAAAATCCCAATATAATCAACGATCAACCCATTAGTTTTTCCTTCATCGTACGTACGATTCACTCTACAGATAGCCTGAAGCAAGTTGTGATCCTTCATAGGTTTATCTAAATACATTACCTGTAAAATCGGAGCATCAAATCCAGTCAAAAGCTTATTAGTTACAATTACAAACTTTAACGGATTTCTTGGATCTCTAAATTGATCAAGGACTTTCGCTTCATCGTCACGGTTTCTCTTGTATTGTTTATAACGACCTGCTTTATCATCACCTGTTGTCATAACAATTGTAGATGCTTCAGGCGGAACTAACTTATCTAATTCTTCCTTATACAACAAACAACACTCACGATCATAAACTACTATCTGAGCTTTATATCCGTTAGGCTCAATCTTTGTCTTGTAATGATTAACAATATGTTCCACAACTTTCTTGATACGCTTACGATCATACATAATAGCTTTCATCGTAACATTTCTAGAAAGCTCTCCCTTATCCTCATCTGATAAACCGTCTGTCATCTCATCAAATGCCTGATCCAGTTTTTCTTTATCAACATGCAGATCAATCGGAACTGGTTCAAAGTTAAGTGGTAATGTAGCATTATCTCTGATGGAATCCGAGAAGGAGTACTTACTCATATATCCACTCTTATCTTCAATCGCGCCGAATGTTTTAAATGTATTCTTATCCAGTCTATTGATTGGAGTTCCCGTTAAGCCAAAGAAGAATGCATTAGGTAAAGCTAGACGCATTTTTTCACCATAATCACCTTCTTGTGTTCTATGTGCTTCATCAACCATAAGAATAATGTTGTCTCTCAAGTTAAGAGCCTTTTCAACATCGCCAAATCGATAAATTGTTGTAATTGCGATCTTTCGCATATCCTGTTCAAAGAAGTTCATCAAATCTTCTTTTGTTGATAAAGACTGTAAGTTTGGAATATCTGCAGCGTTGAAATCACCTGTGATCTGAGTTTCCAAATCAATGCGGTCATCCACAATAACTACTGTAGGATTTTGAAGTTCAGGCATCATTCTAAGCTTCTGTGCTGCAAAAACCATAAGTAATGATTTGCCTGATCCTTGGAAATGCCAGATTAATCCTTGTTTTGGATAACCAGACTTTACACGATTAACCATTAAGTTGGCTGCTTCATACTGCTGATATCTACAAATAACTTTAATCTTGCGATGTTTCTTATCAGTAGAGAACACCGTGAAAAACTGCATAATATCCATTACCTTTTCAGGAGTTATCATATCAGCAACACTAATCTTTACATCAGCAAGGCTACCTTCTGCTTTATGGTCAGGAGTGTGCCAAGGTCCCCATTTTGTAAGTGGCATATTTATAGATCCGTATCTGTAGCACTTTCCTTCTGAAGCAAAGTTAAATACATTAGGAACAAACATTTCTGGAACAGATTTCTCATAGTCAGAAATATCCTGTGCACCATCAAGCCACGATATTGCATTTCTTACCGGTGTTTTAAGTTCACCAATAGCAACTGGTAAACCATTGATAAGAAGCACTATGTCAAAACGTTTGCCATTCTCAACAGTCGGATATACCCACTGATTTGTAACAACATATTCGTTTTTATCAAGTTCCTCTTTTGTAAGAGTCCCAAATAGCTTTATTGGTGTTGGTTTTCCGTCTTTTCCAAACGGATATGAGTTTTCTTCAAATACTTTCTTCTTGAAGGCTTCGTTTTGAGCAACTAAATTATCTGCTGGAAAAGGCTGCAACATGGCACGAAGCTTATAAATAACTTCATCCGCTCTAGATGGTTCCTCTTCAATTTCAGGATTAAGTCTTATTAAGGCGTTCTTTACCATCGACTCTACCATCACATCAGAAAATTCTCTATCAAGCTGTTCTGCCGGGATATATTTCCAGCCATTCTTCTTGAGCGTCTCTATAAAAAGTTGTTCAACAGTATTATCTTCATTAAACTGTGACATAGTTTACTCCTTCCCAGCTGGAATTAAATTCTCAGCTATAATTTTCTTACTTAAGGCATCCAGATCCTTAATTGCTTCTTTTAGTGCAAATTTTGATTTATCGCTCTCTTCTGCAAATGCAGAAAATCTTATCTGAGCATCCATATTAGGCATTGGAACAATAATGTGTTCTAAATCTTTCGCGTAAACATGCGGTTGTCCAGATCCTCTTTGCATTAAAAATATTTCTTCCTGTATCGTCCTAAGTCTATGAAACAAAAATACTTCATCTAGCTTATTTGTATCTTTTGTAAGAATAGTATTGCAATCTGATGCAAAAATAGGTATATTCCAATAATTCACATACCCAGCATTAGCCCCTGAAGCACTTACTGTAATTATTCCTGCCGATCTATTTGATTCACTATGATAACAACTCGGTTCAATCCCAGCTGCAATAACAGGTATATCTCCTTCCACCACATTATCACGTGTAATTGTTTTACCTTTTTCAATGAATGCGCATTTGCCTAATTCAGCAGTATTTTTTTCATTGCCAAACCACTCGATAAATTGCGATTTCACCAATTCGTCAGTCTTGTTTATTAAATCTTCATACGCATTCTTAGTTTCATTGATTGACCATAATGTTTCAGCTAATTTGCTTTGTTCTGGCATTGATGGAAGCTCTATAGCAAATTCTTTTAAATGTGTCCACTTTACACGAGGGGATAATGACCCAGCCGATTTTCCTACAGCAAATTCAAAAAGAAAATCATTCTGAATTATGAAAGGCAATAGATCAGGATCAACCTTGTCTTCTATTGCTCTTATTACAGTAATATCTCCGGAGCAAATTCCATCAAATGGTGCTACTGCTGCCTTTTTTAGGTAAGCACGTCTTCTACCAAACAAAACATCACCTTTTGAAAATTCCTTAGTAAACGTATTCTCTGTATCTTCACTCCATGATGATAACGTAACGTTTGATGGAGTAAGATGCTCTAGTCCAACGATTCTTATTCCGGTTTTATCACCTTTATTTGATGATTTAGCCTCAATTGCAATATCTCCGAGCTTAACTGTTGCCATTATCATCACCTCCAATCATTTCATTTATCGATTCAAAATATCTTGATGCCATTTCAGCAGCTTCTTTCCAGTCTGAATAACATTCTTGGACAGTTCTATCATCTACTTGTTCCTCGCTACTTGTCTGAATATACAAAGGAATACTGAGAGAGTAATCATTCTTAGCTATATCCTTTATAGTAACCACTTTAGCGATGTCACCATCTGACTCATATTTATCGTATGCTTTAGCAATCTTTTCAATATGCTTGTCTTCTAGATAACTCTGAGCATTCTTTCGTGTAACTTCATTTAGTGCATTAATAAATAATACTTGTCCTTCACGATTTACAGCTTTTCTTGTCCTGCAAATGATAATGCATGCCTCCATTGGAGAGTTGTAGAAAAGATTAGGTCCTAAACCAATTACACATTCCACCAGATCAGACTTAACTAGCTTCTCTCTCATGTCCTTCTCTTCATTTCTGAATAGAACACCATGAGGAAACAGTATTGCACAGCGTCCAGTCTTTTCATCAAGACTTTTTAATATGTGTTGGAAAAAAGCATAATCTGCACGCCCCTGCGGTGGTGTTCCTAAAAAGTTACGTCCGTACTTATCTGACTCAAAAGCTGTTCTATCCCACTGGCTTATAGAGTAAGGAGGATTCGCTAAAATCAAATCAAATCGCTGTATTTTCGCATGATCTGTAAACGCAGGTGTTTTTAATGTATCCGCATTTACAATATTGAAGTCCTGTACACCATGAAGAAGAAGATTCATTCTTGCAATCGCTGATGTAAGAGTTACAATTTCTTGTCCGTAGATAGAAAGATTTCTCCATTCAAGTCCTTGTTGTTTCAAATACGCAACCGCAGAAATTAACATACCTGCGCTTCCACATGTAGGATCGTAAATTGACTCACCCGGCTGTGGTTTAAGCATTTCTGTCATTAAATTAACTACAGTTCTGTTTGTATAAAATTCCTGTGCTGTATGACCGCTATCATCTGCAAACTGTTTGATAAGATATTCATATCCCTGACCTAATTCGTCAGCAGGACAATTTGCTATAGATAATGTTTTAGTGCTGAAATGTTCCAACATGTCTTTCAAAAGTCTGTCCGGCAAGCGGTTCTTATTAGTCCAGGATGCGTCACCAAAAATACCATGAAGCTTCTCAGGATTTGCCGCTTCAATCTTATGGAAAGCCTCAATAATTGCCTTACCAACATCCTGCGATACATTTCTTACATCATTCCAGTGTGCTCCGTCTGGAATTTGGAACTGATGATTTTCTTCCCAATCAAGTGCCTCTTCTCCATGCTCAGCTCTTACCTTCTCACATTCCTCGTCATAAACATCACTAAGACGTTTGAAAAATAAAAGAGGAAAAATGTATTGTTTGTACGCTCCAGCATCAACATGTGTACGAAGAAGTACTGCTGAACCCCAGAGGTATTTTTCTAATTCATCAATTGTAATCTTACTGCTCATTGACATAACCTCCTTCGATCAACAATGCTTTCATCTTTGCTTCTGCGTTCTTAACATTTTTCAATGCTTCGAAATATTGTGCTCTCACTATTTCTGGAGCAACAACCTCTTGTTTTTTCTTTTCAATATAAGTATTTACTGCAAGTGTATTTCCTGCTGCATCTAAATCCGCAATAGATACAATCTTACATTTTTCAATGACATCATTATAATCCTGATAAAGTTTGAACACTTCATTGATATCTTTCTCCTCCATTACGTTTTGAGCACGTTTTGGAGTATAGATATTTGTCGCATCAATTAAGCAAACCTTACCTTTATGTTCTGGTCTCTTATGATTATTCAAGAACAAAATACAAGCAGATACGCCAGTTCCGTAGAACACACCACCTGCAAGAGCTACTACCGCTTCAATCAAATCACTCTTGATAAGCTGTTCACGAATATCTCCTTCTTTGCCGCTATGGAATAAAACTCCCTGTGGAAGAACAACTGCAACTTTACCGTCCATAGGTTTCATGGATTTAATCATGTGCTGAAGCCATGCAAAATCTGCATTAGAATCTGAAGGACACCCCCACATATTACGGCCATACTTATCTGATTCAAAGCTATCAGCGCCCCACTTCTCCTGACCAAATGGCGGATTTGCAAGAACACAATTAAATTTCTGAAGCTGTCCATGTTCAATAAACTTTGGTGTTCTCAAAGTATCACCCTGTGCAACCTTAAAGTCGCTAGCACCATGTAAGAACAAGTTCATTCTTGCAATTGCTGATGTAGACAGATTATTCTCCTGACCATAAATTCTTCCGTAAGTCATTTGCTTATCGCCAATGTGACGAATTGCCTCAATCAGCATACCGCCAGTACCACAAGCTGGATCGTATACAGTGTCTCCTGGCTTAGGATCCATCAGCATAACCATCAATTTTACAATCGTTCTTGGTGTGTAATATTCACCGGCATTTTTCTTAGATAGATCCGCAAACTTCTTGATGAGGTATTCATACGCATCACCCATTACATCTGCGCTATAGTTTTTATTTCCGACCTTCAGACTAGACATGTGTTCAATCAAGTCTTTTAATCTTTCATCTGTAAGCTTTGTTTTGTCGGTCCAAGTAACATCATCAAAACTTGAGAATACTCCACTAAGAGTTCCTGGATTAGCTCGCTCAATACCGTTCATAGCTTTAACGATGATCTTACCTACATCCTGACTTGCGTTTCTCAAATCTTTCCAGTGACAACTTTCTGGAATTACAAAGCTATGGTTCTCATCAAATGCAGCAAATTCCTCATCACCACCTGAAAGTTCTAATGCTTCCTGCGTTTCTTCGTCATAAACATCGCTTATTCTTTTAAAGAACAGGATCGGTGTTACATAATCCTTAAACTCATCTTGGTTAATTGGACCTCTCAAAATATTACAAGCTTCATACAAGTGAGCAAATAGCTTTTGGCTTGTTGTCTCTTCGTTTTCAGAGATAGAATCTTTCAATTCTTGATCCGCGGTCTCTGTCGCTGATTGAATCATAGATTCTCGACCTCCTGTCTTAACTTTTTTATCTTCAGAACGTTTTATTCTAACGCTCATATCATCGTACATTTTCTCCATCACCGGAGGATATTTGTTTTCAAATAGTATCAATAGCTGCATAAGCTTCTGATCTAAGAATGTTAATGCATGCTTTCTTATATCTGTCGGAATACCATAATATGCTTCTGCAACTCCACCACAGATAGCTGCAACCGTATCACTGTCTCCACCAATAGATATTGCATTTCGAATTGCATCTTCAAATCCAGTAGACTCGAAGAAGGCCTGTAAAGCTTGTGGTACTGTTTCCTGACAAGTTTCATTGAACTGATATGTATCACGAATTTCATCCAAAATGAAGTTCATTGGATAATAATTCTTATCAATGTAATCTCTTATTTCAAAGATATTGCTTCCCGTCTTGGCCATAAAAATCGCAACAGCGATCGCTTCAGCACCTTTAATTCCTTCTGGATGATTATGACTAACTTCTGTCACTAATCTTGACAGTTTCTTAGCTTCCTCAATACTATTAGCAGCAAAACCAGCTGCACTTACTCGCATTGCAGCTCCGTTTCCATAACTGTTATATGGTTTAGTATCATCAGAAAAAATCCATCCATAAAAGCTTCCACCGTATCCACAGTTGGGATAATTTCTACCAACATTCTGCATGCATTCAATCGCATTTTTCGATAAATCACTATGATCTTTTTTACTTACCAATATCGCCTGCGCAATTGCCAGACTCATAATACTGTCATCGGTAGGAAAACACTTATAAGTTAAAAACTCAAAATCTTTACTTCTGTGATTATTCCATTCAAAACGAGACCCGACGATATCTCCGATAATCGCTCCTAACATCTAACGACCTCCTTAAATTCTTGCTTGAAGTCTTGATAACGTTGAACTCCATCTATTTTCTGCCTCTTGGATGGCTTTCTTATATGCTTCAAGTTCTTTTGTATATTCCTCGGCTATTGATTTTTGATCTTCAATAGAAGGAAGTGGAATTTCTATATTATTTAATTCCTTATAACTGATATTCATTACTGCAGTACCCTGCTGTCTAGTAACTAACATCTTTCTTCCTAGTGGACTATCAAAAAATAGCTTTAAATAAATTGTGGATAAGCTTTCATCGGTAGCTCTAATAACTATTACATTCGATGAAGCAATACATGGATATGCTTGCGCCTCGAATATTGCTATTCTTATAGCTGTTCCTCTTGCAGGTATTAAAAGGTCACCTGTCTGAAGAATATAGTTTGTAATCTTACGATCCTCTTCATCTAAATGATCCAAAGAGGAATAATCAATTTCATACTCACCAATATTAGAAATATTAACAACACCAATACTTCCGTTAGGATCTTTTCGATTGATTGCTTTTCCTCTAAAAATAGAAGCAACCGTTCCAAGCTCCTGCTTTTTCACATTTGACTCCTGGAATTTTATCCAATCTTCATCTTGAGCCTCAAATATTCTATCAACGTTCCAATCTCCCATATCTGTCAGCTCATCTTCGAGTACAAATGTGTCATCTTGAACTACAAGCTTTTTATTACCTGTTTTACGTGCATTTTCATCCTCAAAAACAAATCTCTTGATGGTAACTTCATCTGTTCTTCCAGTTGTAATAGTAAGAAGGAAGGTCTTTACTCCTGTATTATCGAAAATCCCTGATGGCAGATCAGATATCTCTTTTAGGCAATACATTGATTGCAAGAACTCTCTTAACTCTTTTACTGTTCCACCAGCAAATTTAATTTTAGCCGGTAACACAATTGACAAAATACCCTCGCTTCTTAAATGAAGAGCTAAGTTCTCGGCAGCAATCATGTCATACTCTCTGCAAATAAAATCAGAACTTTCATCAGCTTTATCTCTGGCACCAAACACCGGAACAGATAAAATCAAATCAAATTTTTCAGATGTAAATTCATACTGATATATATTTGTCTGCTTGATATCAACCATGTCATTGTCGTCAAACATCTCATTTAAGACTTTGTAATAAAACGCATCCATTGTTGTCAAAGTAAAATGAGAATCATAATGTGTTTCAACAAGCCTTTCTAAAAATGGCGAAAACTTCTCCGCTTCTGCAATAAGGACTTCTTGAAAACCATCGATGAAATTCTTTTCCATTTCATCAACAACTGACTCAGGAACTCTAAACTTTGATCTGTCATCCCCATATTCTAAAATGTCAGTCCAACTAAGTTCATCGAATCCCTGTAAAGTTCTATAGATATCAACAAATCTTTCTTTCTCTGGAAATGGATTAGGAATCTCAAAATCAGTAGCAATACTTTCCATTAATTGATACAATTCGTCATAATCCATTTCGTTTTGAGCACAGTCCTGAAGAACCATTACTTTTTTCAATACAGCTAAAACACTTTGATATTCATTTGGCGTATTATTCCCTCTTATAGCATTAAAGAAAGAATACACTCTATCGATTCTTTTATCATTCTTTTTCATGAGCAGCTCCTCCTGCTGTTAGATATTCTAAACCTTCTAACGATACTATATCACCATGCAAATTTATTGTCAATATATTTTGGTATTTGCATACCAAAATATATAAATCATCGTTTTTTGTCTTTGTCACCTTATATACAATCGTTACAAGATAAACCCCAGGGGGCATTTTCCCTTGTTATCTATCCCCTAGTGTCAACCCTGTGTTATGGACCAGTTTTCATAAAATCATTACTTCACATAAAAAGAAAGACTTTCTAGCAGCAAATCGCACTCATTAACGATAGCTCTCTGAAAAGCCTTTAATTTACCACATTATTCTTACTTGCTTGGGTTCACCTTTGACATCAAAACTACCGCCTCCACATGCATTGTAGCCACAAACATATCCACCGGTGTCGCCTCCACGAACTCGTAACCGAGTTCGCCCAACAGCTTGATGTCCCGAGCCAGTGTTCCTGGGTCGCAGGACACGTACACTATCTTGTCCACCTCACAGCCTGCGACTGCTCGTAGAAGTGACTCATCGCAGCCTGCGCGCGGAGGGTCGAGGATTGCGATCTTTGGGGCAGTTTCATCGATGTAGTCGACAAAAAGCTTGTCTTCTTTGTCGAGAAGTCTTGGCATCACCTGTTCTGCGCGGCCTGTGTAGTAGCGCGCATTTACAATACCATTGATTACGGCGTTACGGTTGGCGTCGATAACGGCATTTTTTACGGACTCGATTCCGATGATCATGCCAGCCTCAGCCGCCATGCTGAGGCCGATGGTTCCGATGCCGCAGTAGAGGTCGAAGACGGTTTCACCGCACTTGAGACAGGCGTATTCCCTGACCTTGGCGTAGAGCTTGCTCATCTGCTTCGTGTTGACCTGGTAAAATGCCGGTGCGGAAATCTCGAATTTCATGCCGTCATCCGTAATGTCGGTGATTGTGTTTGAGCCAGCCACCACCTCGTAAGCGGATGCGGGTTCGCGGAGATCTTTTGCCTTGTTCACCTCGACAACCACGCTCTGTAGGAAATACGGCTCCTCATCGGTCGATACTGTGTCGATTGCGTCGCTGATGGTGTAGATGACCTTCTCGGCGTTTGGCAGCTGCTTGGATGTGCCTGCAAATATGAGCATCATCTCGCCCGTGCCCTCGCATACCTTGATGGTGAAGCCTCTTAGAAATCCTTTGCCGTGTCTCGCGTCGTATACGGTGAGCAGCTTGTCTTTCAGGATTTCGCGGACTGCATTGGTTGCAGCCATTGTCGCGCGTTTCTGGAGTAGGCAGTCGGTGCAGTCGACTATTTTGTTGCTACCGCGCTTGTTGAAGCCGACGAGCGGGCCAGCGCTCGTCATCGCCACAGCGAATTCAGCCTTGTTGCGGTATCTGAGCATCGATTCGAAAGCCTCGCTGCCAGCACCGACAGCACTCTCAATCTGCTCAGGTTGCCCAAGTTCCTCAGTCTGCCCAGTCCCCTTACTCTGACCTATCTGCCCTCCGTCGGCCCCGATTCTATCTGCGGCGCCCAGAACTTCCCTGACAGTTGGATCCTCAAGGGCGCCTATACGCTCGAGCTTAGTGATTATGTTTTTGCGCTTGATGCGGAGCTGTTCGTCATAGCTAAGCTCGAGCATCGAGCAGCCGCCGCAGTCCTGATAGTATGGGCACGGCGGCTGCACTCTGGCTGCGGAAGCCTCAAGAAGCGTGATTGTCTCAGCAAATGCATAGCGCTTCTTGAGCCTCGTGATGCGGGCGCTAACCTTATCGCCTGGAACGGCGCCCGCCACAAAAATAGCAAGGCCAGACAACCTGCCCAGTCCCTTGCCATCATCAGTCATATCTGTAATTTCGAGCTCTACGATCTGCCCTTCATTAACTACAAGAGCAGCAGTCTTATCCATGTTATCGCTCATTTTCACCTCTGAATATTTTTTATAAATTTATCTTTGCTTAGTATTGATTTATAAGGATGAGGATGCTAGAATCCAAGCCGATTTTATATGAGTTTAGGCTTGCTTATTAATCTCCTAGCCGCTAAAATCAATTACTTTTGTGCTCGATTTTTGAGTTCCAACCCACTAAAATTCATCTCCTAATTTCTTCATAATCAGGGTTGCCTTCAGCTATCGCAGTCGCTAAAATCTTCATCCATAATTCTTAATAATCAGGCTTGATTTCAGATCTCGCAACTGCTAGAATTCCATCCTCTTTTTTGTTTTTTGATTGCTTCTCATTCTTGCCTCTGTTAGAATCTCACACAGATTATTAGTTGGAAAATCCCAAGCATTATTCATTAAGGGGCTTAATTCCAGGTCTCACGCCTGCTAAAATCCCTACTCCAAATTATTAATATTTGAGCTTGATTTTATACTCCGCGTCTGCTAAAATTCCATCCGCATTTTTCACTTTATACTTGATTTCTAATTCCGCAGCCGCTAAAATCTCCACCCATAATTCTTAACAATCAGGCTTGATTTCAGAACTCGCCCCTGCTAAAATCTCAACTTCATTATCCGCAGGCCTTGATCTCTCAAATCCCAACTGCTAAAATCCTGTCCCCTTTTTTTCTTGCTTCTCAGTCTCGCCCCTGCTAAAATCCCCACCAAATTATTAGCCATGAAACTCCCTGAGTTTCACACCAAATAGTCTAAAATCCTCACTCTCATCTATCACAGCCAGCATAACCAAATTCCTAATCCCCGATTACTAAAAATCTCTCAGCAATTTCTGGTCTCTAACTCCCTAAGTTTCACACCCACCAGCCCTCAATCATCACTTTCAGCACCAAGCTCTACCTCTCCAGCCCCTCCGCAATCTCCTTCAGCTTTGCGAAGCGTTTACTCACACCTGGTTTCTTGATTGGCGGGCTCAGAGCCTCGCCTATCTCCGATAGGCTGGCACCTGGGAGCTCAAGCCTGAGCTCCGCAGTGTCGCGAAGTACAGGTTCGAGGTTTTCTAGACCGAGCCTCTCCTTGATGATTTCTATATGGCTTATCTGCTGTTCAGCAGCGGTTAGGGTTCGGTCTACATTGGCGTTGTCGCAGTTTGAGATCCTGTTTACTTCGCGCCTGAGCCCTCTACCGATTCTGATATTTTCGAATTCCAGCATCGCTTCATTGGCACCCATGATTCCCAGCATATCGCTTATGTATTCAGCGCGCTTCAGGTAGACGATGTGCTCTTCACCGCGCTCAATTAGGCCAGCTGACAAATCAACGAAGCTTCCAATCAGCTTCTTTAGGTCTTGCGCAACGTGGGAGCTGTTTAGCACAAACTCTAGATGGTAGCTCTTCCTTGGGTCAGACATAGTGCCGACTCCGAGAAACAGCCCCCTGAGGTATGCCTTCTTGCAGCATTTGCTCCTGACAATCGGCTGGTAGATGCCGTCACTAAGGAACTCATCACCTTCTCGGATGAGCATCATGCCGGTCTCGCGTAGTATCTGTGAGCTCTTCTCATCTGGCCTGATTACCAGAGAGTATCTGTATCTATAGTTGCCGCGTGATTTCCCCGGCATCTGTGAGTTGCCAACTTCAATTCCTGCATTGCTGCCGAAGTATTCCTTGATCAAGGTCTTATAGTGCCTTGCAATCGCTGGATTCTCTGTCGATGCTACTATTGTAAATTTTCCGCCACCAGCAAGTCTGAGGCTGCCTGCAACTCTCAGAAATCCCGTGATTTCCGCAAGCATGCAGCATTTCTTGCTCGGCATGACGCGCGCTAGTTCGCCTTTAGTCTGTGATGAGAAAGACATCTTCTGTATGACTCCCTTCAAGTTATAATTTGTATCGCTTGATTAACGTATAAGGACTAGCGCTTATTTTAGCTATCTACCGCTTATTTATGGACTTTTTATAGATATCTTTTGCTTATTTGTAGCTGTCTAATGCTATATGATGCTTGTTTGCTATCTTTCGCTTATCTATAGTCTATCTATTTCTTGCTAATTCCCTTTGCGATGAAATCAAGGTCTCTATGTGTCACCGTCACTCTGTACCCGTCCTCATGGAAAAGCTCAGCCATCTTGTTGGCGATTGCCACTGATCTGTGGTGACCGCCAGTGCATCCAAATGCGACATTTAGATGATACTTTCCCTCGTGGATGTAACCAGGAATAAGATCCTTGAGCAGTGCGTGGTACTTGTCTACGAACTCATTCGCGAGGTCTGACTTGAACACGTAGTTTACAATCTTCTTGTTGTTGCCGGTGAGCTTCTTGAGACTCTTCACATAATATGGATTCGGAATAAACCTGACATCTACCATGATGTCTGACTCGCTCGGAATACCGTGCTTGAAGCCAAACGAAGTCACGTTTACGCTAAACTGATTTCCTTCCTTGCCGAGGAATATTCTCCTCATCGCTAGATTGAAATCAGCAACCTTCATGGTGCTTGTATCGATGATGAAGTCCGCCTTCTTGCGCACACTTTCAAGTTTTGCGCGCTCCTCTTCGATTACAGCCTGTGTAACCTTTCCACTTGCGAGCGGATGGTGCCTTCTCGTCTCATTGAACCTTCTCACGAGAGTTGGTGTCGAAGCGTCTACAAAGAATACGTCGCTCTCTATCTCTTCACTGCTCTTGAGCTGGTCAATCACCTCGACTAGATCGGAGAAAAACTCACCGCCACGGACATCGGCAACGAACGCAATCTTGTCCATGCCATTTGTCATCGAAAGTTCAACAAAATTCATTACCAGCTTAGGTGGCATATTATCTATACAGTAGTATCCCTGATCCTCCAGCCAATCTGCGGCCTTCGTCTTGCCTGCACCCGACATCCCTGTGACTATGACAATCTTCATCTCTTACCTCTTCTCAATATTGATGATTCTCTCTAGGTCAAGCCCCGCTTCCAGCGCTCTCTCTACGCCAGCAATATAATTACCAACTTTATCCGGCACATGCGCATCGCTGCTTATGGCAAATTTCACATCGTAATTCGCCACTATTTCGATTTCTTTCTTAGTGAGGTGTGTATGGCGTGTGCTGATTTCCATAAGTGTGTTCGTCTCTTCGCACGCCTTGCAGAGTTCCTTCATATCGAACGGACCCTTGTCACCAGGGTGAGTTAGGAGAAATATATCGTTCTCATACAGCGCCCTGAGAGCCATCTCTGTGTTATTGTTTCTGAGCTGCTCTCTGCTTCCAGACGGCAGTCCTGCGTGCCAGCATATGTAGTTTGCAGTCATGTAGCCGTGCGGTAAACCGTAGTGATATCCCGCATTGACGATATCAAACTTGTAAAAATCCTCTTTCGTTATATCTAGTCCATTAGGCGAGTTGATGATGTTAGCCTCAACCCCGAGCAGGACTTTGACATTTGGGAACTCCCTCATAGCCTCCTCGATATCCGCTCTCATAGCTGCCAGCTTGCCCATCTTGAGCCCGTAGAACCTGTGTCCCGGCCCGTGATCCGTAATCGCAAGCTCGCTCAGTCCCTTTGCTGAAGCTGCAGCGACATTCTCAAGGACTGTCCCCTTGCCATGCGCATACATCTTACCGTGCGAATACCTCGTGTGAGTGTGGTAGTCCGCCGTCAATTTATATAGCTTTTTAATGTTGTTTTCCATCAGCTTATCGTTTCCTTTTTCCCTTGTACCCTTTAAGTTCTATTCCGCATCGATAATTCTCACCTCAGGCTCGAGCTTAATCCCCGAATTCTGCTCCACTTCCTGGGCTACTATATCGATTAGTTCTCTCACGTCCTTAGAGGTAGCGCCCCCTATATTGATAACAAAGCCAGAGTGCTTCTCAGATACCTGTGCACCGCCAACAGTTCTGCCCTTGAGGCCAGCCTCTTCAATGAGAGCTGCCGCATATCCGCCTACAGGTCTCTTGAATGTGCTGCCTGCACTTGGGAAGTTTACCGGCTGCTTTGTTCTGCGTCTCTCAGCGAGGTCGTTCATCCTCTCCGTGATGGTTTCTTTATCATCCCTCTGTAATCTGACCTTTGCAAAAAGTGCAATATCGTCATTATGCTGCAGTACACTATTCCTATACGAGAACTCCATTTCCTCGCCAGATAGCTCGTATACCTCGCTTCCATCTGATTTCATCAGGGTTACGCTCACTACCACATCCTTCATCTCTCCGCCGTATGCACCAGCATTCATGAAGAGTGCACCGCCAAATGTTCCTGGAATTCCCGATGCAAACTCGAGACCTGCCAGTCCGTTATCTCTCGCAAAATTAGCAGTACTCGATAGCATACGAGCTGCACCAACAATGATTTCCTCATCACAAGATGGCACAACTTCGATGCACTCAAACTCGCCCCCAAGCTTTACTATAACGCCACGATATCCTTCATCTGCAAAGAGTAGGTCGGAGCCGTTTCCAATTAGCATATATCTGATATCTTCACTATGAAGAAATTTGAGCAGTTCGCTCAGCTCCTTTTCGGTACAGGCGGTGACAACTACATCCGCAGCTCCCCCGATGCGAAACGACGTGTGTTTGCTCATAGGCTCAGATACTCTGACCTGAGCTGCAGGAACGATTTCGTTAATTTTATTTATTAGCTTTGTGTTTGGCATATTCATCTCCAAATAATTCTCTCTCTTCTATCCCGAACTTGGCGTAATCCGTGTACGACCTGATATCGACCTCCTTGCTTCGCTTTCTAAGCTTGTTGTTAGTTAGCTTGCCTGCATATCTGTAGAACACTGCAAAAACCGGAACTCCCAGCGCCATGCCAAGGAATC
>ERZ772920.807-NODE-807-length-17137-cov-4.245287_pt1 | contig 17137 bp, 8 predicted proteins | sample MGYA00511469_ERZ772920 | MGnify/ENA primary metagenome ERZ772920 (study PRJEB29015, sample SAMEA2738069) | human oral metagenome | biome: human oral; feature: human-associated habitat; material: saliva | place: China | collected 2216 ... | reverse complement strand
TACAACCAACAGTTTTCACTCCCCTCTCCATTCGGAGAGGGGGCGGGGGTGAGGCTGTAGATGGATTGGTGTGAGGCTTCTCTTTTACTTCAAACAGATCTTTGAAGCCTTATTGCCTACACGTACAATGTATGTACCAGGAGCCAATGAGATGTGCATGTCAGCTGTAGCTGCCTTTGCACGATAGATAGTCTTACCATCAATAGAGTAAACAGCTACAGGGCTGTTCTCGCCTCCTACGATGTTAATACCACCTGCCACGAACTGAATCTTGACGTCTTCATTGGTCTTCACTGCGTCAATGCCTGTTGGAGTAAACTTAACGTAATCAGTGTGAAGAACGGCACTTGGGAAGGCAAGATTGGTCATTACACAAACGAGATTGTTGATTGGATTATCCAGTTTCAATGTAGTGACACCATTCTCAAGTGTGTATGACTCATTAAGTTCTAGCTCTTCGCCTTGCAACTCACCATCAATAACTTGAACCTTACCAACGAACCAACGGAAGGTAGTTGACTTCCCACCAGCTGTTACCTCAGAGCTGAGATCAACCTTACCATCGACACATTCAACCTTAATTGGGTCCTGAAGGTTGTATGAGTACTTGTTAAAACGCTGCACTCTAGTCCCCGCTTTCAACACTCTCTCATTAGCAGGAGGCATGGTAGAGAAGCGTAGACGATTGCCAACAAGGTTGAGAATAGTTAGCTCAGGGTTCTTCTTATAAGGTACAGAAACGGCTGTCAATCTATTAGAAGCTAAGAACAACTGTTGCAACTTAGGCAACTTTGACACGTCGATAGACTCTAGTTTGTTCACACTCAAGTCTAAGTTCCACAAGATTGGGTTATCAAGTACAATACTTGTCAAGCTGTTGTTTGAGATCATCGCAAGCTCTAACTTCTTTGCAGAAGAGAGGTCGATAGATGAGATCTTATTGTCAGCTAATGACAAGAATGACAAGTTTGGATACTTAGACACATCAAAGCTAGCGAGCTTATTACCGCTTAGGTTGAGCTGAGTAATATACTGTCCGTCGGCCGGGAGCTTAACACTTTCCAAGCCTGTATTCGATAGCGTGATAGCGTGTGTGCGTCCCAGTTTAGAGAGATCAGCGTTCTCCATCTGTACATTTGATACACTGAAGACAGAAAGCTCATCGGTTGGATTAGCAACAAGTACGCGTACTCTAGCTCCTAGCTTAGACTTAGCACGGAAGCGAGTGTAGGTGTCCTTTAGTGTATACTGGTAGACATTGTTGTCGCCACTCCACTCGAAATAAACCGAAGTACCTACTACTGGACTAGCCAAAGAGAGCTCTACACTATCGGTCTGGTTGACTGTTGTGAACTCTGCCAATACGTTTGTTGGCATTGGGATAGGTGTAGTATAGGTTGTTCGGAACACATTAACACCCTTGAAATCAGGGTATGCCTCATGGGTCATCTCACAATAGATACGACCCGTATTGGTGTTCTTAAACTTAGAAGAACCATTGTTGATGGTATAGTCAGTGCCCTCAGCAAGAACTTGGTTATTCGACTTCTTCCATTTGTACTGAGTAACTTTTCCGTTCTTGGTTATATACTGTTCAGATAGGTCGATACCAGGAGAAGCAGTAGAGATCTCCAATGGGTTCTGTGGAGCATATAGGAACTTACCCTGTCCGAGAGCAAGATAATCAGGCATAGTAGCCAATGTGAAGAAGTTACCACGGATGTCCAAAGTCTTTAAAGGAGCATTAGCAGGAACGTAGAACTTCGACAGTTGGTTATAAGAAATATTCAGATTCTCAAGCAACTCACTATGGTTCAGCAGCATGGTGTTGAACTGGTTGTGTGAAGCATCAAATGAGCGGAGGTTATCGGCATTGTTTACTCCGAGCTTAACAAGTTTGTTGTAACTTACATCAAGATTACGAACAACAGTGATGTTGTTATACTCGATTGTCTCCAAATTGTTGTGACTAAGGTTGATGTCAGTCAATATACTCTTATCGAAGTAAGTAGAAGGACCCTTCAAGCTCACCTTTCTCATGTTGTTATAAGAGAGGTCTAACTTCTCGAGCTTGTTGTTATAACCGAGGTCAACAGAGTCCATTGCGGCATGAGTCAATGCGAGTTCACGAAGCTGAGGGAGGTTAGAGAGGTCGATCTTAGACAACTGTACACCGTCCATCTTCAATGATGTAATCTGCTTATCCTGTGGTACATAAACCGTAACAACGTTTGATCCATTAAGAGCTCCTGTAACATTAACAGCGGTAGGAAGCTCGTCTACAACAGTTTTCTCTACCTTCGTGCCATTACCAAAGTCGATCTTCACCTTTACAGGAACAGCTGCCGTAGCACCCTTCACACCAATTGTCATGTTGATGGCAGAGCCTTGTGCGTTGCCAGTAACAAATGAGAAAGCCTTGTCGTCTTGCCCAAATTCAGCTGCAGTCTTTATTCTGAAGTTCTCAGTACGTAGTGAGTAATCCTTCAGAACAGAGTTATCATACTGGATGAAGACTTCATCGTCCAACGCACGTTTCAGTGTTACCTTACCCTTGTCATAGTCGTAATAATCGTCAGAGAGCTTCTCTGGCTTCGTTGGGTCATCCTTTGGTACACGATAGAGCACACCATTTGTGGTTGAGCTAGGACGATTGACACGACTAGAAAGGTCGACAACAGACCCTACACTATAGGTTGGATTCACCTCAAGATTGTTCTGTTCGTGATAATACTCGAACCAGTTACCAGGCTGAGGGAGCGTTACGAAGTCAAGATAGTTGTAACGGACATTCACGCTATAAAGCTTTGTATTCTTGGTTAAATCAAGGTTTCTTAGCTTATTGCGAGCACATGAGAAAGTGAAGAGTTCAGGGTTTCTTGAGAGATCAAGATTGGTTAAGTTGTTACCATCACAATAGAAGATAGTAAGTAGAGGACAGTATCTTACATTGATATTATCAAACTTTACGTCTGTATTAATACTACCTGATGAGTGAGAGGCATACAACTGTTTAATCTTTGAACTACGGCTCAAATCAAGGGTCTTAATGCGTGAGTCGCTGACATTCAACACCTCCAAAAGAGGGTTCTGACTAAGATTTACAGAAGAGACAGAAGTCATATCCAAGCTCAAACGGCGTAGATTAGGACAACCAGTAGGGTCACAAGAAGTAAGACTTACCGTGTGGTAAGCATCGAAAGACACAAGATTAGGGAAGTTCTTCAATGTGAAACTTGGTGAGATATGGCCTATCTGCGTTACTTCCAATACCTGGAGGTTAGGCAAACGACCAATCATCAACGGCGTTGCAGCTGTGAAGGGGTTATCTTCCAAATAGATTACTTGTAACTTCTGGAGCTTATTAATGTTTAAAGCCTGCAATGAGTTATGCTCAAGATTGAGAATCTTTAAACCTAACTGATCACTGAACTGGATTTGATCAATCTCTTGACCAGAAGCATTGAAATAGTCGATCTTGCTGGCATCACCATAGATCTTCACCCAGCCGTTAGCATCTACTTGCACAGAAACAGGTGAGCCTTTTACAGCAACTTCACCCTGTTCTGAAGTTGTCAAGCTGGCTTTTCCGACCTCAGCCTCTTCTCCGCCGTTACCGCCATCGACGCTAAGTGTAGTCGAATCGGTGGCTCCGAGAGATAGATAAACCATTGGTGTGGTTCCAGCACTGGTAGCCTTCGCATAGATATTAGTATGGAAGGAGATAATAGGATCGCCCTCTTGTGCATGCACAACAAGCGGACATAAAAGCATCGCCACTATCCCTATGAGGAAAGATGACAGATAGGTAAACTTTTTATTCATATCCATTGAATAGATTAATAAATGATAATTCGTTTTGAAACTCCGCCTGCTACTTGTACAAGGTACACACCCTTGCCCCATGAAGCGGCGTTAACATCAGCCTCATCGCCCACACACTGCTGTGCATGAACAAGCTGTCCAGAGACGGTATAGACGCGCAGACCAAACTGCTTAGCACCTGCGAGGAATACACGGAATGAACGATCGCCAATCATAGTGATAACAGGTTCTGTCTTCTCAGCCACTGTCTTCACACCATCAATACCTGCTGCCATCTCACGCAACACCTCTTTTAATCCATCATAGGCGTTGAACTTGCCTGCACCCCACTGTACTGGGTCACCTGTATGGAGCACTTTATCGTCCTTAACGGCAGTCTTCTGGATGATACGGAACACATCCGCGTACTTCAATCTAGGATTAGCTTGAAGCCAAAGAGCAATGGAACCTGCTACAACAGGCGTTGCCATAGATGTACCTAACGTCTGCGCCCAGTAATAAGTCTTGTTCCCTTTCTTCAACTTACCCTGTAGTCCGGCATCAGTAACACCATTGGCAGGGTCGTCAACGAAGTAGCCATTATAAGAAGAGATGATAGCTGCTGCACCTGGTGCACATATATTAGGTAGGCTTCTGCCGTCAGCAATAGTGCCATAAGATGAGAATCGAGTGGCTTGTCCATCTGGATACTCATCGATACCATCCTTTACATTATATCCATAGACCCATCCGTCGAGGCTAGGCCAGTGTTTGCGAACATTGTAACTGCCCACGCTAATAACATTCTTGGCACATGCCATATCACTAATTGAGCCATTGCGCGAACCTTTGTCGAACTTAGGTAGCTCATAGTTATCGAAGTAAACAAACTGTGCATCACCATAGGCATCAATGCGCTGATCAGCTTTCTTGCTCTTAAACAAGAGTCCGAGCTTGTAATGCCCATCCTTATTTGTGGTTTGATTGTCGCTGGTCAGGAACTGAGCAAGGGCGTAATAACGACCCGTTTCAGGGTCTTTCATTGACGCAAGACCGATATATCCGTCGAAAGCCTTTGCAAAGGCAGCATCTGTGGAAGCTCCACTAATAGCATAGTCACCACCTGATGAGATGGTAACGGGCTGACCATTAGTATTGTTCTTAACAGTGTATCGCTTAGCAATACCCTTTGTTAAACCATTGTAAATGATGACTTGCATCTCGAACTCAGTGGAGTCCTGACTATAAACAGCTACTTGTCCGTTACGCAAGTTATAGTAAGTTTTGCTCGTCATCTTAAACTCTCCCTCTGACATTGGACGTATGAGAGTTTGCTTGATTTGCCCCGGTTGATCGAACTTAGCCGTATATGCCACAGGATAAGTAGCCTCATTACCTGCTGCCACACAGATGATTACATCCTTACCACACTCTGCAAGGAACTTATTCATCACACTTGTAGAGTCGTGAGCACCAACGTTACTACCTAAAGAAAGGTTGATAACGCAAGGTTTAGGCTCTTTGCCAGACAGCTTCGCATAGTTGACAATGTCGTCAACACCCATTGCGATAAACATATCTTGCAAGTCGCCGCATGAAGCAACAAGCTCAGATTCGGGCGCACAGCCGTAGAATGGATTCGGACCAACCACTTGCTTGGCTGTTTGGTCAGTCACTCTCTGGGCATAAGTGATGTTTCCTCTATAGCCACCAGCCATGATTCCAGTAGTATGCGTACCATGGAAGCTCTTTTCAGAGTCGGTTGTAAAGTCCTTCTCTATCGAATAAGTCTCATCCTTGTGCGCCATAGTGTCCATCACAGCCTGTGGATAATAATTCTGATAAAGGTAGCCTTCCTTTGTGGCTGTTGACTTTGTTATCTTACTGATGTAACCGAAACGTGTGGTGCCATCAGACTTGAGAAAGTTGATATGGTTAGCCTCAATACTTCCATCAACGATACCCGTCACAACGCCTTTACCAGTGTAAGCCTGTGGGAGGTCGAGCCCTTGATGAATCTTGTCGACACCTATCTCCTTACGAACAACATCCATCTTCTGATACACGCGACGTGGGAGTTCCATGCGAGAAACGCACTTCAGACTTGCAACACGCTCTACATCAGAAACAGGCAAAGAGACAATTGCGATGTTACCACGCACACGGAGCACCTTTACACCTTCTTCCTCGAGCTTTCGCAAGGCATCATCCCCCTTAAACTCAACCATTGCCATGGTTCCTTTTGGCAACGATGTTTGGGGCTCATAAGCACGTGTCCGACTATTGTAAGTAGGTATAGAGGTATTGCGCATACGTAATAACTCCATCTGACTCTGTAGGTCGAGCTTGGACTGACCATGTGCAGTCCAAGCCAAACCAAGGCTTAAAATGGTTAATAAAAACTTTTTCATCAATTATTTGATTATAACTTTCTTACCATTGATAATATATATTCCACGTGGCAACTTGGTCTCATTTACACGTGTTCCATCCAAACGATAAACTTCGTTCTTGCCGTTTGCTGATTGGCGAACAGCCTCAATTCCAGTTGGATCTCCCTTAATATTAATCTCTAAGCGATCGCCATCCTGCAATGTTACCTCATATGAAGTACTATTAGGATAAATACTTGCAACCTTCTGACCATTGAGTTTTACAACCATCGTATTGGCGTCTGCTCCATAGGCAGAGAAGCGGAATGGATTGTCATCAGATGTGAACATGAGAGTGTTATCACCTGTATTCATGGTGATTGTGGAGTGATCAGCTCGCTCGAAGTTGAAGCCATAAGGACTTGCAGAAAGGTCATCAATAACAATGGTTGCCTTCTTATCTCTTACAATCTTAGAGGTCTTGATCTCAACATTTGCACCATCGGTCAGATTCAACTGATAAGATCCGTCATAGCTAGCAGATTGTGGAATGCCATCAATCTTGACACTATTAATCTTACAACCAGAAACTGGTTTTAACTCAAAATACTTATTGCGCTCACCAAACTCGATGTTGTTCTCGCCTGCAACAAGGCTGACTACCTTATTTTGATAGCTTTGTCCACGATAGAGAGTGATATTCGCAGGAGTGTCAACAGATACTTTTGCGTGAAGCATAGCATACTTATGTGCCTTCACGTCAATAGTGGTCTCATCTGCAACAAGGTAATCGTAAGAGATTCCATAGATGGTGATTTTCTTACCATTAACCTTTAGTTCGTCTAATGCGTAGTCGTTAGTATTGAAGTTCAAACTAATCTTCTTACCTGCTTTCACTGTGAAGTTGCTAGCAAGGTAATTATTAACTTCTTGTCCATCGACCATCACCTTGGATAGAACTCCCTTAATTGCTTCATCGGAGAAGTTGAACTTTACAGGGCAATCAACATCTGGGTAATTAGCTTGAACACTGACAACTGTGTTAGGAGTGAGCGTCACACGATATTCACCATCATTACTTGGAATATCTTTACCATCTTGTGTCACCTTATATATAGGTGCCCCACCATAGCCAGCAGAACCTATCATAAGTGTGTTTTCAAGTTCATCTACGAATTTAATAGAGTTATCACCATTCTGCAAAGAGAGGCTTGTTTGGGTTTCAGCCAAGCTAGCACGAACCTTTGAGGCATCATCCACTTTCAATGTAAAGGATACATCACGATACTCTTCAAAAGTACCTGACTCTACATCTACAGATATACCAGCATCAAGGTTGGCAACATAGATTGAGCAGCTCTTATGATAGCTGATAGGCTGGTCAACAGGGTCTTCTCCAAGCTTACTTCTCGTCACTCCTAAAAGGAAGCAACCTGTTTTTGCCTCAATCTGAATCGATCCATACTGTGGTACCTTCACAGTATTCTCACCATTTTGTAAGTCTAGTGGCTGACCATAATTGACACGTACTGCCACGCGACTAACATCATCCACGTTAACTGTTATGGCTGTCTCCTTAGTGTCTTCACCTTGTGCAAAGGTGTTAACAGACAGGAGTAACATGACAGCCAATAGCATAATAGAGTATAATTTCCTCATACTATTTATTTTTATTGATTATTAATTAGTTCATCTCTTGTATATTTCCTCTTATGTTATTAAGCGGCATTTAGACTGCTATTTACTGATTAGGAATAGGTAAGGATAGTAGCAAGAAGAGGCACGCCGCATCTAGCAACGTACCTCCTCTCTGCTTATTTATCTATGAACACCCTATTAATTCCATCTCAATTCGTTCTTAATTAAAGTTGACAAGACTAATTCCCTTATTAAAGACTAGCTTGTAGGTAGGATCCAAAACAGATGTTAATGTTATCTTCGTTGGGTTCTTTGGATCATTGAGCGATACCTCATAAGCTGTTTCCAAACCATTCAGTTTGAAACGAACAAGTACATCTTCAAAGCGGAATAACCGCTTAAAGGCACTATAGTTATTGTTTTGTGCTCCATTCAACTTGGCTGTTGCTGGCTCATTAGTGCCTATGAACGTAATGTGATTATCGTCATTTATCTCGTAATCATATACTACTCGACCTCCAGCTTGACCAAACACAGCACCAATAGTGAATACTTCATCACCATCATAAGTACCGATGAACAGACTTCGGAACGGGTACTTATTACTAGAAATAGCACTTGCATAAGCATTTACAGTCTTCCATACATCTACAGTCTGGGAGTTTGTTTCAGTCAAGTTGACTGTCCATTGACCAGAGATAAGCGCTTCCACTGGTGAAGGATAGTATGGCATGAGCTTAACGGTATTGTCGTTTTTGTCTACCCACTTGTCATCTTCAGAGTAAGTGAAGTTCCTTACGATCTTATCATGTACTTTCTTTGGTGTAAGCAAGTCCATTCCTTTATTTGTATAGATGAATGGGAGGTCGATAACAACACCATTTGTATCTGTTGCCGCAATGACATTATAATCCGTCTTAACGGCTTTTAAAGTGTCATTTCCTAGAACAAGACGATAGCGATCAGAGGTCATCAACGTCTTCATATAGTGTGCATCAGCGATGTAATCACTCCATGTTTGATTCTCAGGCACAGGTGTCATGACGATACGAGCCTCTCCCTTCTTACCTTGAAGAACAATACTATCCTTTGAGCAAGACAACACACGGAACTCAAAGTCGCCTTCGAAACCTTTACCAGCCTGCCCTACTTGATAGCCATCGAGCTTTCCTACAGGGTCAGAAAACTTGTGGAAGGCTTTATTGAAAGTGTCAAATGAGAGCTGAACACCCTGAGACTGACTTACAGTATAATGTGACTCAGCTTCCGACATATCGGTTTCCTCCATCACTTTCACATTCTCCGCCGTATCGAACTTACAGAATATGTTGTATCCACCATACTGCTCAGCACCATAATAAGCCATTCTCCATCCATTAGGAGCAGAGGCCAGGATTGCCTTTGTATTACTGATTGATTCAGCTATACGATTCGCAGAAGACTTGTCAAAGACACTATCTACTTCAGGTGTACAAGCACCTAGCAGCAGTATTGATGTCAGTGCAAATAATAAACTATATAACTTCTTCATAATCTAAATCTCTTAATTTAATGTTTCAAGATCCAAGCTACTTATCTCGCCCTCACGCCTTAATACAATCTTACGTAACTTATCAATATCAACGCCCCAAGAGTCCATTAGGTAACTGCGAATCAATGATAACTTAGCGAGAATAGCATTCTTTCCATCTTCTTTACCACCTGCTGCGGTTACAGCCTGTGCCAATCTCTTCTGCCACATCTCGTCTGTATCGGTCACATAACATGCGAATACCTCAGCAAAGTCCTCGTTATATTCACCACTGGCATAGCCTGTAACGAATCCTTCTGCACCTGATTTCAAGTTGCTGACATTGACCCAGTCAGATGAATGATACTTGCCCTGAGAGATCGTACGGAAGTCTGTTGAATAGTTCTTGAGCTGCGTTAGGATATGAGCAAACTCATGGTGCATTGTGTGGAAGTATGAGAAATTCAAATCAAAGACGCCCGATGTGTTATAAGGGTCATGCTCCTCGATATAGAGGTTATTGAAGTCAAGGTTGTTAACCTGGAACAAGTTCACACGTACACCACCCTCTGCAAAACCCAAGGTAATTGATCCTTGACCATTGTACTGAGCGGATCCAATGAGCTGAAACTCACGGAAGCAATGCTCTTTCAAGAACGTTGGTCCCATTAACTCGGTATATGCGTCCAACCAAACATGCTTGATGATCTTTGCCAAAGCGATAGAACGTTTCAGCTCAGCAGGCGTCACGTTATAGCTAAGGTTGGAGTTCTGGTCAACGTACTTGTAATTAAATCTAATATTGTAAGGCTCGGTGTAATTTTTATACAACCACTTATCAAAATCGTTCTGACGCTCCGCTGTCTTTGTAGGGAATATTGATTTTCCCTTATCAACGTCATCGTTTGAACAAGCCACAGCCGTTAGCACGAGTACAGCTGCTATAAGCATTAACTTTATATTCTTCATATTATATTACCTCCTTCATCGTTTAGTTACGTGGATTAGCTTGTAGTCCACTATTGATAACATCGGATGGCAACTGTATAGCACCACGCAAATCTCCAGCCACGAAATAGATTGGATCTTCACCATCTATGCGGTGCGTAATCTCAATACCATAGCGTTTAATATCCTGGAAACGCAATCCCTGCTGCCAAGTCTCTATACGACGCATCTGTAAGAGGGCGTAAAGCATATTGGTCTGTGTGCCATCTTCTACGCTAAATCCTTGTGGATGTAATGGTTTCTTTACACCCATCTGTGCATCCATCATCACCTTTGCAGGAACAGTTGAAAGCCCATTAAAGAAGCTGTTGATTGATGCCTCGGTCAGAGTAGGACGTGTTGCAGAACCCACAGTCTCCTCTGTGTGTGATACAACCCACGCATTCATATCAGCCAAAGCTGCTGTGTAATTCTTCAACAAGATCTCTGCCTCTGCACGTACCAATAGTGTTTCATCAGCCGTCAACACAGCATCCAAACTATGGACATAGCCTGTCGTCTTTGCTGCATTGGTGTACTGTATCTCGGACATAATCTTTGGGAAGAACGTAAGCTGTGTATTACCATAGAGCATACGAGACTGATACAGCGTGTTATTCTGTGAACCTCTACCCCAAGGCATAGGTGCCCAGAAGAGTTCTTTCTCTACCAATAACTGTGCGAAGTTGAAGCGGAGAGCACCCGAACTGATCAACCGTCCCAATGAAGAGTAAGCTGTTTGAAGCATGTAATTAGCCTTCTCACTTGAACTAATGTAGGCATTGTGGATATCTATCGAACCACTGAGTGTCTTATAATGTGGCCAATTACGCAAATCAGCTGACGATGTTGAACCCAACGCCTTAGTAGCATAATCGATTGCTTTTTGCCATTGTCCATAATAGAGATTGAAGCGAGCTGCGAAGGCATAAGCCGCACGACTGTTGAAGTGATACTTAGGAGCTGTCAAGTAACTATCGTCCAGTAACGGCAGAGCTTCTTCAATGTCTGCATTGATATTCTCGTATAGTTGCTTCAAAGTTCCGCGTTCGTTAACAGATACTCCAGGCTCCTTTGGATAAGGGAGACCTAAGTATTGGTCGGCTTTCGTACCATCGTATGCCATACAGAAGATGTTTGAAAGGCGGAACATTGTCCATGCTCTGCACAGCAAGGCTTCAGCACGTACTGGTGAAGGATCGCGATCTTTCACCTTACTAAGGCTTGCTAACACCTCGTTGGCATGCCCTACTGCGAGGTAAGAATTATTCCACACGCTGCGTGGATCATCATTTTCTGTGGTCGTAACAGGCTTCCAGCGATAGACTTCACTTTGGTTCGTTTGATACAAGAAAGTCTTACCATTATCCATGACGTTATCGCTACTCCATTCCATTAGAAAGGCTGGAGAACCCTCTGCATAGGCTGAAGCTACGAGCTTCTTAGCTTTCTCAAAGGTATTAACCTCTGCTCGATCATCAGGCAACTTATCTAGGAAGTCGTTGCAAGAGGATAGGGCAATAAGCCCTAATCCAGCAAGCAGTATATTTAAATTCTTCATGTTCTTGTCTATATATAATAATGTGTTAGATGCCAAGACGCAATGTCAAGGTGAACTGACGAGGTGTTGGAAGAGCCACACCACCTGCATTCATAAACTCTGGGTCTTGTCCGTTGAGCTTCTTATCAGTGTAGATAAGGAAGAGATTGGTTGCTTGGAGCTTCAAACTGAGCGCACTTAATGACAAGTGACGAATCAGTTGTGCAGGGAAGTCATACGATAGTGAAATCTCTTTCATACGGATGAAGTCGCCCTTTGCAATACGCTCGTTCGAATAGTTATAAGCGTTATAAGCACGATTGAGGTAACCATCCTGCTGCTGAGTACGTAGGTCGGCAATAGCAGGGATAGTGGTTTTCTCTTCATCACCAGCCTTTGTCCAACGGTTGCGGAACTCCTTAGGCATAGCCAACATATCGCTATAGCTTGTGCTAAAGAACGGATCCAAACGAACCTTATTACCAAAGGCATAGGTCATAAAGAAGCTCAAGTGCCATCCCTTATAACTAAAGGTATTGTTCAAAGAACCTGTAACGGTTGGGTCAGTTGGACCTTCATATTTCAAGTGAGTGAGGTCATAACTCTGGAAGTCAACGTCACTTGTAGTCAATTTACCATCTTGATTGATTACCTGAGGGATACCATCTTTATTCAAACCTTTGAAGTCGAAAGAGAAAAGAGCACGATAAGGATAACCCACCATGGTAAATCCTGTACCAGAAACCATCGACATAATACGTGAACGACTATCGAGTGATGTAACCTCAGTCTTTACGTGTGAGAAGATGAAGTCGGTGCTCCATTGGAAGTTCTTCTTCAATATGTTCTTGCTTGAAATAGATAGTTCTTCACCATGAGACTTCATAGATGCAACGTTAGCATACTCTATGATTGAACCCTTTGTACCATTAGTTGTACGTGGACCAATGAGGTCGTAGTTGTTACGAGTGTACCAGTCGAAGACTACATTCAAGCGGTTATTGAAGAAACCAAGGTCTGCACCAATGTTAAACTCATGCTTCTTCTCATAGGTCAGATCCTTATTTGCGAACTGACTGATATATAAACCTGACTCCTGATCGACTGCGAATGGACGCCAGATGTTGGTACTACGGATAATTACCTGTGAGTTGGTAATAGCTGGCTTATCACCTGTCAATGAGTAAGATGCACGAAGAGTAGCGTGAGTCAAAGAGTTCTTGAATGTCTTTTGGAACCATGGTTCCTCATGTACGTTCCATACTCCTGATATGTTCCAAGTAGGCAACCAACGTGCAGAACGTGCCTTACCCAATCGGTTACTACCCTCGTAACGGGTGGTGAAGTTAGCTGCATAGCGTCCTTTCCACGAGTAGTTAGCTGTACCGAAGAATGACACGTCACGCATATAGCTGTTGCTCAACTGGTAATAGAGGTTACCATCTTCCACTGCCTGCTTGAAGTAGTGGTAGTCGTAACTAGGAAGGTAACCCATATCATACTGCATGCCGACACCATCGTAAGCACTTTGTTTACGAACAATGTTGTTGACTTCCATACCACCATATAGGTTTACAATGTGACGATCATTAAAGACATCATTGTAACTAGCCGTTGCACGGAAGTCCCAACTATTCATCTTATACTTTGTCTCATTGTAGAAACCACCCTGAGGAAGCACTGAGTACTTCAGAGAGTTAGGTAGGTCAGGGTCTTGATAGAGCCATGGATTGTTGTCACGGATAGTGGCATCGTCCATAGCACGATAAGCCATTGCCATGTTAGAACGCTCGCGAACCTGTGAAGCCTGCGTCGTTGTAGAGAACTTATAAGCACCGAGTACAGCAAGTGTAAGTTTAGTGATAGGCTTATACTTCAACTCTGCTTGCACCTTCATATCGAGCACATCAAAATCGAGGAAGTTGTTGTTAAGCTCGTTATGGATGTTGAATGGAGCATAATTACGTACGTAATATGCCTCTGGATCCAATGCTCGTGAAGCATTCATTGCGTATGAGAACGGGTTGATATCGAAGTTTCGACTCACTGCACCAGACGTTGGATCAACCTCTTGATTGAATGATCCTGGGGCGCGTTGCTTACGATATGAGGTGTTACCAATTAGGTTTAACGACACCTTCTTATTGATATTGTAGTTCGCATTAATTGAATATGTCATACGTCTAACCTTGCTCTGCTCGGTCCATCCTGGGTCATCCATGAATGAGAAAGAGGTGTAGTATTGAGCCTTGTCAGTACCTGAAGACATAGAGACAGAGTGGTTCATTGAAACCGAGTTAGTAAACAACTCGTCAAACCAGTTAGTGTTTCTCATCTCCGCCTCACGCAGGTAAGCATTCATAGCATCCTCTGTGTTGGCAAGACCAAACTTGCCTGTGCTTGCGTTGTAGCTGTTGATGAGATTGTACATCTTACCATAGATACCACTTGTGGCAGCACGAAGTGTACGAGAGAAGGAGAACAATCCGTCTGCAGCCATCTCTTTGTAAACACCCATCTGCTCCTGTGAGTTCATGATATTAAACTGTGAGTAACTAGGACGAAGACGCATAGTATACTCGCCAGTGTAGCTTATTCGGTTACTTCCTGCTTTACCTTTTTTGGTCGTAACTACGATGACGCCACCCATTGCACGTGCACCATATATAGAGGTGGCAGAACCATCCTTCAATATCTGGAAGCTCTCGATGTCATCTGCATTGAGTCCTGCAATAGCCGAAGAAATCAATGTTGCAGCATCACCTGATGATAGGTTGTCGGCATTCACCTCAGCTACATCGTCCATGATGACGCCATCTACAACCCAAAGTGGTTTAGAAGATCCATAGATAGAAGTGGCACCACGCACACGAATCTTCGGTGCTGTACCAAAGGTACCAGACACGTTTTGAACGCTGACACCTGCTGCACGACCCTCCAAAGAGCGACTCACATCAGCCACACCATCGAGTTTTGCCTTCGAAGCATCAATCTTTGTAGCTGCACCAGAGAATAATCTCTTGTCCTGTTGGGTCATACCTGTAACGACAACCTCCGTGAGTTGGTGGTTATCATTGGTCAGTGTGACCTTCATACCATCCTTAGGTGTGACGGTCTGAGTGGTCATTCCAATGTAACTAACTACGAGTTTCTTACCTGCAGGAACGTCAAGTGAGAACTTACCGTCTATATCGGTAACAGTTCCAGTCGTCGTGCCCTGTACCATGACAGAGGCTCCGATGACCCCTTGACCATCGTCCTGAGAAACTACGATACCATTGATTCTTGTCTGACCAAACGCTGTGCCGATGGACAGCAATAGCCCGAACAAAAATAAAGCGAATCTTTTTTCCATAGATCTCTTTTACTTAACTGAATTTTATATTGTGATACTTTCTTTCATTACGTCAAATCTGTACACTGACAGAAAATAGTCTTCTCGAACACTTCTTTGTGTCATCTGTCTTTATGCAGGACACCTTATTATATATATAACAAGTAACAATTTGTTATGTAATCGTGCCTTTTAAACATTGACAGAACCTATGACCACAAATTTAGGGAATGTTTAGGTTAAATGCAAGAGATTCACATAAAAAATTACAATCAGCACTTACTTTTGTTTAAAACATTAATATTTATAATCTAATAATGCGTTTTTACTGCAACTATATGCACTTTTTTTAAACGAAGAGTGTGCGCAATACAAGTTATAATTCGTAACCATCTCCACCCTTAGAAGTGTGTGTGTACATAAATCGGAGGCGCTATTTTTATTCAAGAAAAGGCCTCCCCAAGAACCAAAAACAAACTTAGGAACCCTCGAATGAGGATTCCTAAGCGATGAAAAGTTGCGGGTGCAGGACTCGAACATGCGACCTCCAGGTTATGAGCCTGGCGAGCTACCAACTGCTCCAACCCGCGATATTAATCAGAGAAACTCACTAACTATGTTAGTATCTATCCTGAATTGCGTGTGCAAAGGTACTACTTTTTATCCGAACTACCAAATAATATTGGAAAAAATATCACTTTTCTCTTATCTTTCCAGGCTTTTAAAGCTGTTTTGAATGTCTCTTCATACCTGAAAGACAAGGGTTTCACTGACTGCAGACAATAGTTTTCTACCTAATTTCCAGTACTATTTAGGGCCACCACTGGGAGCAAATTGTTCGCCATAAGATACCGATCAAGCTGCTTGATGTCGCTTATCACTCGTTCAGCACCTGCCTTTTCGAGACTCTCACGACTCCCATTTCCATAACTGACACCGATGGTGTGCACACCAGCATGGCACCCCATAAGGATGTCAAACTCGGTATCACCCACGACAACTGTTGCCTCGGGACGGACATCGAAATGCTCCATAGTAACTAAAACGGACTCTGCGTCGGGTTTATGATGTTGCACATCATCCGAACCAATAACGTACTGGATGTAAGGACTAAGCTCTAGGTCGTCCACCAAACTAGACAATGTTCGATGGCAACGACTACTGGCAATCGACATAAGGAAGCCCTTTTCATGCAATCGTCTCAGCGTTTCCTTCACCCCAGGGAAGAGCGTCACAGCCCCCTTAACATTCTTCTCGTCGAAGATACGGCGGTAGGTTTCCTCACATTTGTCAGCCTCTTCATCGGTCAAGGTCATTATACTCGTGAAGCACTCACGGAGCGGAAGTCCGATGGTACTAGCGAATTGCTCACGTGTTGGAGAGGGCAGTCCGAGTTCGTCAACAGTGGCAAGCATGGTGTCAGTAATGAGTTTCTGCGAGTCGCCAAGCGTACCATCAAAGTCGAAAATCACCAATTTAATCCTTCCTCCCTTGACGTGCTTGCGTCTCAGTCTGCGCTTCAGTCGCTTGTAGCCCTCCACGCCTAAGATGGTAATTCCACTATATTGAAACAGCTTCGCAATGCCGAAGAACACTGCCCATAACACCCCTTTTACACTCGTTGAGAGGGGTAAAAGCATTTGAGCAAAGGAGATGATATAGAACGGAATACACATCAGAAGAACGATAGTACCCGTTCTGAAAGATAGTCCTTGTAGCTTCGTTTTTATAGACATAATACTGAATTGATTTCTAATTGAGGCTACAAAGGTACACATAAAATTGTGTTTTTCTCATGCAAAGGGGATATTTCAATATGGGAAGAAACAGGCTTACCACCAGCCACAACCAGCCTCACCCCCGGCCCCTCTCCGAATGGAGAGGGGAGTAAAAACTATTGTTTGCAGATAAAGGGGGCGTCTTTTCAAATTGAAGAGAGACTCTCTTCATAA